>Ga0315912_10000484_pt1 | contig 74484 bp, 68 predicted proteins | sample VfabasoilMG_FD_204469 | JGI IMG/M metagenome (GOLD analysis project Ga0315912, IMG submission 204469) | Garden soil microbial communities collected in Santa Monica, California, United States - V. faba soil | ecosystem: Environmental > Terrestrial > Soil > Garden | place: USA: California... | reverse complement strand
CCTACGAGTGGTGGGGGATTGGGCCCATCAACCTGAAGGCGGGACTATTCCACAACCTTGACGTGCAGTTGATTCTTGAACCCTATGCTCACGCCGTCGAGAAGGAGGTGGGTTTCTCCCGGGTCGAGCGCAGCGGCATGGGCGATACCTCCTTGCGATTCAAAATGAATCTGTGGGGTAACGACGGCGGCAAGACGGCGATGGCGTTGATCCCCTACTTCAAGTTTCCGACCAGCAAAGAAGGTCTTGGGAATGATAATCTTGTAGGCGGATTCGTGTTGCCGTTCTCGCTGGAACTGCCGGGCGAGGTCTATTTGGGTTTCACTACCGCCATTGCCAAGGTGCAGTCCGACGGCGAAACCGACCATCACACCGAGTATCAGAACAGCGTCTCATTTTCCCGCGCGCTCTTTGGCGACTTGGAAGGCTACGTGGAATTCTTCAGTGCCGTCAGCACGGAGGAGGACACGCAGTGGATCGGGACGTTTGATACCGGATTGGCTTACTGGCTGACGGACAATCTGCAATTGAACGCCGCGGTGGACATCGGCGTGAGCCGCTGGGCGGACGACTGGTATTTCTCGCTGGGCATGGCCTGGCGGTATTGACGCCGACGCGCCGAACCAGCCTACGGCGCGCGCACCCGATAAAGTCGCACCGGAAGCGAGAGCGCGTCGGCATGGATGAATTGAAACGTTCCGTTGGTACCTGCGACGTTGGTGCTGACTTCCGTCCAAGTGATTGGTAAATCAATCGAGGGAGCGTTCTCCAGGACGTACGCCAAGCCGGGCTGTCCACTGCCTTGAATTCTCGCGGCGTTGGTCTGGATGGTGATCGAACTGATGATCGGTGGTCCCCCAGCCAACCGCGTCAAGGTCACGTTGTTCGCGCCCGCACCGGCCGTATAGCTGATTTGGAATGCCACGCCGCCGATCGAGAATTGGCTGCCTTGCGGCAGGCCGTTGAAGGTGCCGACAATGACATCGGTGGCGTTGTTGTCGATGATGGTGAAGGTGTCGTTGACCGCGGGCGTGAAGCCCAGCGTGGCGTTGAGGGTGCCGGCCAGATTCACAGTGCCGCTCACGTTGAGTTGGTCGTAGCCAGAACCAACGGTGGTGCCATCGAGTTCCACGCGGAAGACGGTGTTGGAGGTGAAGGTCACAGTGCCGCTCAACAGCGTTCCCGGACTGGCGCCAGGACTGACCGTGCCCGGGCCGGAAAGATTGCCCACCCGTCCGGTCCCTCCCAGCGTTCCAGCGCTGGTCACCAACACGGCGCTGCTGGACTGGGTGCCGTTGACGATCAGGGTGCCGTTGCTGATGGTTGTCTGGCCCGTGTAGGTGTTATTTGCCGTGAGGGTGAGGGTGCCGTTGCCGGTCTTGATCAACTGGCCGGCACCGCTGAGCAGGCCGTTGAAGGTGGTCGAACCGTTGGCGCCGACCGATAGGACAGCGCTCGCGCCGCCGAAGTCCACATGGCCGCTGCCTGTCAGCGATGCGAGCGAGGCACTCCTGTTATTCAGATTCAACAAGCCCGAACTGTTTACGGTGATGGATGCGCCGGTGGGAATCTGCTGCGCGGCATCCAGGCGCAGCACGTCGGCGTCCGCGCCTCCGGTGCCGTCGCCGATGGTCAATGGGCCAGGCGCGGCGATGGCGCCCGCCTTGCCCAGTGCCAGAGTGCCCTGATTGACAGTGGTCGCCCCGCCATACGTATTGGCGGACGGCCCGGAGAATACCAGTGTGCCATCACCCGTTTTCGTCACGGCGCCGGGGCCGCTGAGGATGCCGGGAAGATTCAAGGTATCGCCGATTCCCACGGCGAATGAGCAGGTGTTGGTGAGCGAGATGTTGCCGGTCCAGGCGTTGCTGCCGCCAGTAGATTGCAGCGTCGCAGTTGTCAGCGCGAGGGTTTCACCGTTGACGAGGGCGCCGGATAGGACGAGCAGCGCGCCGCTGCTGACGGTCGTCCCCTGGCCGGTGGTGCCGAGGCCGGAAGCGTGGGTCACAGATACGGCGCCGGCGCTGACGGTCGTGAGCCCGGAATAATTGTTCGCCCCCGCGAGTTGCAGTGTGCCCGCGCCGGTTTTGGTGATGCCGGCGGTGGATGTCCCATTCGTGATAGCGGCGGAAATCAGCAGGTCGATCGCGGCTGCCCCATTGCCCACGGTGAAGGTGCGGGTGGCGCCTTGGAGCGAAAGTTTGCCGGTGATGTTCGCCTGCTGACTTGAAGCGTTGGCGGTGACATTTCCGTTCAGACCGAGCGTCCCAGAACCGGTGTCGGCATTGCCACCGGCGATTGTCAGGGAACCAATGACTCCATTGAATCCATTCAGGTCGAGCCGGCCGGAACTGGTGACGGTTACAGCTGCGGCGCTGCCGATTTGATTCGCGGTAAAATACCTGACCGTGTCCGCGTTGACGCCGCCATTGCCGTCCCCAATGGTGAGGTCGCCGGGGACTGCGATGCCGGCTTTACCCAACTCCAAGGTACCCTGACTCACCGTGGTGACGCCCGAGTAGGTGTTGGGGTTGTTCCCCTCCAGCCGAAGCGTTCCGGTGTTGGTTTTCACCAGCGCGCCCGAACCGCTGATCACCCCGGATAAAATCATGTCACCCGCCGCATCCGCGGTCAGCGTGCGCATACCCAGGGAGACGTTCCCCGAAACCACGAGCGTTGCTCCCGGAATCGTGCTGTGAAAGCCCAAGCTGCTGTTGAGCTGGATGGCCAGATTGATGGTGTTCGTGCCGGTGCTATTGGTGGCAGTGATCCCCCCCGTCAGCGCCAAGGCGTTTCCGCGCAGAATGTAATCGTCGCCGCCGATGGTGAGGGAATTGAAAATGGTGTTCGCGGGGAAATTGTTGGTGTTGCTGGTGCGCTGCGACGCGCCCGACGGAAATACCAGATTGTCTCCGGCATTGACTGCAACGCCACCCCAGTTCTGGCTGTCCGTCCAGTTCCCGCCGGCCGGGCTGCCGCCGGTCCAGATTTTGGTCGTGGGCGGCACAAAGTAATCGGCCTCGATGGTTTTGTTGGCGTTCATTGAAATGACCAGCGGGTTATTGGTCGCATTCACGTCGCCGCTCCAGCCGGTAAAAGTGTTGCCCGGACCGGGACTGGCGGTCAGGGTGACGATCGAGCCAGGGGCATATTTGCCGCCTTGATCGGGCGGCGGATCAATGGTGACCGTGCCGGCGGCGGCTGGATTGGTGACGACCGTCAGGCTGTAGGACGCCAGACCGAAACGCACCCGTACCTTGATGTTACTCCACGAGTCTCCGTCATAGCCATCCACCGCGATGCGATAGGTCTCGTTGCCCTTGGTGGGGAAGGAAACCAGGCTGGTCCAATTCGCGCCGCCGCTGTTGTTGTCGCTGGCGACTTCCGTCAGAGTGGAAACGGATGAACCCGTGTAAACGGCCAGCAAGGTGTCCGGCGTATCCACGATATTGTTGCTGGTGTCGATCGTCACCATGCCCGGCCCGGGCGAGACCCAGCGCCACCAGACGGAACTCCCACCATAATACCCGCGATGCAGCGGTTCGCCGGGCTCAAGTGTGGCGCCGAGATTCGATCCGCTGACGGTTGTGTTGGTGCCGCTAATCAGAACACTGTTGGCGAAGTTGTTGTTCGCCGGTACGGAGTCCGCAGTGCCCAGCGTCAGGCGAAGTTGAAACGCCCCCCAATTGCCGTCCACGCCATCCACGGCGATGACGTAGGTGGTGCCGCTGACAGCATTGAAATAGGCGGTGCTATCGCCGTCGAGAAACTCGCTTAGGAAATAGTCCTCGTCATTGCCAGCAACGAAGTTCAAGTTGCCCAGCGAAGTGCCGGTGTAAACGGCCACCAAGGTGTCGAGCGCGTTGTTCGAGACAGTCAAGGTCACACCACCCGCGGCGGGGGCGGTCCACCGAAACCAGACGGTCTTGCCGCCGAAGATCGCGAGATGTGCCGGCTCGCCCGCTTCGTAGGTCGCGCCGATGTTGGACACGTTCGTGGTGATACTGCTGCCAGTGAGCGGAATGCGGTTGGCGAAGTTGTCATTCGCCGGCACCGGAAACGCAGCTCCGAGATCGAGCGAGAATTTGGTGTCGCCGGCATCGCCCTCAAATCCGTCCACGACGATTTGATACGTGACCCCGCCCACAACATTACAGGTCACCGTGCTTTCAGATCCGAAGTCAGGGTCTTCATCATTGGCTGCCACCAAGGTCAGATTGCCCACGGAATTGCCAGTGTAAACCGCCATCAAGGTATCAATCGCACTGCCGTGAGAATTCAACGTGAGGCCGCCGGAAGCGGGGGCCGTCCAGGTCCACCAGATGCTTTTCTCACCGATGGCATCGGCGTGGAACGGCTCGCCCGCTTCCTTGGTCGCACCGAGGTTTGAGCCGGTGATGTTGTTGATGGAACTGCCCGAAATCGTGATGCGATTGGCGAAGTTGTCATTGGCTGGCGGCGTCTGCGTTGGACCGAGCGATAGCTGCAGTGAAATGTTTCCCTGCGCATTGTTCACCGGACTCAATTCGTTGTCCGCGCCATCCACCGCAATCTGATAAGCCGTGCCGGCGGTGACGTTGAAACTCACAATACCGGTGCTGTCGGCATTATCGTTGAACGCCACGAGTGTCAGGTTCGTGACCACATTGCCTGTGAAGACGGTCAACATCGTATCAAAACTGCTGCCTGCGGTGGTGATGGTCACATAGCCATTGGCCGGCGAGGTCCAGGTCCACCACACCGAGCGACCTCCCGTGAAGTTGGGATCGGGCTCCCCGATTTCCCGCGTCGCGCCAACGTTGCTGCCAGTGGTGGTGACGCTTGAGCCCGCCAACGGGACGCGCACAGCGAAATTGTCGTTGTCAGGGAGGGCGCCAAGTGCGCCGGCGGCGAAACACACGATGCCCAGCAACGGCATCAGCTTAATCGTGTTTGTCCACCGACGGCGCACAAGAAATTGATTCCTCTCGGGTCACACCTCCAGCCGTTTCCAGATGCCGGAGCGCATCCAACCGTAGGATGCCGCCAGGCAGAACAGCCACATCACGGGCACGGCCATCCAGACCCAGGTGATCGGCCACGCAAAATAAACCGCCGCAAAATAAGTAGCGACGAGCATCACGATGGTGAGCAGCAGATCTATGCCCAGCGCGGCGAGCGTGTCGCCGGTGCCTTCGACCGCCGTGAACCACATCTCCGCGGGAATGGCAATCAACATGGCGACCGCCATGACGCGTAAGCTGGCGTTGCTCGCGCTCATCAATTCCTCGCCGGGCACAAACACACCGACGAGCCATTGCGGCGCGAGAAACGCCAGCAGAATGAATGGCACAGTGGCCGCGATGGCCCCGCCCGTGGCGCTGCGCAGCACCGCGCCGATGCGGTCCGCGCGATTCTTGCCGATGAACCGGCTGACCATTGAGCACGCGGTTTCCGCGAATCCCTCAACGGGGATACAGAACACGAGGTAGCACGTGAACACAATGTTGGCCACCGCTAGTGACTGCGTGCCCATCCGCTCGATGATCAGGAAAAACACAAACCACCGCGCGTCTTCCAGAAAACCCTGCGCGGCCATCGGGGTGGTGAGATTACGCAACAGCCGCGTAACTTTCCAATCGAACGCCCGAAACTGGAAGAAGCCGTACACCTGGCGCTTGAAGTTGCGCAGGATGTAGACGGTGAGAAAAATGCTCGCGGCCAGTTCCGCCCCGATGGAACCGACCGCGGCGCCGCGCATGCCCATTTCCGGGAAGCCGAATTTTCCGAAGATGAACAGGTAATTCAGGATCACGTCCAGGACGATAACGATCAAAGTCGCGGGCACGAGTATCCGCGTCTTGCCCATGCTCGTCAGCAGGGCGCTGTAGGCGAACGTGAGCCCCGCCAGCGGAATGCTGTAGGCGTCAATCTGGAGATAGCCATTCAGCGCGCTGCCGACATCCTGCGATTCAACGATCCAGTTCGCCACCACCGGTGAGAAAAGCTTGAGCGCCACCAGGGCCACGAGGCTCAGCATCATGGTCAGGATCAGGCTCTGATTGAAGACGGTGCCCACGGCATCCAGGCGGCGCTGGCCCACTCGGCGCGCGGTGAGAATCTGCATGGCATCCACCAGCGAAAGCGGGATGATCAGAAACATCAGCATCACCGTGTCCGCCACGGCAATCGCGCCCAGTTCCGTGATGCCGACGCGCGCGAGGAACAGCGTGTCAATCAGGTGATCAATCGTCTCGGTCGCCTCCACCATGATGATGGGGAGCGACACCTGCCAGACCACGCGCGTGAGATTATCCTTCTTGGCCATACGTCTTTGCCAGCCGTCGAAGCGACGAGCCGGATGGGTTTAGCGGCAACCCATCCGGTCTCGTGGCGTCAACGACAATCGCCCGCAGTGGGTCACGCCGTCAACGCGATCTTGTAGCACGAGCGGTTCAGGTGCATCACCATGCAGGATAGCAACGCCCCGCTCTTATGGAATTCGCTGAGGTTGAAGTAGCTCACTTCCAAAGCGAGGTTGGAGGAAATGTCCTCCAGCTTGCGATTCTTCTGGAGTTCGAATTTGTAATCCTCCGTGCCAGCTTTCAGGTCGTGGATGTGCGATGAATTCAACACCTGATTCGGCAGCCGCACCGAGTTGCAAATGCCCGAGAAGGCTTCGTCCACCGTGACCGGGATGATGTTGGCGTACTTGCCCATTTCGGCGAGTTCCTTCTTCGAGTAAAGCTCCGTGCACACGATGAGGTTCTCCTTCGTGATCGGGAAGATTGAGCAATCGAGATGGTAGAGATACTGTTCGACCTCGCGGACCTTGATGATCTTCATGCCGAACTTCTCTTCCATCCAGTCGTAGGTTTCCTTGTCTGACCGGATGCCGTAGCCACCGATATAAATATTGTCGTACAGGTGTTTCAATTCCGCCTCGCCCTCGAACTTGGTGGGCGCCACGTGAACGTCGTAACCCATGTCCTGGAAAAACTTCACTCCCACCGCCGTTTCGCCGCGGCGTGGCGCCGAGGTGTAATTGGAAATGACCACCGTGTTCTTGTCGGGCAGATGGTCGAGGACGATGCCAAGGTTCGCGGTGTAAAGCAGGTCCTGCAAATCCTGGCCGCGGGGCGTCGGCAACAAATAGACCAACCCTTCGGCACTGATGTTCTGGTACACAGCCAGAAACTGCACGGCGGCGCGCAGGTGATCCGGCTGGCGCTTGCCGTTTTTCATGTCCTTCATCCACGCGTTGTTGGCGTGACTGGTACCGTAGGAGAACGGGAAGTTCATCAGGAATGCCGGCCGATCCAGTTGTGTGGGATTGAGCCACGGCGAAACCAGTTTCTGTTCGGTCTGACGACTCGCTTCCGCAAGCTGAATTTTCAATTTGCCAGGTGCGGGATTGACCTTCAGGGCCAATTGGTCTTCAGCGTCTGCCTGCGTGGTTCCGGTCTTTGTGAGGGCGACGGTCACATGTTTGCCGTTGCCATTGGCACGGTTCGCCTGACCATTGCCCGCACCATTGCGCGGGGCGCTTTGTTTAATCGCTTTCATTGACGGGGGTTCCTGATTGTTTGGTTCTTTCTGGTGACTTTTATGAGCGGATCGAGGCCGGCCTCGACGTGATACGTTGGCTTCTGGAGCACTTCAAAATCGAACTTGGGCGAGAGCGGCACGATCAAATCCACTTGGGAGCCGTAGCGGATCATGGAAAACCGTTCGCCCTGCGCGGCCGCCTGGTTCTGCTTCAGATCAAACGGCGTGATGCAATCCACGTCATAGTCGGCAATCTGCAGCACATAGTAATTCTGGCCCAATTCCGACGAATAAATCCGGTTCACCATGCGCTGGTTGTGATGGAGGTATTCCAGCGTGTCGGTGGGGATGCGGAGGTCCTGCAGGATGTGCTTTTCGACATCGAGCATGGCGTGGTTGTAAGTGTCAATCGGGTCGAGCTCTTTGTAGGAAAGCTGGCCGGGATACGGGACGCGATTCACATGCACATCGTAGAACGTCATGAAAATGCCGATCACCAGGCACTCGTGGTTGAAATCCTGATCGCGCAACGCGTCGCGCAGCGAATACGATTTGCCCTTGATCTCCACGATGGCCTGGTCCGGCTGCACGATTTTCTGGTACAGGATGATCCCGTCCGCCGGCGAAAAGAAATAGCTCAGGTCCGAATACGTGGGCCGGATCGGATCCCGAAAGAAATGAAACTGTGAAAGCCACGCCACCGATTTGTCGTGGACCGGTTCGACATCTTCATCGAGCCATTGCTGCAATGTTTTAGACACGTGTTCCTCCGTTGTGCGCCGGGCGACGACGAGCGGGGGTTGCCCGGTAGTGTGCCGCACGCTTTGTTGGTTGATTGGTTCTTCCCTTAATTTTGTCCGTCGCGCGCGTCAAGCTGGGCCTCGGCGCTGGCAGATGGACAACTAGTCATGTTTCTGATTCGGCATTGCTCTCTTCCGTTCGTCTCTTGCAATTTCGTCCGGCGTTACACGAGCCGACATTTCATCTGTTCCATTAACTGCGGGATCAAGCTCTATACCGCCCTGATTCTCTCTCTCATTCCGGGGGGGGGCAAGCTCTCGGCCTGCCCATTTTTACGGACGATTCTCAGGTAATCACCCAGGCCCCGAATCGGCGCAAAAGCGAATTGATTTCTCCCCGGCGTAGGCGTGGCTCAGATTTATTCGCCGAGGAAGATTCATGCGCGTGAAGGACTTGGCTTGCGCCGGCCAGTCGCGTTGGCTCTGCGGCGGAAAGAAAAAGGCATGACGCGGTCGGTCGGCTGGCACAGAATGCCTGGAGCTTAATGACGTCTCTAACTCCGCTTGCATACGCAACTGTCCCATCGGCGCTGACTGTTCTGGATTTGGGATGCGCGCGCCGACTTTCGCTGCGGTCCAATTTGGTTTCAATTTCCGACTCCCAACCTCCGGCGCATGTCTGACGCCCCGCCCAATCCCGATCTGTTGCGATCGCTCGGCAAGTTGGCGCGCGGTTTGTCGGCCTTGTTCTGGGGGTTGCCGGCCTCGCTGATTCTGTGTTTCTCGGCCGGCGTGCGGCTGGAGTTATTCCGCGTCACCAGCCTTGTTCCCGCCTGCTTCGCGCTGGGCCTGTTATTCTACGGACTCACGCTAATGGGAGATTTTCAGAAACAGGAACGTCCGTGGCGACTCGCCCTCGATCGCGCCAAGCTCCTGGCCCTCGTGAACCTCGGCCTCTGTCCGTTCCTCTACTGGCGCAATCGGCTGCCGGAGCAACCACTCTATTTCTGGTCCGTGGCGCTGATGGCCGTGAGCGGCATCCTGTTTCTCTACAACCTGAACTTCGTCCTCCTGCGGCTCTCCGCCATGTTGCCGGATGAAACGCTGCGGCTCGAAGCGAAACAATTCACCGCGCTGAATCGCGGCCTGCTGATCGTGATGGCCGCCCTCGCGGCGACATATTATCTCGTGCCGCATCTGGCGAAGATTCCTCTCTGGCTGATCCTGTTGCACGACTTGATCGGCCGCTTTAGCATCTTCGCCCTCGTGCCGTTGTTGATTCTCCCGCTGGCCATGACCATGGCGCTGCTGTGGAAGACGAAGGAAGTGATCTTGGAAAGTGTGTTTGAAGCAAAGCACTGATCAAGTGCGTAGCTTGCGAAAGAATTCACGATTCTTGCCGAGGGAAATCCAATAGCGATCAGGCGAATCGAAATGCAAGTGCTGCAACTCCGGCTTGGAGAAATGTGTCTGGATCAACTTATGCATTTCAGGATCGCTGTTGGGCTTCATCCACAGTTTGCCGAACACATAGATCGCCACGCTCGTTTCATCTGTTCCGACCACCGCATAGCTTCTGGACGATATCCAGCCTTTCTTGGGAAGCCGTGAGACGACGCGATTGTGGGTATAGCGAATCTCTAATTTGCCAAAGATGGAGTCGAAAAATTTGCGTCGCTTACCGCGCAGTTTCTCCCGGCCTTTCCACTCGGCCAAAGTGGCCCGGGCATCAGATCTCCAGACGCCGAGCAAACGGCGATCCGTCTGCGAAAAGACCGGTTTCGGAGTCCGGCGCATCGTGCTTCTACTCCTAATTTACCAGCCGATACCAATTGTCACGCTGGTGCGGTTCGTAGCCGAGGTCTTTTATGAGCCGGTGCATGTCAGGCACGGTCATGCGAAAGGTTGTGCCGGCCTGCGAGACAACATTCTCCTCAATCATGATGCTGCCGAGATCGTTCGCGCCGAATTTGAGTGCCACCTGCCCGATTTCCAGGCCCTGCGTGACCCACGAGCTTTGGATGTTCTCAAAGTTGTCGAGATAGATGCGGCCCAGCGCCTGGGTGCGGAGATATTCGTGCGCTCCGACCGTCGGGGCGCGGAGCTTCGTGTGTTCCGCCTGAAACGTCCAGCAGATGAACGCGGTGAAATGAGCGGGTAGGACAGGCATCTTGCCTGTCTCTAATTTCTCTTTCGTAGAGTTGGAGACAGGCTGGAAGCCTGTCCTACGTTGGAGCGACTTGTCCTGCTGCGCGCGCAAACGCTCCAAGTGTTCCACGCGATCGGCGGGTGTTTCCACGTGACCGAACATCATCGTCGCGCTCGAATACAAACCGAGCCGATGCGCCACGTCCATCACTTCCAGCCAGTCATTGCTCATCGCCTTGAGCGGGGCGATGCGCTGGCGCACGCGATCCACGAGAATTTCCCCGCCACCCCCGGGAATCGAGCCGAGGCCGGCCGCCCGAAAATCGGAAATGATCTTCTCCAGCGGTTCGTTGAACACCTCCCGGAAATGGATGAACTCGCTGGGGCTGAAGCCGTGGATATTCACCGACGGGAACTTTGCTTTGATGTGCGAAAGCAAATCGAGATACCACTGCTTCGTCAGCTTGGGGTGATGTCCACCCTGCATGAGAATCTGTGTCCCGCCCAGCGCCAACGTCTCTTCGATCTTCTGGTCCATCTCGGGCAGCGTGATGACGTAGGAATCGTCGTCCTTCTCGGTGCGATAAAATGCGCAGAACTTGCAATAGACGTTGCAGACGTTCGTGTAGTTGACGTTGCGATCGACGTTGTAGGTGACGATTTCATTGCCCCGGCCGTCGTAGGCCTTGGCCTTGGCCAGCAGGCGACGGCGATCGGCCAGGGCGCCGAGCTCCTCCAGCGGTAGCGCGTATAGCCGCAGCGCCTCGGCCTGATTGATGCGGTGGCCATCCCAGACTTTCTGGAGCAAGTCATCGAGTGCCGCGTCGTAAATCACACTGCCAGCCTAGCCGATGGGCGCCGGCGCAACAAGTACCGGTGTCGTTTGCGCCGGTTGGATTTGCCCTCGGCTGTCGGGGCGGTCCGAGATTCCGCTTTTGCAAGTGCGCCGGCACAGGCAGAGTGCGGGCGTGGGCATTTCGTTGCAGGAATTCAAGCAGATGAGCGACCGGGTCAGCAGCCGGGGACGCGCGGCGGCTCCGGTGCTGGCGCCCACCCGGGCCCACAACGGGGCGGAGATCATTCTCGGGATTGATCCGTCGCTGCGCGGCACAGGTTTTGGCGTGATTCGCGCCGGCAAGAACCAGTTGGTGGCGCTCGCGCACGGCACAATCGCTTGCCCGGCAGCGTGGCCGCAGTCGCGATGTCTGGCGCAGATCTCACAGACAGTTCGCGAGGTGTTGAAGAAACATCAGCCAGAAGCGTGCGCCGTGGAAGGCTTGTTCTTTGCCCAGAATCTGCGGACGGCGATTGTCCTGGGCGAGGCCCGCGGGGCCGCGCTTGCGGCCGTTGCGGAACACGGATTGGATATTTACGAGCTGTCCCCCCGCAAAGTGAAGCAGGCGATTGTCGGTTACGGAGCGGCGCAAAAGCTGGCCGTGGCCAAGATGGTGCAACGCATGTTACAGCTACCCGAACCGCCGGCGCCCGACGCAGCCGATGCCTTGGCCCTGGCCCTGGCGTTCGCCCAAGCGCAAAGCCGCTATAGTCTCGGCGCACCAAAGAAGATTTGACCATGATCACTTTCCTTCACGGCAAACTCGTTGAAGCCCTCCCCACGCAGGCAATCGTGGACGTCGGTGGCATCGGTTACGAAGCGCTGATTCCGCTGTCATCCTTTGACAAGCTGCCGGCCCCGGGGCACGAAGTGAAACTCCTCACTCAACTCATCGTGCGTGAGGATGCCCACACACTTTACGGTTTCATGACTGCTGATGAGCGCGATTTGTTTCGGCTCCTGATTAACACCGTCAGCGGCATCGGACCGAAAACGGCGTTGAACGTGCTGAGCGGCATGAATGCCGTGGCATTTCGCGGCGCGGTGGCCAGCGGCGACGTAAAGGCGCTCTCGCAGATTTCCGGTGTCGGTAAGAAAACGGCCGAGCGCATCGTAGTGGAATTGCGCGACAAGGTGGGGGCGGCCGGCGCCTGGGAGGCTTCGAGCGCGAAACACGGATTGTCCGCCGCCGATCAAAAGGTGAACGACGCGGTGCTGGCGTTGATGGCGCTCGGGTTCAAACAACTGGAAGCGCACGATAGCGTCCGCGCCGCGCAGGCGATGCGGGGCGCCAACGCCACCGTCGAAGATCTGGTGCGCGCGTGCCTGAAGAAAGGTGCGTAATGGCCGAAGCCGAAGTCCAGCCCAAGCGCCCGGCCCGCAAGAGCGGCATCGTGGTGCCGAACCGCCCCAAGTGGCATCAGCGACTGGCGGCATTCGGCATTTTCCTGATCGAATCCGTGATCAGTTGCACGCTGCGCATCCGTTGGCACGATCACTCCGGGATGGTCGCGGGAACGTTGCCCGGCCCGGTCATCTTCTGTCTCTGGCACAATCGCCTCGCGCTGTGCATGCTGGCCTGGCGGCGCTATATTCGCCGGCGGCATCCGGGGGCCGGCCTCGCGGCGCTCATCAGCGCAAGCAAGGACGGCGCGCTGCTGGCCGCCACGCTGGAACAGTTCGGTGTGCAACCCGTGCGCGGCTCCAGCAGCCGGCGCGGCGCGCAGGCGTTGGTGGAACTTTCCTCTTCGCTTGCGCGCGGCGTGAACGCGGCCATCACGCCTGATGGACCGCGCGGGCCGGTCTATCGGGTGCAGCCGGGGGTGGTGGCGCTCGCCCAACTCACGGGCGCGGCAGTGATCCCGGCGTCGTCTTACACCAGTCCGAAACTCACACTCAAAAGCTGGGATCGTTTCCAGATCCCACTGCCGTTCGCGCGCTGTGAAATCACCTTCGGCCCGCCGTTGATTTGCCCCCGCGATGCCACCGAGGAACAGCGCGAAGCTTTTCGCGTCCAACTGGAGGCAGCGCTGCGGGAGATCACTCGGGATTAATCGACAAGCGCCGCGTGTTTGCCTTGTCACCCAAAAGCTGCTTTACTCTGCGGGATGAATTTCTTCGTCCAACGCGGCGAACTGCGCGATCTCTACGACAAGGTCGCCGCGGGCGAACGTATTTCCGAAGCCGACGCGCTGCGGTTGTTTGAATCCAAGGACCTTAATGCCCTCGGCGCGATCGCCGATCTCGCGCGGCAGAAGAAAGTCGGCAACCGCGCCAGCTACATTGTCAATCGCTACATCAACTACTCGAACTACTGCATCCTGAGCTGCCAGTTCTGCTCGTTCGCGCGCAAGAAACGCGATGCGGATGGCTTCGAGTTGACGATTCCGCAGATGGTCGAAAAAGCGCGCGAAGCGTTGAAGCTTGGCATAACGGAATTGCACATCGTCGGCGGACTGCATCCCTCGCTGCCGTTCAGTTACTACACGGACATGCTGAAGGCGTTGCGCGCGCTTAATGATGAGGTGGTGGGGCGAGCGTCCTCGCGAGCCGACTCCAGGGTGTCAACACCAAGCGACGGCGGCTCGTCAGTAGCCTCGCCCCACCGGCTTCAACTCAAATGCTTCACGGCCATTGAAATCCTCCACCTCGCCTGGCTCGCGAAGAAATCTGTCGAGCAGACGCTGATTGAATTGAAAGCCGCCGGACTCGAATCGCTCACCGGCGGTGGCGCCGAAATTTTCCGAAAGGAAGTCCGCAGCGCCATCGCCAAGGGGAAGGAATCTGCCGAGGAATACCTCGACGTTCACCGCACGTGGCACAAGCTCGGTGGACGCAGCACCTGCACGATGCTGTTCGGCCACGTCGAATCGCTCGCCGACCGCGTGGATCATCTGCGGCAATTGCGCGCGTTGCAGGATGAGACCAAGGGCTTCGTCGGCTTCGTGCCGCTGCCGTATCAGCCGGAGAACAACGACATCCCGGTCAAGACGCCGCCCACAGGTTTCGACGCGTTGCGCACCATCGCCGTTAGCCGCATCTACCTCGACAACTTCGATCACATCACGGCGTATTGGGTGGGCCTGGGGCTGAAGCTGGCGCAAGTGGCGTTGAGCTACGGCGCGGACGACCTGCACGGGACGATCATCGAGGAACACATCTTCCACATGGCCGGCGCGACCTCGCCGCAATTGCAGACGGAAATGGATATGGTGAAAGCCATTCGCGAAACCCGGCGCACTCCAGTGCAACGGAACACGTTTTACGAACCGATCAAAGTCTGGGACGCCGCGCCGCCGGCGACGGAGGCTGAACCGCCGGCGAACAAATCGAAAGTGTTGGAAGACAATCTGGCGACGGCGTGAGATTGGACGCAACTGTGCGCGTCCGGTCAGGGTTGATACAGCGCGCGATAAAATCGCATTGGATAGTTTGAAGCGGCGCTGTCAGTGAAAGTGAACGGCGCGACGTTGGTTGCCAGTGGCAGCCAATTTGTCGGGCTGAGGTCGGTATTGCCCTGGATGACGTACGTCTGATTGCTGACCTGACCGACGGTGACACGAAATTGATTGTTCGTGAAAGTAGGGGCGCTCAAGGTGGCCCGACTGGCTGACACGAAAAAGAACTTCGTCACCAACCCAACGCTGTTCGGCGTGTCGCCACTGCTCGCGGTGGCCGGGACGCCACTGGATCGCGACACCGCATCCCCGAGGGTGCTGACCGCATCAAATTGCGTGGTCAGTCCGCCGCCAATGTTCCGCAGGTCCAGCAGGAGATTGCCGGCGGCGGGGTTGTAAAAAAACGGCGTCGTCAGCGGGATGATGATGTCGAATGCCCGCGGGCTGCCGGCGGCGGCACTGCTCAGAGTTAGCGGCCCATTGAATACCACCGCATTGTTCGGTCCGGGATTGTTCGTGAAGGTTGCGCTCAACCCGTCCGGCGCACTTGCGGTTGTCGAGAACTCGATCTGGATCGCTGGCAGGGTCGTGGAAAAGCCTCCCCAAACACCATCCGGACGAAAGGCGATGCCGGTAATCAGAGCGCCCCCAGCCGGCATGGTTGCAAACTCAGCCGCGGCATAGACCTGTTGGTAACGCATTGTAATAGCCCCGATGTTAAAGGGGTAGGTGTTATTGATATTGCCCTCCACATTGGCGGATGCATTGGGCACTACGAGTGTGCTGGTCGGTTGCGCCCAGAGCGTGACCGCCCAGCCCAGCACCATGGCGGGAATTACTCCCCGCATCAGGCGGGCAAAACGGAATGGGGCGACCATACGTTGACGGGCGCCTCCGGAAACAGCGTCTCGGAGTTGGGCAGCGAAGGTGCGGAGAGAGGTGGAATATTTCATGGTTCAATTGGCCGTGGTTCACCGGGTTAAAACCTGTGTCGCCAGGATTGGAGGTTCACGGCCAGCAAACCAGAAATGGAGGTGACGCAAGGAGAGTCTAGCAACCGGGTCGCGAAAGCATATGGGGGGTTTACCCCATGCCCGGAATGGCGCTTCCGAGTTGTACAGACGGAAAGGGATAGTGTGAAAGCCCTCCGCGAAGCCGGCCGCACGCCGGTGTAACGGAATACATTTTACGAATCGACCAAGGTCTGGGAGTCTTCGCAGACAGCCATCAATGAAGCTGAACCGCCAGCGAACAAATCGAAAGGTGTTGGAAGAAAATCTGGCGACGGCGTGAACCAGCCCAAACCCTTGATTCAATTGAAGTCTGCTTTCCCGATTAGCATAGCTAGGGAGATTTACGCTCAGTGGAATGAATTCGCTCGTTATCGGCCCGCGGCGAAATTCAAACCGGCTGCTCGTCCGCCGCTGTCCGTGCTCGTCGAAATCCTGAATACTTGTTTTTTCGCAAGTCTGAAGCAGGAGGAAGGGCGACCGACCCGGTTCACCTTGGTGCTTTGTGGTTCGGCCAAATTAGGGAACCCCGCTTTTCGCTACAGCGATTACACGAAGCTCTTCAACGTGATGCGTTTTGCCTCGCCGCGAGCTTTCTCCAAAGGCGAACTCATCCGCCTGGCGCCAGCCTGCGAGCCGAAGAAGACGCTGTTGCTCGCATCTCACACGGAGCAGAAGGCCGGTTTGTGTCTTTGGGGGATTGTGGATGTTGGGAATGATCCTTCGGGCTCGCACGTCGGCCTTACCGAACTGCAAGTCTGCGTGTTTGCCCCGGGAGAACTGAAGGTGACGTTGCATGGACGCACCCTCTGCAATTACAAGAATGGTCATATCCAATTTCCTGAGCGAAGCCTGGTGAATAGTGGTTTCTTATACCAGTTCTTCAAGCCTACAAGTCTTACTTTAGCGCGCGAAGTAATGGCCGCCACCGGCCAGAAGCCCGATTCCCAAATCCATAAGCGGGATTTCCGGGCCATGAGCTACGTATTTGCGCTGCAAACCATCGCCGAAAGAGTTCACGAATTGAAACATGGTGGCTGCATTCTGATCGTCCCCGAAAAGCGGAAGCCATTGCATATCGGAATCAAATATCAATGTGCCGACAATACGATTTGGACTTGCTTGAAGGGGAAGCTGATTCTGCACGATCAATACTACGGCATGAATTCCGCAACCCCTCGTCAACCCGAGACGGCAACGGCCTCGAGCCTCCAAAGCCAAATGCAGGATGTCGAAAATGGCTTGCGGGATGCAATCGAAGCCATGGCGCGGCTAACGGCGGTTGATGGGGCAGTGATCGTCAATCGCAAACTCGAACTGATAGGATTTGGCGCGGTGGCAAAACTGGGGCAGACAGCGCCGTATCAAGTTTTCCGTTGTGAAGATCGCAAAGCCACGAAACGGAAACAGGTGGCCATTGAAAACTACGGAACTCGACACCGATCAGCATTCGAGTTTTGCTTCCGTAACCGACCGTCGGTGGCAATTGTCGTGTCCCAGGATGGCGGAATCAAGATTGTCACCCGGGTGGGGAAACACATTTATTTCTGGGAAAATATTTTCTTGGATGCCTCCACGGAAGCCTGACCCCACCTAGCTTTAAGCGATTGTCCGGCGGGAGAAATCCCAATCGCTTCAGCAGTTTCCCATGCGCGGAATCGCAACGGGATTCAAAATCATTCAGCCTATGGTTGCGAGGAACGAATTACCTTGGGTGAATTGTCCAAAATTTTTTCAACCTCCTTCAGGGTTGATTCCATTTTGATTCGTCACCCAGCGTAGCCCTTCCTCGTCGGGCAACGCTGGGCTGAAGGCTGGAATGCCTTTGGGATTTATCCCTGCTGCTTTGTGCCGGGACACGTGTCCGAAACGTTCAGACAATTCACCCTTCCCCAGCCTGCGGGTGCGTGCATTGACCGCCGGGAAACGGAGCGGGAAATACATTCGGATTTGTCGCGGTTAAACGTGGAAATCTGTTAAGCTGGTTGTTCATGAACATACTTATCGAGAATAACGAGACACTGGAATACCTGGCCAGCAGTGGCAAATGGACGAAGAATCCCCTCGCGGGTCAGCATTTCCAGGCCTCGGATGCGGCGTTTCAGGTGGCCAAGCTCGAAGCCGTTGGAAAATTCAACATTGTCGGACACATCCCGACGACAAACCAGTTCGTCAACCTGGATCACGGAAAGGGCAAAGGATTGGCCACCGTTGGCTCGTAACACCGTGTCTCCGTATCCGCATGTGGAGGAGACCGCGCCGCTGATTGATTCTTTTTAGCGCCAGCCTCAGCCGAATGTCCGGCGGCAGGAGAAAGTCCCAACCGCTGCCGCCTTCGCCGCGCTACGGCGCGACGGTCAGTGGTTCCCGCTCCTTGATTTCAATTCCAAGTTGTCAGAAGGGATTGGGCCAGGGGTCGCGGCGGATTTTAGGCGCGAGGCCGGTGTCGTTTTCCGGGAAACTCCACATGCAGTGACATTTTTCGCAGTACCATTGATGGTCAATCAAACGCGAGAGGATGCCCGCATGCAACAGGATGGTCGGCAGCATGAATTTGCGCGTCATCTGCGGGTAAGAAACTTGCAGTGAACCGCAGTCGGGGCAATGCATTGCATCACGCAAAGGGTCCGTGGCGCCGGCATGCAGGATATCATGTGCGCGGTTGAAGTCGCCGGCGGGCACCTGCAGCCGGAACGTCACGCGCGGCGGGCGCAGGAATAAGAAACGGCGCATCAACTTGTCATCGTAAAGTCGCGCCTGAACTCCTTGGTTGGTCAAGATGGTTTCGACGGTTCGACCGGTGTTCAGATTCTCAAACACCGCCACATCCGTCCACGGTTGATGCTTTGACGGGGCGTTCATGCCATAATGGCTCGCCCCGATTTCTCCTGCCGTCAACCGCATTTATCAATAGATTAAGCAGCCAGCCGACTGGCCTCGGCGGCGGATGGCTTTCCCCCGGTCGCGGCGTCCACGCACCTTCCGCCTTCATTTCCGCAAGCGATAGAAGCGCATCGAGCCGCTGGCGGCGTTGGTCACCACGTTGTTCGTGCCGCTGACCGATGGTGCGGGCGACGCAACGCTCCAGACATTGGGGTTGAGGTTGGTGTTGGACTCGAGCGTGAAGCCGGTGAAATTCGTCGCCCACGACAGCACGACATTCGCGGGCCCGCTGCGTTGGATGTCCAAGCGCGGCAGCGGGGTGAGAAACACGTTGCGTACAGATTCCGTGATGCTTTCCGAGCCGTTGTAAACACCACTGCGATAATGACCGCGCGCGCGAATCCAGAGGTTCGTTCCCGTCGGCAGGTTCAAGCCGGTGAGCGTCCAGTTGCTGCCGGACGCCGTGCCGTTACCCAATGGTGTGAAGTTCGTATTGTTGGTGGAATACTCAAAGGTTGTGCGGGTGAGTTGCGGGCTGGCCCCGACGCGGGTCCAAGTCACGGACGTTTGCCCCACGGCCAGGTTTTGCCAGGCGGCGGTGTCGTTGCGCAAACGGGCAAACTTGGAACGCGCCTGACCGCCGATGGCAACAAAAGTTCCGCCGGCCAGGATCTTGCCGTCCGGCTGAAGCGCGAGGGCATAGACAATACTGTTGTTCAGTGCGTTCACGTTTGGATCGAATGCGTCGGCCGATCCCGTCACTGGATCAAGCCGGGCGATGCGATTGCGCGTCAGGCCGCTCATGTTGGTGAAGCTGCCGCCCACCAAAATCTTGCCGTCCGCCTGCACCGCGATGGCAAAGACCACACCACTGGCGTCCGGATTGAAGGCAAGGTCGAGCGTGCCGTCGGGATTCAGCCGGGCGATGCGGTTGCGCGGCGTGCCTTGAATGCTGGTAAAAGCCCCGCCGAGCAGAATCCGGCCATCCGGTTGCACTGCGATGGCATAAACCTCATTGTTCGCATTGGGATCGAGCGACTCCGCCGCGCCGGTCGTGGCATCGAGGCGGGCGATTCCATTACGTGGCTGTCCGCCGATGCTGGTGAAACCACTGAACTCTCCGCCCGCCAAAATCCTGCCGTCCGGCTGCACCGCAATCGAATAAACATCGCCGTTCGCATTGGGGTTGAACGAATCGGCCAGCCCGGTCGCGGGATCGTGCCGGGCGATCCGGTGGCGCACCTGGCCACCGATATTGGTGAAACTTCCGCCCACCAAAATCCTGCCGTCCGTCTGAGTCGCGATGGCATTGACATAATCATCGGCGCCGGGGCCGAACGGAAGTTCCGGGGCGCCGGTGGCAGCGTTGACCCGGGTGATCCGCAAGCGCGGCACGGACTGGATGGTGGTGAAAGCGCCACCGAGAAGCGCCTTGCCGTCCGGCAGCGCCGCGATGTTAAGGACCACATTGTCCGGATTAGGATTAAAACCTGCGTCAACCAGGCCGTCCGGGTGCAATCGTGCACAGAAGTTGCGTGGAGAACCAAACCCCCCACCGATGAGAATCCTGCCATCCGGCTGAACGGCGATGCCGGAAACGTAATCACCGACGATCTGGGTGGTGATGGTTCGGTCCAGCCGGCCATCAGCTTCAAAGCGGGCGATGTTAGTGCGGGCAAACGCCGGCCCGCCATTCGGCGTGAAATTTGTAAAAGCACCACCCACCAAAACTTTTCCGTCCGATTGCACCGCGATGGAGTCGATGTTGCTGGCCCCGGCATTCGCCGACGGGTTGAACGGATCCGCCAGACCGGTGATGGGGTCGAGCCGGGCGATCCGGCTGCGCGCCTGGCCACCGATGTTGTCGAAAAGTCCGCCGGCCAGGATCTTGCCATCGGGTTGCAACCGCAGGGCAAAGACAATGTTGTTCGCGTTGGGGTTGAAGGCATCGGCCAGCGCCGTGACCGAATCGAGCCGGGCGATCCGATTGCGCGCCTGGCCACCGATGCCGGTGAAACTACCGCCCGTGATGATCTTGCCGTCCGACTGCACCGCGATGGCCAATACCGCGTTGCTGGCGTTGGCATTGAACGAGTCCGCGAGGCCGGTCGTGGGATCGAGCCGCGCCAGGTAATTGCGCGTTTGCCCACCGATACAGTTGGCGCCGCTGAAGACGCCACCGGCTAAAATCTTGCCGTCCGGCTGCAGTGCCACGGTGAAAACAACCTGATTGGCGTTCGGATCAAACGCATCGGCAAGTCCGGTCAGTGGATCAAGTCGGGCAATATGATTGCGCGTCTGCCCGCCGATGCTGTTGACACCATTGAAGGAGCCAGCCACGAGGATCTTGCCGTCCGGTTGCACCGCGATGGCCGCGACGTCATTGTTCGCGTTGGGATCGAACGCATCCGCCAATCCCGTCACCGGATCCAGCCGGGCGATGTGATTGCGGGCCTGGCCGCCGATGCTGTTCGGTCCCGCGAAAAGTCCTCCCACCAGGATTTTCCCATCCGCCTGCAACGCAATGCCGTAGATCATGTCATTGGCGTTCGGGTTGAAGGCCATGTCGAGCGAACCATCATGATTCAACCGGGCGATGCGATTACGGGCCACCCCCAGAACGTTCGTAAAACGGCCGCCCAGAAGAATCTTGCCGTCGGGTTGGGCCACGACGATGTGAACTTCGCCGTTGGCGGTCGCATCGAACCCATCAATCGCGGATTGTCCCCGAACCTTCGCGCTGCTCATGAGCAGAACGGTAATCGCATAGAGCAAGAGGACAGAGTTCTTGGCGTTTAAGCATCCTTCGCTCGGTGCAGACTTCATGGCCCGCATCGTAAGACAGGTTTTCCGGCAGCTCCAGCTTCCTCTCTGCATCGAAGATTCTCAACCTGCTGGGTGGCGCACCGATGGCCATTGAAACTGAACCGCTGGATCAAACGGACTTGCGCGGATCAATTCTCTCGCAGGCGAAAATACTGCTGGCCACCGGTCATGAAGTTTGTGAAAGGACTGACGGCGCCGGGGATATTTGTGTAGCCGCCATTGGCTGCCGACGATGTCTGAAGCCGGAAAACCGGATTGGTCCAGCTTAGCGCGAGTTGGGTGCCGGACCTTTGGAGCGTTAGCGGGATGGGTGAAAGCAGCGGCCCGACATACTTGATGGCCGCAAAATCATCGGAGGTGCCGCTGCCGGTCGAATAGCCGGCGACGTAAACACTGCCATTGGCGGCCACTACTCGAAACGCGCGGTCGTCACCATTGGCGGGACCGTTATAGCGATTGGTCCAGAGAGGGATACCGGAGTTGGAATACGCGATGGTGGCGTAGTCCTCGGACCCGGCCGTGGCGGTCCGGCGCGAGAAGCCGGTGACGATTACATTGCCGTGATTGTCCAACACCAGCGAGCGGACTTCATCGGTGCTGTTTCCAGGGCCATTGTAGCGGTTGGTCCAAAGGGGAACGCCGGAGCTGGAATACTTGAGCGTCACGTAGTCATTCCCACTTCCAACGCCCGGTGAGTAGCCGGTCACGAAAACGCTTCCGCTGGCATCAATCCCCATGGCCGTCGGAATGTCCCAGCCGTTGGCAGGACCATCGTAACGATTCGTCCAAAGGGCGACGCCGGCGGCGGAGTATTTGATGATCGCAAAATCATAGTGCAGGCCATTACCGCTGGACATGGCGGCTACCACGGCATTGCCAGCGAAGTCCGCGGCCACTGCCGCCCCGGTATCAGAGCCCTGCCCCGGACCATTGTAAATGTTGGTCCACAATGGCGTCCCCGTTGCCGAATACGCCACGGTGACACATTCCTCCTCGTAGTCTAAGCCAACGGACCAACCCGTGATGAATACATTACCGCTGTCACTGGCGGCCATGGCATAACCCTCATCGTAATCATTGACTGGACCGTCATAGCGGTTGGTCCAAAGCGGCAGGCTGTCGCTGGCGTACGCCACCACTAAGAAGTCGGAAAACCCGTTTTCTCCATTAGCATAGCCGGCAATGTAAACTTTGCCGTTGGGGTGGGCGACCAGCGAGTAGGGACGATCATCGAAATGGCCCGGACCAGCGTAACGATTCGTCCACAAGGGAATCCCCGCCGGGGAATACTTGATCGTCACGATGTCGTCCCAGTCGTTCGTGCTGACCGAATGCCCGGTGACAAATATATTTCCCGCGTCATCGCAGGCGGCAACCCGCACGTAGTCGCCGCTATCATCTGGTGCATTATACCGATTCGTCCAAAGCGCCAAACCGGCGTTGGAATACTTGATGGTCAGAAAATCTTCGGAACCAGACGCGCTGGTTCTTCGAGAATAGCCACCGACGATGAGGTTGCCGGCCCGGTCCGCCGCCGCCGCGTACGCGACATCCCAACTGTTACCGGGCCCATTGTAACGATTCGTCCAGCTTGGCGTTCCGAGTTGAGCCAGGGATGAACTCGCAAGGATTACCAGGCCCGGGACCATGCAGAATCGCCATGCGAACCATGCGCACAAGTTAGCGCGAAGCGGGGTAAATGCATTCATGAGCAAAAGCGGGAATTAACCTGAGAATAACGCAGTGTTTCTTCAGTGCAACCATTTAGGATCCTCGCGCGGTTAGTGCAAGAGTCATTCCCCATGGCCACCATTGTCTGGACGCTTGAAATACTGTTGGCTAGGCTGGCTCTTTCTCCGCTGCCATGAGTGTTGCGATCGAAACCACCAATCTGACGCGCGACTTCGGCGCCTTCCGCGCCGTGAACCAACTCAGCCTGCGCGTGCCGGCGGGATGTTTCTACGGCTTTCTGGGCCCGAATGGTGCGGGCAAGTCCACTACCATCAAGATGCTCACCGGCCTGCTCGCGCCCAGCGGTGGGGAAATCCGCATTCTGGGCGAGGACGTGCGCGATCCGCAGCGCGCGTTGGCGGTGAAACGGCGCATCGGAGTGGTGCCGGAAAACCTGGCGCTGTTCGACAACCTCACGGCACGCGAGTATCTCACATTCATTGGCCGCATGTATTTGTTGCCGCCCGCCACGGTGCAAGCCCGGTGCGAGGAATTGCTGGTGATGATGGACCTCGCCCGGGAGGAAAAGAAACTCACGCTCGAGTTCTCGCATGGCATGCGAAAAAAACTGGCCCTGGCCGCCGCGTTGATTCCCAATCCCGAGTTGCTCTTCCTGGATGAACCGTTCGAGGGCGTGGATGCCGTTGCCTCGCGCACGTTGCGCGACACCCTCAAGCACTGCGTCAGCCGCGGCGCCACCGTATTCCTCACCTCGCACGTGTTGGAGATTGTGGAGCGGCTGTGTACGGACGTCGGTATCATTGCGCGCGGTCAACTGGTGCATCAGGGTGCGATGACGGATTTGCGTCGGGACGGTTCGCTGGAGGACAAGTTTCTGGCGGTGGTCGGCGCGGGCGAGACGCCGGAAACCCAGCGGTTGAGCTGGCTGGAGGGCTGAGTGAATCGCGAACAACTTAAGACCATCCTGTGGTTGCGCTGGCGGCTGACGCGCAATCAGTGGGCCAAGAACGGCGGGCTTGGACTTGTGCTGGCCTCGATCGTCGCAATCGCCATGGTCTCACTCGGCGGGCTGAGTTTCCTCGGCGCTTTTCTGGGCGGACTGCTGGGGCTGGGGCAGGCGAAGCCAATTGTCGTGATGGGTGTCTGGTTCGGTGTCACAGTGGGATTCCTGTTCTTCTGGTTGATCGGCTTGCTCGCTGAACTTCAGCGTTCGGAGACGATTGATTTGCAACGATTGATGCATCTGCCAGTAGCGCTGGGTCAGTTGTTCGCGGTGAACTATGCGGCCTCGCATCTCGCGGTGAGCATTGTCTTGATGGGGCCGGCGATGATTGGGCTGGCGCTCGGGCTGACGATTTCGCGCGGACCCGCGATGGGGCTCTTGCTACCGCTGGCGGCAAGCATGGTGTTCATGATCACGGCTTGGACGTATTGCCTGCGCGGCTGGCTTGCGGCGATGATGAGCAATCCCCGGCGGCGGCGGGCAATCATCATGGGGATCACGCTGGGATTCATCCTGCTGGCCCAACTGCCAAATTTCTATTTCAACGTCTTTGGCGGGAAGGATCGTTCCAAGCGGCAACGTGACGGTACGCCGGAGGAAGTGCAGCGCCGGCGCGTAGAGCGAGAAGCCAGAGAGGCAGAGAACATCCAAAAGCTCATTGCAGTGCAGAACTTCATCCCGCCCCTGTGGCTGCCGCTCGGGGCGTTGCGACTGGCCGAAAACCAGGCATGGCCGGCATTGTTGGGGACGCTGGGTTGCGCGGCCATCGGCGCGGTTGGCTTGCGCCGCGCGTATCGCGCTACGGTGCGATTTTACCAGGGCGAGACCGGCGGCAATGCGCCGGCGCCGCGGGCGGCCGCGGCCCCCGGTTCAGTCGCGAAAGCCGGCCGCAATCTGCTGGAACTGCGGCTGCCATATGTGCCAGAAGAGGCGGCCGTGGTTGCCTTGGCAGCGATGCGCTCCATGCTGCGTGCGCCGGAAGTGAAGATGGCTTGGGGTTCTTCGTTTCTGATCACGGTGGTCATCGGGGCGGGCGTTCTGTTTCGCACCGCGCCCAAGATTCCGGAGACAGCCAAATTGTTCATCGTGCCTGGGGCGCTCGCGTTTTCCACGTTCATGCTCGTGCAGTTTCTGGCAAACATGTTCGGTTATGACCGCCAGGGTTTCCGCGCGTTCGTGCTGTCGCCGGTGGAACGGCGGTTGATCCTGTTCGGGAAGAATCTGGCCAACTGGCCGGTGGCCGCGGCGTTCGGCCTGGTGCTGCTGGGGATTCTATCCGTGTGGCTGCGCCTGTCGCTGTCCACGATTCTCGCGGGCGCTTTCCAACTGGCGACGCTGCTGCTGTTAGGAAGCGTGGGTGGCAACCTGCTTTCAATTCTCGTGCCCTTTCGCATCGAGGCGGGTTCGCTCAAGCCCACGAAAATGCCGGCACTGGCCATGATGGTAATGGTGCTGTGCCAGATGCTTTTTCCGTTGATCCTGTTGCCCTTGTTCCTGCCGCCGCTGGCAGAATGGCTGTGGCAGCGCGCAGGCGGTCCGGGGATGGTGCCTATGAACTTGCTGCTCTCCGGTCTGCTCGCGGGCCTGGCCGCTCTCCTTTACTGGCGGACGCTGGCGCCGCTGGGGCGGCTGCTTCACCGTCGCGAAATCAAGATCCTCAATACGGTGACGGCCGAACAAGAATAGATTGTTCGCGCGCGGCCTGGCGGTTTGAGTCACTTCAACCGCAATTGCACCTGCGCCAGCCGGTTGGTAGAACTCTCGCCGCTGGCTAGGGGGAACATGCGAGGCAACTCCACTTTGCCTTGCTCACTCAAGTAAGTCTGCACGCGTTGGGCGCGGTCCATCGCCAGCGATTGTAGCTCAGGCTCAGCGATGGGGGTGATGCTCATCAATTGTTGTTCCATCTGCGACAACGTCACGCCGGCTTCGGCAAGCGAGGCGGTTTTTGCCAGCGCTTGGGCCCCCTTCTCCGGCGCAGCGCGGGTGGCAGAAGGTTGCGAGACTGCGACGGGCGGATTGGTAGTCAGCGTGCCCGCGGAGAGCGCCGAGGCGTAGGCGGCTCGAACGTAGCTGGCGTATTCGTCTGAGGTGAGGGTAACCTGATCCGCCGGAATCTGTTCCTGTGCGGCTTTGCGCAGCGCCTGCCATTTCAATTCGCGGAAGCGGTCGACGAGTTTCTGCCGGCGCAACGCGACACCGTCGCTGGCGGGGTCGAAACTGCCTTCGATGTCGAGTTCGAGCCCGGGGCGTTCGTGGAGCGCCTTGGCCAGCGTGGCGAGCTTCGTGGTGGCGTTCGTGGAAAGCTCGCGGCTGCCGGGCGCAAAGTTCACGTAACTCATTTCCTCACTCTTGCCACCCAGCAACGAACCGAGCGCGGCAAACGGCGAAGCGACGGTTTTGGCGATGATGTTGCCTATGGCCCGGAAGATTACTTTGCGGAGGCGGAACTCGGGGTCGCCGAGATTACCCTCGATGGGGACGTCGAGTTCGATCCGGCCATTGCGGTCCTTCAGCAGCGCGAGACCGAGCTTGATCGGCAGTTTTACCGCGTCCGGGCTCTCCACCTGGCGGCCGAGCGTGAACTGATCGAGCACGATGACGTTGGCGCCCTTGAGCGCGAGTCCGGTCAGTTCGTATTTCACGTCCAAGTCCACGCTGCCGCGGCTGAGCTGGTAACCGAGAAACTTGCCCGCGTAGGGACTGCCGGGCGTCAGGTTCACAGCAGAGACGGTCATCGCCACTTGCGTGGGTACGTCCGGATTCAACGGATTAAGTGTGCCGCTGAGTTTGAATTGTCCGGTGCGATCCACCTTGCCTGCCATCTCAATCTCGCCCCGGCGCAGATCTTCCGTGGAGAGTCCGCTGATGCGCCCGCTCACGTCGTGGATGGAAACGTTGACGGGCGACGCCAGCGAATGATCGGCAAGCCGGATCGCCGCGTTGGATATGACGATGGCGTTTACCGCGATCTTGGGCAGGGCGCTGACCGCGCCCGCGTTGGTGCCCGTGGCGGATTCGGCCAGCGAACCGAAGAGCTGCCGCTTGGTGTCAGCAAGAGAAGTCTTCGGCGCCGCGGCCGAAGGGGCGACTGGCTCAGCGGCCGCGGATGTATTCGTCGCCTGGAGGCGCAAAGCCGAGAACACATTGATCGTCTGATTGGTTTCCACGGCGAGCCGGGCGTTGAGGCCCAGGACTTCGATCTGTCCGATCGCGATCGTGGGCGGATTGAGTTGCGCCGCGATGTCTTGCACACGTACGGATTCCCATTGAAGCAGGTCGTTCGTCAGCACGCCGTCCACCGTCGCAAAACCGTCGAGCCGGGCATCGCCGTTGAAGGTGACCTGTGGTAGGCCGCCATCGACGCCGTGCAGCTTGGTTGTGGCATCCACGCTCAGCCGGCTGCCCAGCACGAAGAGGTTTACGAAACCGGCGAGATACGGATCCAGCGGCGCAAGTTCGAGCTGATTTACCGCCAGCCGCACGTCGGCCTGCGGCGGTGCGGCGGCGGCACTGACCTCGGCCTTGATCGAGCCGTTGGTATTCCAGCGCAGTGAAACCTGCGCGGTCAGATTCGAGCCGGGGATATTCGAAAGATGCCGGGCGGTGAGTGCGATATCGTCAAGCCGCAGATGAACCGGGCGGGGCAGCGAGTGATCGTCGAGGGTGAAGGCACAATTGGTTACGTCCACGGCATGCACCGTGGCGGACCAGAGATTGGTGCTCGCGAACAATTCCGCGAATGCGTTCGTGACCGCCTGCATCAGGAGCAGCACGGAGCCAGGGGCGTTGCTCGCCTGCGCTGATGGCTTGGCCAATTCGATGAAATTGATGGCGGCATTGGAATCGCGCCGCAACCAGAGGGCCGCGCCAGCGGCATACGCGGAAGCCACCTCGGCGCGCCGGGCAACCAGATCCACACTGGCGTTTGTGACCGACGCTTCACCGAGCTGGACCACATCCGCGTCCGCCCCCGGCTCGGCCACCTGGAGCGTCCGCAGTCGGAACGAGGCATTCGTGACCACCATCACCCGGTTTGTGGCACTCATCTCAATTTGATATGTGGCCGCGAGGTCCACGACGCCATTCCGCAGTTCGAAGCGCACCAGGTCTTGATAGACCGGTGCGAAGTGAGGCAGGGAAATGCCACTGACCTTCAGTTCGCCGCCGGAACGGATGGGATCGAGGAAGAAATGGCCGTTCCAGGTAAATGTTTCGCCGGCGTCCGTGCGCCCGGCAAAGGCGTAGGGATTCTTGCTGCTCGGATCGGTGTGGAAATTCTCCAAGTTCAATTTCACCGGTCCGATCACCCGGGTGAACGGCTGGCGCAAAGTTCGGTCGGTGACACTGGCCCGGGCGCCCTCAACGCGCAGCGAATGCACGCGCAGCGCCGGCGGCCTGGCTGGCGACTTCGGGACGGATGCAAGGGTGGATTTGGTCGAGAAACGTTGGATGAGGTCGGAGAAATTCAACGAATAGTCGGCGTTGATTTGGACGCGGACGTAGGGATTTGTGGTCGTGACTTCCCGGAAGACCCATGGATGCCCGAAGAACGAGCTGAGTTGGAAGTTCGCATAGGCTTCATCCCATGAGACGAACGGCTCGCCGTCCAGGTCCTTGATCAGGAATCCGCGCACCGTACCGGAAAGGGCAAAGGGGTTGAGGCGCACTTTCTCGATGGTCACCTCACGACCGAGCAGCTGGCGCAGTTGTTTGACCGCCACCCAACGCACGACGACCGGTGCGATCAAGAACCCGATCACCGCATAGGCTAGAAGCAAACCCAGCGACCAGCGCAGCCAGCGCCGGTGCCGGGGCGTCAGATTCTTCAAAGGTGAAGCGAGCTTGTTCACGATTTCAACTGGTCGCGGCCTCCGTTGGGAGCGTCATTTCCGGCGTGCTCCGAAAAAGAATCCAACCGCCGCAACGGCCACGGAAGGCAGGTAACTCGACAACAATTTCCGCCAACCTTCCGCCTCGCCGCGTAGCCAGTCAAAACTTTCCGCCACATTCTGCTGAATGGAGCCCCAGTCCAGGTTGACCCAGCCGGATAGTTTCAAAAGCAGGATGCCGCCCACGAGAATGGCCGAGATGATGGCGAGTGCTTTCAGGCCGCGGCGGAACGCCCAGCCTAGTAGATAACCACCGAGATAGCTCGCGCCAATCCGGAACAGCACTGACAATTGCGCCGGATCGGCGTCAATCCGTCCCCGATCCTTGAGCCAGAATCCGAGTCCGACGATTGTGATCGCCGCGGCGAAAGCAACGGACCGCGAGCGCCAGGGGGGATTCTCTCCGAAAAATCCGCGCAAACGCCGCCAGCCCGAGACCGGCTGCCCGGGAACATGTTGACTCATGCGGCAAGCCTAGGCGAAGCCGGTCCCGGGAGCAATGAAAGCAACCACCCGGCAACCCGAACCGCGATACGGCAACACTGCTGGCCGCACCCGCGGCTGGCTGAGTCACCGGGCGTGGAATTCCAGCGGCCGACCGGTAAGGGAATGCCACCGCGCCAGTTGTCGCGCCACTTCTTTCCTGCCGGGCGCGCCGGGAAGATTGCGTTTGGCCATCGCACGTTGAAGATCGAAAGTTTTCAACGCATCACGTTGAAATGTTTTGTCCACAGACTGCAAATCGGCGAGCGTGAGTTGATTCAGTGCCTTGCCTTCTCGCTCTGCCAGTGCCACTACCGCACCCACGACGTGATGGGCCTTGCGGAACGGCATTCCTTTCTGCACGAGGTAATCAACCAAATCAGTTGCGAGTAACGCGGGATCGCTGGCCGCGGCGAGGCAGGCGGACTTGTTGACCATCGTGTTCAGCAGCATGGCGCCCATCAATCGCACGCAGGCGCGCACGGTGTCGGCAGTGTCGAACAGCCGCTCCTTGTCCTCCTGCAAATCGCGATTGTAGGTCATGGGCAAACCCTTGAGCAGCGTGAGCAGCGACATGAGGTTGCCATAGACGCGCCCGGTCTTGCCACGCGTCAATTCGGCCACGTCGGGGTTTTTCTTCTGCGGCATGAGTGACGAGCCGGTGGTGTACGCGTCGGCGATCTTGATGAAATTGAACTCCGCGCTGGCCCAGAGAATCACGTCCTCCGCCAACCGCGACAGGTGCATGGCGAGCACCGCGCCAGCGGCGCAGAATTCGATGGCGAAGTCACGATCGCTCACGGCGTCCATCGAATTCTGGGTGATCTGCGCCTTGCCATCGGCGTCCACGAAGCCAAGCAACTTGGCGACAAGCACCCGGTCGAGTTTGAGCGTGGAGCCCGCGATTGCCCCGCTGCCGAGCGGGCAGATATTTACGCGCGAATGACAATCCCAGAGCCGCTCACAATCGCGTTCGAGCATTTCAACGTAGGCCAGCAGGTGATGCGCAAAATAGACGGGCTGCGCGCGTTGCAGGTGCGTGTAACCAGGAATAATGACATCGGCGTTTTGTTTGCCGAGCGCGACGAGAGCCCGTTGCAGGCTGACGGTCTCGCCGAGCAGCGATTGGATTTCATCGCGCAACCAGAGCCGCACATCCAGCGCGATCTGGTCGTTGCGCGAACGGGCGGTGTGCAGCTTTGCGCCGGCAGCCACCCGCGCGGTCAGCGCGGACTCGATGTTCATGTGAACGTCTTCGAGCTCGGCGTTCCACTTGAACTTGCCTGCAGCGATTTCTTTCCCGATCTGATTCAGTCCCCGGATGATTGACTTGGATTCCGTCGCCGTCAGCACCCCGATTTTCTTGAGCATGGAGGCGTGGGCCAACGAACCGGCAATGTCGTGTTTCCACAGCCGCCAGTCGAAGGAGATGGATTCGGAAAACGCGGCAACATCCGCGCCCGGGCCACTGGCGAACCGGCCACTGCGTGACACTGGAGATTTCTTCGTCATAAAGCAGCGTGGAATTTGCGGCGAAACCGCGGTGAAGTCACTTCCAATCCTCGGCTCGCCCCGAGGCGCTCGGGTGAATTTGGCCTAAAAGCCCGATTGCAGCCCGGCCAAACCGATGTCATCCTGAACCAACACCCACAACCGGCCGTCATGAACGAAGTTAAATTTGCATGTCCCGTCTGCGGTCAGCACATCACGTGTGATGCCGCCAAGAGTGGAACGCGCATGTCGTGTCCGACCTGTTATCGGGAATTGGTCATTCCGCAGGCATCCGCCGGGAACGGCAGCAAGCTGGTATTGACCGCAGCCGAGGTCCAATCACGGCCGATGCCCACCACGCCAATTGGCACTCTGGAATCTCCCGTCGCGGTGAAACGATCGCTGACGCCCGCGATTTTGTTGGTCCTGTTTTTGATCACCGTCGGCGCCGGTGCATTCGTCTTCCGGGAAAAACTTTTTCACCGGGCCCAAACATCACAAGCCAACGCCGAAGAATCGGGCGAAACCGCGCCCAAGCCTCCAGTCATCACCCTCAAGCTCGCGCCGTCAGATGCTGACTCGCAGTGGACGCAGGATATGGCGGCGATTCAGATTGGGGAAATGCCGGCGGTCGGACGGGTGCATGGCTATAGCTTCAATTTGGAAAAGGCCACCATCACCGGCGGGACGTTGAATCTGCGCCAGGGGCCAAAATGGCCGCCGGATCTCGGGGTAACGATCCATCTGTTTGCCGAGCGCGGTGAGGACCTGGCCGGCAAGACCATCACGATAGAACCGGCGCGCGCTGAGTCGCCAAAAATCACACTTCGGTGGAAGGAAGCCTCCGGTCAGGCGGCCACCGAGACCATCCGCACCGGCTACGCCATGCGGCTGGAGTTCGGCGAGGTTGCCGGCAAGACGCTGGCTGGCAAGCTTTACCTGGCCACGGCTGATGCGGGGAAGAGTTTCGTCTCGGGGACTTTTAATGCCGAGATTCGCAAGCCAGCGCCGCCGAAAAAGTAGCCGGCTTTTCAGTTGTCACTTGTCAGCCACGCAGGCCGGTTCTAGATTGCCCGCGTTGGCAAGGCCCGTTGATTGAAATGATCGAGTTGATTCAGTTTCCCTGGAGTCCGTTCTGCATTGTGCAACGGCGCATCTTGGAATTTGCCGGCGCTCACTTCAAAATCACCAACGTTCCCAACGGCGACCGTTCGCTCATCTGGAAGCTTACCAAGCAGCGTTATTACGGCGTGCCCATCATCCGGGATGGCCGGCGCGTGGTGTTCGAAATGAGCGAGGAATCCCAGGTCATCGCCAAGTATCTTGACCAGAAGTTTCGGCTGCATCTGTTTCCCGCCGAGCTGGAGGGTGTGCAGGCCATTGTTTGGCGGCACATCGAAAGCCAGATTGAAGACGTGGCTTTCCGCCTCACCGACATCCACTGGCGCGAGTTGGTGCCCAAGCAAGATCACTTGCGGTTCATCCGCCACAAGGAACGTAAATTTGGCCGCGGCTGCCTGGATCAATGGGCCAAGCTTGAACCGGAAATGCTGCAACAACTGGAGGACCGGTTGCTCCCCTACGAAGAGATGTTGAGCTACAAGCGCTTCCTCCTGGACACGCGCCCGCGCTTTGTGGACTTCGACCTCTTCGGCATGCTGGGCGACTTTCTTTACACCGGGCATTACCGACTGCCCCGCTCGCGTCCCAATGTCCAAAAATGGTATCGCCGGATGGCATCCGCCAAGCTCTCTGAATTCTCAACGTGAAGAACTATATTCTCGACACCAACGTCCTGCTCCACGACCCCAATTCACTGCTCAATTTCAAGGATAACAACGTCCTGGTCCCCATCGAAGTCATCGAGGAAATTGACCGTTTCAAACGCGAATCCACCGAGCTCGGCCAGAATGCCCGAGCGGTCTCGCGCATGCTCGACAGCTACCGCGGCACCGGCAGTTTGAGCGAAGGTGTGAAACTGCCAAACGGCGGCAAGCTGCGCGTGGTCGTGCAAAAGAAGGGCCTCGCCACAAACGGCAATGGCAATGGTAACGGGAAGTCGCATCACACGAGCGTTGATAACAAAATCCTCGCCTCCGCCAGCGTGATCAAGAAGGCCTATCCCAAGCAATCCACCATCCTGGTCACGAAGGATATCAATCTGCGCATCAAGGCCGACGCGATCGGCTTGTTTGCCGAGGATTACGAAACGGACCGGGTGTTCATCACCGATCTCTACACCGGCATGATTGACCTATCGGTGAGCCCCGAGAAATTGGCCGCCTTCCGCGCCAATGGGGAACTCGACGTCGACGGTGGGCGCACCTACTTCCCGAACGAATATTGCACGCTGCTGGACGAAACGAATCCCAAACGGACCGCGCTCACCAAAGTGGACGCCTCCGGCACCAAGCTGATTCCCATCCTCGACGTGCGCGACGGCGTGTGGGGCATCAAACCGCGGAATCGCGAGCAACACTTCGCCTTCGACGCGTTGCTCGATGACCGTGTGAAACTCGTCACGCTCATGGGCAAGGCCGGCACAGGGAAAACGCTGATGGCGATGGCGGCCGGATTGAAGCGGACTGTGCTGGATCGAGAGTTTCGCCGGCTCGTGGTCGCGCGGCCGACGATTTCCATGGGCAAGGAGCTTGGCTTCCTGCCCGGTTCGCTCGAAGAAAAGCTCGCCCCGTGGATGCAGCCCATTCACGACGCGCTCGAAATGCTTAGCGACCTGAACATGGGCCACGACCACCGGCGCAGCACCGACTTGATGCGCAGCGGCAGCATCGTCGTCGAGGCGCTCAGCTACATTCGCGGCCGCAGCATCGCGAATCAGTTCATGATCATTGACGAGGCGCAGAATCTCACGCCGTTGGAAGTCAAAACCATTGTCACCCGCGTGGGCCACAGCACCAAGATCGTCTTCACGGGTGATCCCTACCAGATTGACAATCCTTACGTGGACTCGTCCTCCAACGGATTCAATTACGTCGTCAGCCGTTTTCGTGACCAGGCCGTGGCGGCTCACATTGAACTCCAGAAGGGCGAGCGCTCCGAGTTGGCGGAACTGGCGGCGAATATTCTGTAAAGGCCGCGCCACCATCGGTGGCCGGCCATTTCCCGCTTGCTGGGATGTGCTTTGCGAGGCAAAGTCATCCCATGGAACTCAATTCCGCTTCTGAGAATCTTCAGGTCATTCGTACGCTCATGGAGCGTACTGCCCTCTACCGCCGCACGCTCGCGCCGATCATGCTTTACGTCGGCACGTTGGGCCTGCTGGCGGCTATGGCCGGAATTGCGTTGGGCATCGAGTCGCTGCAGCAGTTCGCCGCGCTCTGGCTCGGCACGGCCGTGGTGGCGGTGGGCGGCGCATTTTTCATCGCCCGCCTGCAGGCGCTCAAGGACAAGGAATCCTTCTGGTCGGCCCCCACCCGCCGTGTGGCTCAGGCGCTGGCGTTGCCGCTCACGGCCGGGCTGGCACTCAGTATTGTGATTGTGATGATTGGCGGGGAGAACTACCGCTGGCCGTTCATTCTACCGAACGTGTTGTTCTATGCCTGCGCTGTTTACTCCGCCGGCTTCTTTATGCCGCGAGGGATTCAGAAGTTTGCCTGGGCCATGCTGACCTTGGCAATCGCGGGTCTGGTGCTCATTCCTTCGTTTGTTACCGAACCTAACCCAAAGCTGGACCACGCGTTGATGGGTTTCGTTTTCGGCGTGTTGCACCTGCTTTATGGGATTTACCTGCGCGTGACAGAACAGCGAAAGACCGCGGCGTGAATCCCGAACCCTTCCTCCAGCTCGATCGGGTCATTCACGAGAAGGGGCGGCTGGCCATCATGTCCATGCTCGCCGCCACGCCGGAGATTTCCTTCACCGAACTGCGTGACATGCTCGAAATGACCGACGGGAATCTAACCACCCACGTCCGGACTTTGCAGGAGGCTGGCTACGTTGCAGTGGCGAAATCCTTCCAAAACAACCGTCCCTTGACGACCTGCTCCCTGACTGCGGCAGGCCGCAAAGCCTTCGCTGGTTACGTCGGTTTGCTGGAGCAAATCGTCCAGCAAAACAAACCCCGCTAAAAAATGTTTGAACAAGAATCAACGCGCATAGTCTTAAGCTTTGTAATACAAAGTGAATGCTCAAGACCAACAAAGGCCGGCGACAGGTGGAGGTTCGGCGGGAACGCCGGGTCTCAGGTTGATTCGCCTCCCTGTTGCCCTCCAGCCGCGCCCAAGCTTGGTTTCCTCAAATTCGTATGAAAATCCTCCGTGCTGAACATCTCGGAATGTGCTTTGGCGTCCGTGACGCCATTGCACTGGCCCAACAGGAAGCCGCCCGGCAACCACTCACGGTGCTGGGCGACTTGGTGCACAATCCCACCGTGCTCGCCCAACTGAAAGCTCGTGGCATTGAATTTCGGGACAACGCCCGGGAGGTGGTGACCCCCACAGTGATGATCACCGCGCACGGCGCTTCGGAGCGCAAGCTTCGCGCCGTGCGCGAACGCGGCTTGCGCGTATTGGAAGCCACCTGCCCCTTGGTGCACGTTGCTCATCGCGCGGTCGCGCGGCTGGTGAGCGAAGGATTTCACCCGATAATCATCGGGAAACCTGACCACGTGGAAGTCCGGGGTATGACCGAGGACCTTGCTGAATACGACGTGGTGCTGAGCGAAGCAGACGTGCAGCAACTTCGCGAACGGCCGCGCTTCGGCGTGGCGGCGCAAACCACACAGCCGATTGAGCGGGTTCGTAACGTGGTGGGCCTGATCCGCGGGCGATTTCCGAACTCGGTGGTGCGCTTCATCGACACCGTATGCCAGCCGACCAAGCAACGGCAGCACGCGGCGGTTGAACTAGCGCAACAAAGTACTGTGGTGGTCGTGATTGGGGGCAGTCACAGCAACAACACCCGCGAACTCGTCCAGACCTGCGCCCGACACTGCGAACGGGTTTATCACGTCCAAACGACCGCCGACTTGCAGGCGGATTGGTTTCATCCTGACGACACCGTTGGCCTCACCGCCGGCACGTCCACGCCAGATGTGGTGATTGATGCCGTTGATCAGCGACTACGTGAGATTTCGCCGAACCTGAAGAACTCATTCCTTTCCTGTTCAACACCACTCGCACGCATGAACCCGTCATGAAAATATTACTACGAATTGCGGCTGCCCTGGCGTTTCTGTTCCCGTTCCTTTGCGGCGTTGGGCTTCTAGGCGCAGCACTCTCCTCGAATACAACAGAAGATTTTTGGCTTCCTACCGCGATTGGAGCCTTCCTGGTTGGCAACGGATTCTTTGTCGGCGCGATGCTTCTCTTTGCTGCTGAAAAGGTCCGTACGAACGACGGAACGAAATAACCCCCAAACACATCAAATCGGGAGAAAGCCATGAACCACGCCAAATGGATCGCCTACTTCAAGCGCAACAAACAAAACCGCCCCGAGCCCGACTGGGGTGCGCCGATGAATATCCCGCCGCACGTCCTCGCTCCCATGCTGCGCTCCGTGGAACAGTTTCGTCTGGGGGACGGCGGCGGCCCGGCCTCGCTTATCGCTTACGACCGGGAGAACTTCCGCAGCCGCAGCGAGGAGATGCGCCAGATTGTTGACTTGTGGTTCGCCGAGGAAGCTGAACATGCGCGGCTGCTCGGCGGTGCAGTGAAGCGATTCAACGGGCGGATCATCACTTCGCACTGGAGCTTCACGGCGTTCTGTCTTTGTCGTCGGGTGCTGGGTGTTCGCTTCGAGTTACAGGTACTCACGCTCACGGAACTGGTCAGTACCGCGTATTATCGGATGTTGCGGGCGCATTCGCCCGACGGTCCGTTGGCCGCGATGTGCGCACTCATTTTGCGCGACGAATCCGGGCATGTGGCTTTTCAACGCGACCGCATCGCCGACATCGGCTGTCCGCGGCCAGGCGTGCGCGGCTGGCTCTGGCGATTGCAATTCCTCATCTGCGGCTACGCCGCCGGCACGATGCTCTGGATCAACCACGCACCTTGCCTGAAAGCCATCGGTGGGACGCGCGCTGAGTTTTACGGCGAAATCACCCGGCAGATCACGCGCTTCATCCGCTCGCTTCGGCGCGCCGCCAAGCCCTCGGGCGTTCCGGCAATGTGGGCAAAACCCGAACTCCAACTTCAATCTGCGAGATGAAAACCGAGTCAACGTTGCAGAAATGGTCCCCTTGGGCCGTCGTCGTCCTCTTTGCCATGGCCATGGCCTGGGTCGAATCCGCGGTGGTTTACTATCTGCGCACGCACATTGATCGCATTATCCCCTATCAACCCGACCCATTGCCCATCATCGGCGGGCTAGGGCCGGTGGAACTCGTGCGCGAATTGGCCACGCTGATCATGCTGTTCACCGTCGGCTGGCTGGCTGGCAAAACGTGGCGAGCGCGGATCGGCTATATGGCCATCGCGTTTGGCATCTGGGACATTTTCTACTACGTGTTCCTCAAGCTCATGTGCGACTGGCCGAAGTCGCTGGCGGATTGGGACATCCTGTTTCTCATTCCTTTGCCATGGTGGGGGCCGGTCTGGGCGCCCGTGAGCATTGCCGCGCTGATGATCATGTGGGGCACGCTGGCGAGCCAGTTTGAACGCTCGGGACCGGTTCGACTGTCGAACGTGGGAGTGTGGATTCTCAATTTTACCGGTATGGCGCTGGCGCTTTACGTCTTCATGGCCGACGCCTTGCGCGTTTCGCATGGGGGCGTGGACGCCTTGCGCAAGCTGCTGCCGGTGACGTTCAACTGGCCGCTGTTCTCCATCGCGCTCCTGCTGATGAGCGCGCCGGTGATCAGGCTTGCCTTGGAATTGTGGACCGCCACTGTGGCTCAAGACGCGAACAACACTTTCCCGCCGCGCCGCCGTCCAATTGATTTGTGACCACGCCCGCCGCAATTCCCAATCCGCGCGAATTTCGCACGCTGCTCAGTGGCGAGGCGACCACCCTCGCGGATTGGGCCGGGCACTTCGATTGGCGGCGAATCGGTGCTCACGTAACGGTGATCCTGATTGGCGCCGGCCTGTATGGCGCGGCAATGGGTTGGTGGCGGGATCCGTGGCAGGCGCTGTTCGTGGCGATCAAACTGCCGCTGATCTTGCTGCTGACCGCGCTTGGCAATGCAATTCTCAACGCCATGCTCGCACCGCTGTTAGGGTTGAACATCACCCTGCGTCAATCCTTTGCGGCCGTGTTGATGAGCTTTGCCATCGCGGCGGCGGTTCTTGGCGCATTCAGTCCCTTGCTCGCGTTTGCCGTGTGGAACGCGCCGCCGATGACGCCCGATGTGAAGTCCTCGCTGGTTTACGGTTTCATCAAACTTTCCCATGTCGTCGTCATCGCGTTCGCCGGCATCGTGGGTAATGCGCGGTTGTTTCAACTTCTGGCGCAGCTGGGTCGCAGTCGCGCCGTCGCGCGCCGGGTGTTGTTCGCGTGGCTCGCAGTGAATTTGTTCTTCGGCAGCCAACTCACGTGGATTTGCCGGCCGCTCATCGGTTCACCGCAATTGTCCGTGCAGTTCTTCCGCGAAGGCGCGTTCAAAAGCAATTTCTTCGAGGACGTATCGCACACCACCAGGCGCTTTTTCGACGATTGGGATTAACCAAGCAACTCTATGAACACACCAGACCAGCCCGCGAATCCAACCACGCCGCCACCCCCACCGCGTATTCCGCCGATTCCGCCCGGGAGCTTTATGCCCCTGCCGCTGGGTGATGATCCGGCGGATCGCGAGCAGGTGCTGAATCCGATCACCGCCGTCGAAGCCATCCTGCGCCAGCCGCGGCGCGTGATGTATCAGTTGCGGCAACCGGGCGCGGGTCAGCTCATTGGTTCGATGCTCTTCGTGACCGTGTTGTGCAGCCTGGTGTATGGCGTCATTGTCGGTTCGTTCTCGGGCGGCACGCAATGGTGGGCCGCGCCGGTGAAGATTAGTGTGGGGTTGTTGATCTCTGCGCTTATCTGCCTGCCGAGCCTTTACATCTTCGGCTGCCTGAGCGGTGCGCAGGCGCGGCTGAGCGAAATCTTTGGCATGGTGGTGGGATTGCTGATGCTGACAACGATTCTGTTGATCGGCTTTGCGCCGGTGGCCTGGCTGTTCTCGCAATCCACGGAATCGATCGTCTGGATGGGGGTGTTGCACCTGGCCTTCTTCGCCGTCGCGACGGGTTTTGGACTGCGCTTTCTCGACGCCGCGTTCTCCCATTCGCAGGCGCGCTCACCCGTGGGACTGCGGGTCTGGGTGATTATCCTGGTGCTCGTGATTCTACAAATGAGTGCCGCGTTGCGACCGCTGCTGGGCACGGCAGATGATTTTCTGCCAACCAAGAAAAAATTCTTCCTGAATCACTGGGGCGAATGCATCCGGGATTCGGAGCGCGCGGGCCGTTATCAATCGCGGGATTGAACGAACGATGATCGCCGCCGCGGCACAACCAGATTCAGTGGGCGGCTTGCTGCGCGCCGAGCCGGACACGCTGCGCGCTTGGGCGCGAGAGAGCGCCTCCGCGCTGACGTGGTTCTGCATCGCGTCCGTCGTGATAGGCGCCGGGGCTTATGGCGCGGCGATGGGAAGCTGGCGCGAGCCGGTGCAAGCGTTTTACACCGGGATCAAACTGCCCCTGGCGATTCTGCTGACGACGCTTGGCAACGGGTTGCTCAACGGCATGCTCGCACCGTTGTTGGGGTTGAACGTGACGTTTCGCCAGTCGCTGGTGCTGGTGTTGTTCGGCTGTGCCATCACGGCAATAATTCTTGGGGCGCTGAGTCCGGTGGCGTTGTTCCTGGTCTGGAACACGCCGCCGCTGAATGCCGCCACTCACCTCACTTCGCCCGAGTATGGTTTCCTGCAACTCATGCTCGCGACCTTCGTTGGACTGGCTGGAATCACCGGCTGCGTCCGGCTCTGGCCGCTGCTCCGGGACTGGGCGGGGCGCTCAGAAGTAGCGGGCCGGGTGTTGCTGGCGTGGTTGAGCACGAATCTCTTCCTCGGGAGTCAGATCTGTTGGGTGCTGCGCCCGTTCATATGGGATCCGGCCGGCCCGCCGCGATTTATCGGGCAGGAATATTTGCGGGGCAGTTTTTTTGAAACGGTTTTTGATGCGCTCATGCGGCTGTTGCTGGCTTAATGGTCCGGAGGCCCGGCGGAGCAGGCGCTTCATCAAAAGAAATTTTCCAACTATGAAACTGATTGAACTGATCTTCCGGCGGGACACGCTGGCGCCGGTGCTGGCCCTGGCCTTCGCCTCGGCCGTGGCCGTGGCGCTGGTCGCCGGGCGAATCATTGTGACGCACCAAATCCGTTATGGCCTGCTCGTGTGGAATCTGATGCTGGCGTGGTTACCCCTTTTCTTCGCGATGCTGGCGTGCGAACGCTTCGCGGCGGGGAGCAAGCGCAACTGGTGGTTCACGGTCTGGGCCGGAGCCTGGCTGCTGTTCTTTCCCAACGCGCCCTACATTTTCACTGACGTAATTCACCTGCACATCGGCTCATTCCGGCATTACTGGGTGGACCTGACTTTGATTTTGATTTTTGCCATCACAGGCCTGGTGCTGGGATTTCTGTCGCTTTACCTGATGCACTCCGTGGTGCGGGGCGCGTGGGGTGGGTTACGCGGCTGGTTGTTTGTGCTGGCGGTGACGGCGATGAGCGGATTCGGAATTTATCTCGGCCGCATCTTGCGCTTTAACAGTTGGGACGTGTTGCTGAAGCCGGTGAAACTCATCCAGGGCGTCAGCACCTGGGCGGAGAATCCCATGGCCGACTCCAGCAAGTGGGCATTCCCGGCGCTCTATGCGATGTTCCTTTTCCTGGCCTACGTGATGCTCTACGCGTTGACGCATCTACCCAGGCCAAACGCGCTGCCGGCAGTGAGCGAAACGAAACCGCTGGCCGCCACACCCGCATGAACCACGGTAAGTCGCTGCTGCGTCGCATCCGGTGGGCGACTGGATTCGTCGTTTTCGGGCTGGTGATGAGTGGCGTGACCGCAATTCCGCTGCGGGCCGAAGTTGCCTGGCTGGCAAAACTGTTTTCGCCGGGCACAAGTGCCGGGGATTGGTTGCAGCGGGTGAACACCGGACTCGAATCCACAGCGACGTCGTTCCCCTTTCTGTTCTATGGCACGGATTGGCTCGCATTCGGGCATTTTGTCATCGCCATTGCGTTTCTCGGCGCATTGCGGGATCCGGTGCGCAACCGGTGGTTGTTCGACTTCGGACTAATTGCCTGCGCGCTGGTGATTCCCTACGCATTCCTCTTCGGCGAAGTGCGCGGGATTCCGCCCTGGTGGCGGTTGATAGATTGTTCGTTTGGCGTGATCGGCTTTGTGCCGCTATGGTTTTGCCGCAAGTGGGCGCAGGAACTGGAACGCACCAGAGCGTTCGCGGGATAAGTGATGCCGATCGCGACGAAGCCTGAAAGTCAGGCGGCAAATGGATCTTGCTTGCTGATGTTCGCGTCGAGTTCTGGGGTAAGAAAGGCTGTACCGCATTCCCAGCAGTGAGTTGACTCCAATCCGTTGTCCCGTCCGCAATAGCCGCAAGCTTTCGTGGTGGCCGCGAGGCCTTCAGGTTCGCTGTGCAATTCGGCTTCACGCTTCCGACTTCTTGCCACGCGGTAGCCGTACGCGAAAAGCAGCACGGTCATGACGAAGAAAAGCGCAAACGGCCACTTGAGGACATGGGCATAGTCTCCCGGATGCGATTGCGGAAGCCCGATTGCGAATAACGGAGCGAGTGTTGCAGTCATAACACACATTTCCAAGGTAGCCGCCGCGCTCTGATGTATCAGCCTGTCTGGGGGACCGGCGGGTAGAGCCATTTACGACCACCACCGGATTCAGAGTAGCACAGTCCGCGGCTAATTTCACCTGTTGCGCTGGGTAGCGGGATCAACCGCCAGCAGCTGCCGAACGGCGCAACTCCCACTCTCGCTTCAACAACGCAAACACAAACTCGCTGTCCCAATAGCCTTTATACCAGCGATGCTCGACGTGATGTGCCTCCTGCCGGAAACCCAAACGTCTGAACAGCGCGGCAGCTGCGGCGTTCTCCGCGTCCGTGACCGCTGAAACGCGATGCTTGCCCAAGGTGCCGAAAACAAAATCCAGCAGACAACCCAGGGCCTCGGTGGCGTAGCCCCGGCCTTGATGGCCGGGAGCGAGGGTGATCCCTACCTCCATCAGCCGCGGATCGTCCTGCTGACAGTGCAGGCCGCAATCACCCACCAGGCTCTCCGTCGCTTTTTCGACAATCGCCAGCTGAAACCATGTCCCCGGAACACCCGGCTCGCTGTGGCGCTGACTTTCGATGAGGCGCGCCGCGTCGTCCAGCCCGAACGACTCCCATCCTTGGTACCGGGCCACCTCCGGCAACGAACGATAGCTGGTCAACGCTGCGGCATCGCTACCCTGCAATCGGCGTAGGAAAAGTCGCGGCGAAGCCAACGGGTTTGGAAAGTTTTGGCTCATGCTGAGGCCGTGGTGATTCTTAACAATCTAGGCGGAGCAACGGAGGCCGATTGCAACTGCGACGGCCTGCCGCCCGCCTCCAGCCTCCCCTAGACTGCGGACAACCTGTCGAGGTACAACAGTTAGGCATAACTCAAGGATTAACCTCTGGTGAATAATTCGTCCATGCTTCTGTATGTCCCCAGCCAATCCGGACTCCAGGAAGCGCGCCGCCACTCTGCACGGCTGACACGTTCTGGCGAATGACTTCCGCAATCCGCTCCTTCATCGGTGGCTGCAGGACCCATAGCAGTGGCACTCTCCAACCCCCACCGTTTGCGTTTGTCGGAATCGTGACGGGAAACTGAGCCGTCTGCTTTGCCTGTAACGCGGCATAAGGGACTGGAAGCATAATCACCTCTTGCGGCCATTCACCATTCGACTTGACCTGTGGCATAGTCGGCCAAACCCAAATCGCACGATCATTTGAGTTGCTGACGATGCACTGCACTATTCGCGCCTGACTTGATACATTCGTTATGCTAGCGAGGCGTATCGCTAACGGTGTGATCCTTCCCGACGGCGCCGTGCCCCCGAACACGAATACCAGCGCGACGATCACGAGGCCCGCTCCCAGAATAATCATGATGCGGCGATGCTTGGGCATGAGTGTTTGTGCCTAACGACCCAAGCTCAGCGACCCGGACCACGGGACGCGTGGATTGCAACCGCGACGGCCCAGCCGGGTTCGCTGGAGCGTATGGTTAGCGAACCAACCGCTTCTGAAGCGGAGCAATGACGGGAGAAACTCGAACAGACAGTTTCGTTGGTAATCAACAGTTTGCATGTCTAGTTTCTCAGGAGGCCGCATTTTTATGTTCCTCTCTAACTCGTCGAATATAACTGCGAACCTCATCCTCCTGCCAACGTCGATGTCCAGCGTCTCGCTGCCGAATCTCAGCATCGGCAAGAAAGTGATACGTCTCACCTTCGTAGTCCAAGCCGGGGTGGTGAGCTCGAATCTTCTCCCGCAACTCAATGGAAGCTCGATACCAAGCGTCCAAGTCCTGCTTCGAGTCGAGCGGCATCGCAAGCAACTTCTCCAACTCGTCGGCAAAAAATGTTCTGCTGTCGGTCATGGTGCGATGCGGTCTAACAGTATGATTTAGCGACAGAATTGCTGGATAACACCTTCATGGGAAGCGACGGTAAATCCGGGTTTTGGGCTTGTCCAGCGAGGACTCTGCGAAATCGGTTGGGCGATAGACACTCCTGGGAAACGACGCTGAAGGCTTTGAGCAAAACAAAAAAGAGCGCGGAGAGCAGGGCCCTCCGCGCTTTGTAGGAATGTGTTGGGTGCGCTTACTTCTGTGGCGCGGCACCGGCGATGCTTAGCGTCAGATCAATCTCGTCCGCCACCTTGTCAGTCGGGGCTTTCGGATTCACGCCGTAGTCGCTGCGCTTGATGGTGAAGTTCGCGCGGATTACCAGCAGGTCGCCCTTGGCATTCGGCATGCGCTGGCCGAGCTTGTCCTTCAGGTAGGTCAGCTTTACCGGCACGGTGACATCCTTGGTCACGCCTTTGAGCGTGAAAGTGCCTACGGCATCCGCCGTGGTGACGGTGTCCGCAGTTTTCACGTTCTTGAGTTCCTTTGCCTCGAAGATGATTTCCTTGTGCGTGGCCACGTCGAGCCATTGGTTGCCGTGCATATGATCCTTCATCATCGTGTTCGGCACGGTGAGGGATTCAGCGGCGACGACGATCTTGCCTTTAGTCGCGCCGGGATTGGCCGGGTCAAACATGACCGTGCCGGAAATGCCGCCGGCGCTACCGCTGATGGCTTCCAACGGCGCGTCGAGTTTGAACTGCGCGTTGTTCACGCCCTTGGGATCCTTGAAGTCGAAGGTGAGTGGTCCGGCGAGGGCCGCGGAGGCGAGTCCGGCAATTACGAACAGGGAGACGATTTGTTTTTTCATTGGATTGGTTTGGTTCTCAGATTGTGGTTGGTTTTGGTTTGCGAAAGAAGAATGAAACGCCGGCAAGTCCCGCCGCGGCCAGCAGGCCGGCGCCCAGGAAGTCCACCCCGGGCATGAAGGCGCTCACGTTCGTGATGCCTTCGATGCCCGTGACTTCATCCAACTGCCGGACTTCGCGGCTGGTTTTGGTCCAGCCGCGATTTGCCCCGAGCGCCGCCCAACTGGCAACGATCGCCAGCGCGAGGACCACCGCAAGGACTTGCAACGTCTTTTTCATGGGCGCGGTTAATTTAGGTCAAACAGCAAAACTTGCGAGTTTTTGCTGGCGGCCAAGGCAATCTGCTTTTCGTCCGCGATCGCCACGGCATCACCGCCGGTCAGACGCTGCCCGTTGACGGTCAATTCACCCTCCGCCACGTGCACCCACGCATGCCGCCCCGGACGCAGTTCGTGCGCGACGCTTTCGCCCGGCGACAATTTCGCCAGGTGCAACTCCGCGTCCTGGTTGATGGCGATCGAACCATCGCGGCCGGTCTTCGAGGTCACGAGATTCAATCGGCCGGTCTTCGCGTTGGTGAAGTTCTTCTCCGCATAGTTCGGCTTCGCGCCCTTGCGATCGGGCATGATCCAGATCTGCAACAGGTGCACCGGGTCCTTCCCCGAAGGATTGAACTCGCTGTGTTGCACGCCGGTGCCCGCGGCCATGTATTGCACTTCACCTGGTTTGATGATGCGGCCGTTGCCCATCGAATCTTTGTGCTCGAGCTGACCGCTCAGCACATAGGTGATGATTTCCATGTCGCGATGCGGGTGCGTGCCGAAGCCCGCGCCGGGCGCGACCTTGTCGTCATTGATCACCCGCAGGCTGCGATAGCCCATGTGGGCCGGGTCGTAGTAACCCGCGAAGGAAAACGTGTGCCAGGTGTCCAGCCAGCCGTGATCGGCGTGGCCCCGTTCATTTGCTTTTCGTAATGTCATCATGCCCACACCGTAGCGTCGGGCGCGCACTCCGCCCAATACCTTGTTGCTCGCGCTGCGATAGCTTTCGGGTATCGTTGCGCGCATGGAACTGCGTCACTTGCGCTACTTCGTCAGCGTGGCGGAGCTGCTTAACTTTACGAAAGCGGCCACCCGCTTGCGCGTCGCGCAACCCGCGCTCAGCCGGCAGATCCGCGATCTCGAGGATGAACTTGGCGTGCAATTGCTGGAGCGCGGGCCGCGCGCCGTGCGACTCACGGGTGCGGGCGCAACGTTTCTCGACGAGGCGAAGGCGGTATTGCAGCGCAGTGAAGACGCGGTGAAAGCGGTCCGCGCCGTGGCCAATGGTGAGCGCGGAGAGATTCACGTGGGTTACGCGCCAACGCCAACGGTGGAGTTGCTGCCGTGCACGCTGCATGCTTATCAGAACCTCGCGCCCGACGTGCGCGTGAACCTGCACGATATGTCGAGCGAGGAAATGTTGCGTGGATTGAACGAGGGCAGGTTGCACGTCTGCCTGATGGTCGAGCCGTCGGCAAAAGCGTTGCGGGGATTGAAATTTGAAAGGCTGCGGGAGTATCCGATGTGCGTGGCCTTGCGGCCCAGTCATCCGCTCGCGAAAGCGCCGCGCCTCAAGTTGGAACAGATCGCCAACGAACCGTTCGTGGGCTACACCCGCGCGGACTATCCCGATTACCATGAGTTGATGGACGAACTCTTCCGGCCGCTGGGTCGCAAAGCGCGCATCGTCGAGGAACACGACAGCGGATCGGGGCTGATGGCGGCTACGGAAGTCGGACGCGGACTGGCCATCGTGCCCTCCTGCATGGCGATGCTGGCGGGGAATCGCTTGAAGCTGCGGCCGCTCGATCCGCCGCCAACGCCGTTGCGCGTTGGAGCGGCTTACGACGCAAAAGGGATTTCGGTCGCTGCGCAAAAATTTATCACCGCCTCCCGGCAGCCACCGAAGTAGCGTGACGTTACCGGTTTGCCAGCGGTTGAAGCGGATGGCTGACGACAGCGTCAATTCCAGTAGCTCGAGTGAACGACTTTGAAATCTATGGCTGACAGTAAGACAGGAAAGAGCGTCGGGCTCATAATGGGTGCCGTGCTGCTGTTTGCGAACGCGCTGCTGGCTGCTGGCACTACCAGCGCCGAGCGCGAGGCGCAGGAAATCATGCAACGCATCCGCACCACGCGGCCGCCGGAGAATTCCTCTGTCGAGGGCGTGTTCAAGATCTTTCGCGGCGGCCGTTTGCGGACCACCATTCCCTTCCGCTCAGAAGTGATCGTGACCACCACGAACTGGCAGGCGGTTTATCAGACGTTGCCGTCCACCAACTCGTTGCCGCTGGAGCAGCTGGTTGTCACGCGCGATCCCAATTCGGGTTTGCAATACTGTTTCTCCGGCCCGACCAACTCACCGGCGGCGCAAGCGTTTGCCGGCTCAGATTTTCTCGCCGCTGATCTCGGTCTGGATTTTCTAAACTGGCCGGGGCAACGAATGTTGAAAAAGGAAGTCCGCAGCAGCCAGTCCTGCTACGTGATTGAGAGCACGAATCCGGCGACCAACGGGCTACCCTATTCACGCGTGGTCAGCTGGCTGGACATTGATTCCGTGCGCGACTTTGGTGCGCCGGCCATCGTCCATGCCGATGCCTACGATCTGCGCGGCAAGCTGTTGAAGGAATTCCGGCCGAAAGATTTCAAGAAGGTGGACGGCCAGTGGCAGGTCGAGGAACTGCAGATTGACAACGTTCAAACGGGCAACAAGACGAAGATCGAGTTCCACTTCGATCGCAAATAAGCGGCCAGTTCTCACCAGAAAGTAGACCGGGTAACCGCTCAAACCCGGAATTTCGCGTTGACACTTTTGGCCTCAACAGGTGTATTGCGCGCCATCCAACGGCAAAAGCCATTTCGAGCTACTTGTCCTATCCGGGGCCGCCAGGCTCACTGGCGACGCACCTGATTCTGATTTTCTCATCAAACCAAACCCCCATCGGAAACTATGAGCAACGCACAAACCAGTAACGACGCCATCGCGCCCAACGCCAAACGCCTGTTGTGGGCGGGCTTCCTGGCGATTCTCGCCGCCGGTATCGGCTTCGGCATCCGCGGCGGCATTCTTGCCAACTGGGCGGCTGATTTCGGCTTCACAGGCGCGCAACTGGGCGCCATCGGCGGCGCCGGGTTCACCGGGTTCTGCTTTGGCATCATCATCGGTGGCGTGGTGGTGGACAAGATTGGCTATGGCAAACTGGTGGTCGCAGCGTTCCTGTTTCATGTGCTCTCGGCATTTATCACGTTCGCGGCCACCAAAGGCCAGGCGCAGAGCACGGCCTACATGTTCCTGTACATTGGCACCTTCGTTTTCGCCCTCGCCAACGGCACGCTGGAAGCCGTGGCCAATCCGCTGGTCTCGACGCTCTTTCCGACGAACCGCACGCACTATCTGAATATTCTGCACGCCAGCTGGCCCGCGGGACTGGTGCTGGGCGGTTTGGTCGGCTGGGTTCTTGGTGACGGCATGCAATTGAGCTGGAAACTGCAACTCGGGCTCTTCCTCGTGCCGACTGCGCTCTATGGCATCGCGTTTATGGGGCAACACTTTCCGAAGTCAGAGGCGTCCGCCAAGGGGCTCAGCGTTGGACAGATGCTGGGCGAAGTGGGCATCTTGGGCGCGCTGGTGGCATGCGCACTGATCGGTCTCTTCTTCAAGGATCAACTGGGTGGCATCCTCGCGTTCTTCACGGGCAGCGCGTTCTTCACATCCCCGACGTGGGCCTACCTTGCGTGGGCAGTCGCCTTCGCTTTATTGCTGGTGGTCGGATTCAAGACCAACTTTTCCATTGGCTCCGTCCTATTGTTCATTCTGTTCGCAACGCACGCTTTAATTGGCGCGGTTGAACTCGGCACGGACGGCTGGATTCAAAACATCACCGGCAACATCCTGACGCCGGCGCAAGGCAAGATCCTGTTCGTGTTCACGTCCTTGCTCATGTTCTCGCTGCGCTTCTGTGCGCATTTCATTGAGAAGAGTTTGAAAATCTCCCCGGTCGGCTTGCTGCTCATTTGCGCCGTTCTGGCAGCCATCGGCTTGCAATTGGTCAGCGGCATTCAGACCTTTGCCGGCGCAATGGTGGCCCTCGCCGTTTACGCGATTGGAAAGACCTTCTTCTGGCCCACCATGCTCGCGGTCGTCGGTGATCGTTTTCCGCGCACCGGCGCGATTGCCATGTCCATCATGGGTGGCATCGGCATGATGTCTGCCGGCCTCATCGGCGGTCCTGGTCTCGGTTATGCCAAAGACCGGTTCACCACCGAGCATCTTACGTCCACCGCCCCGGCCCTCTACGAGCAATACAAGTCAGCGACGCCGAGTTCGTTCCTGTTCCTGCGCGAGGTTTCGGGTCTGGACGGCACGAAGCTCTCCGAAGCCCAGCAAGCAGTGGAGAAAACGCCTGATCAAAAGGCCGTGGTCGACGCGAGCATCGTTGGTGATCGCAAAACGCTCAAGGCCGATTCATTCATTCCCGTGACCATGGCAGTGATCTATCTGCTGATGCTGATCTACTTCAAATCCATCGGTGGTTATAAGACCGTGCATCTGGAAACTGCTGGTGGGAGCAAAGCCAGTTAAGTAGGGCTTTTCCGACCCTTCGGTTCAATCAGAGGTGACGTGATAATTCATGTCGCCGCTGCGCGCGTGTAGAACTCCATCCCCCGCAGATTGGATGAGTCGCAATCGATCTTCAGCTCCGTGTGGTAATGCAGCATCGTGAACAACCTTCCGAGCGTGTCGAAATCACGGAAGAGATCGCGAGCGGGGTGCTGCAGGTGAAAGATCCCCGGTTCACCGGCCTTTCGTGCCTGGCGAATGCGGTCGCCATCGGATGGATGCGTGCTGAACATGCGCGTGCGTGAGAACCCGGCCCGATCTGTGATGCGTGCTTTGATGGCCGCTGGCAGCAGCGATTCTTGATATGCGAAGAACGCCGGGAAATTATCCGGCAGCTTGCGGCTGGTGTTCCACGCGGAACGGATTTCCTTGTAGGTCCGTTTCATCACTTCGCGGTGCGTGCAGAATTTGATCGTGGTCCGCTCCATCGCTTGGCTGCCCGCCACTTTGATTTCGTAACTGTCGGCGTCGTATTCCATCTGGCGCATGAGATAGCAACTCACGCCCTGGCCGAGATACATCAGCACCAGCAACGGCAGCCGGGTGCAGCCAATGCAAAATTGGGCCACCCCGGCCACGAGCATTGCCTCGCCGGCATTCGGATTCTCTGCGGTCTCGGCCAGGCGCTCATCCCAGATGTCGCGTTCATAACACAATCGCGCGAACCAGAAATTGATGCGGCGCACGAGATAGCTCAGGCGCATCCCGAAGCCCTGCGTGAAATGACCGAACTCATGGGCAATCACGCCCGCCAGTTCCTGGAGATTCAATCCCGCCACCAGCGGCAACCCGATGACCAGCACCAGATCGTTCCGCAGGACGCTCTTCAATCCCCCGCGGTAGCCGGCGGCGGCATTGAGGTCACAGTTCAGTTCAATCCGGCCCGGCATCGGCGCGCCGACGGATTCACAAACCTTGGCGATGAAGGCATGCAGGACGCGCTCCTCGCCGGGATCCATGGTGAGCGGTTGGGTTGGCTTCGGGCGCCGGACAAACAGCGGTTTCACCAGGAAGAAAAGCACAACCAGGCCGCTGCCCAACACCAGGATGAACAATACGAGCTTTGCGAAAAGCAACCGTGCCCCGATGCTTCCTGCTGGCATCGACCAGGAAAAGTGCGCCACAAAGTAATACAACCCGTAACCGCCCAAGCCGATGAGGCCAAAATAGACGAGCGGCAACATCACCATGACCAAGGCGACCAGGAGCAGGCCCGCCTGGTAGAATATGGAAACTCGCGTGCGCGGCACGGGTCGCCCGAATGCGTTGATGATCTCCGCAACGGTCAACTCATCAGTGAGCCGCCCGGATTCCGGGGCCATCAGGTTCAGGGCGGTTTGCCGCTGACAATGCGGACATGCAATCACCGAGCCGGCGAGTTCCGCGGGGAAGGAAATATGATTTCTGCAATGCTCGCAATCGCACTTGGCGTAGAGCGTGGCTTCCATGATCCGATTGAAGCGAGCAGCCTCCAGCCTGACAAGCGGGAACTGGCGCTACACCACTTCCACCGGGCACTTCGGCAGCGCGTCGAGAAATGCCTGTCCGTACTGCTTGACGAGAATGCGATTGTCCAGCACCACCACGATGCCCGTGTCCGTCTTGGTGCGAATCAAACGCCCTACGCCTTGACGAAACTTTAGAATCGCCTCGGGCAGGGAAAACTCACCGAACGAGTTCCCGCCGTGCGCTTCAATCGCCTCGATGCGCGCTTCAATGAGCGGATGATCTGGCACGGCGAACGGCAGCCGCGTGATGATGACGTTGCTCAGCGCCTCGCCCGGCACATCCACGCCCTGCCAGAAACTGTCCGTGCCAAAGAGCACCGAGTCCACGTCGTCCTTGAATTTCTCCAGCATCGTCGAACGCGGCGTGCCCGTGCCTTGAATGAAACACGCGACGCCCAGCTGGTCGAAGAACGGCTGCATCCGTTCGCCGAGTTCCTGCATGAGCTTGTAGCTCGTGAACAGCACAAACGCCTTCCCATGCGTTTCCTTCACGAAGTGCGCAATCCAATGTTCCAGCGCGTCGGCATAACCGTGATCACGCGGATCAGGCATTTTCTTGGCGACGAATAATTTCATCTGCCGCTCATAGTCGAACGGTGTGCCGACCTGCAGCATCGTTGCCCCCTCACAGCCGACGCGTTTGGAAAAGTAATTCAACCCGGACTGCGCCCGCGAATTTGTCGCGAGCGTCGCGCTTGTCATGATGATGCTCGTATCGCTCTCGAACAACCGTCGTCGTAAGTACTCCGCCACATCAATTGGCGCGGCGTTCAGCGCGAGACTCTGCTGCGCCTTGCCCGCGCGTTCCACCCAGTAAACGTGCTCCTCCGCCTGCTGGCTCAGGAATTCCGCGACCTCAAGTTTCAATTCACCGAGTCGCCGGTTGCACTCAATCAATTCTTGCCCGATGTCCTTGTCCTCGCTCAGCTTGATGAGTTCGCTGACAGCTTCACGGAGCCGTTGGATTGGTAGCGTGATGTTGTCCTTCACGAGCTCCGCCCGTCGGATGCGTAGTTCCTTCCATTGGCGTTCGCGCCGGGCGGCGCCATCCGGCGAGCCGAAGCGTGATTTGCCTGATTGCTGATTCAACTCGTCACACGCAACTTCGACGGCTTCAAAAAACTTGTCCGATTCTTCCAGCAGTTCCGCTACCAGTTTCACCGCGCCACCTTTGCGCAACGTGGCCAGCAGGCCCTTTTCCGTGCGCGGATTCCACAACCGATTCAGCGCATACCGCACCTGCCCGCTCGACACACTCAGGCCGATGTGTTTCGACGCCACGGCTTCCATCGTGTGCGCCTCGTCGAAAACCACAAAGTCGTTCTTGAACAGGATGCCGCCCTCTATTTCTTCCTCGATGCCGCCGAGCAACGTGAAGAACAGCGTGTGGTTCAACACCAGCACATCTGAGGACAGGATGCGATTCCGTGCGCGCTGAAAGAAGCAAATGCCGTGATCCTTGCCGAAATCTGATTGATAGCCGCAAATTTTTGGCGAACACAACCCGCGCTCAGAGCAGACCTGTCCCCACACCTTCGGGTCAGGCTCGATCTCGAAATCCGACAGGCTGCCGTCCTTGGTTTCCTTCGCCCACTCGTAGATCCGCTGCAGTTCCTCCGCCTCGGACGACGTGAATAGATTGCCGCTTTGCTGCATCGCCTTTTGCAGCCGGCGCGTGCAGAGATAATTCGCCCGGCCCTTCAGCATCGTGAAACTGAACTTCACCGGCTCGGGCAGCGTGGCGAGCACTCCCGCCAGCATCGGCAGGTCTTTTTCGGTGAGTTGTTCCTGGAGATTGATCGTGTGCGTCGAGATGACGGCCTTCTTCTTCTGCGCCACTGCAAACAGGATCGCCGGCACGAGATACGCCAGCGACTTGCCCACGCCCGTGCCTGCCTCGACCGCGAGGTGCTCGCGATTCTGCAACGCCCGCGCCACCGCCACGGCCATTTCCTGCTGCTGCGGGCGATACTCGAAGTTGCTGGCGCGCGACAGGATTCCGCTCGCTGAAAATATCTGCTCCACCTGCGCGACCAGGTCGGCGCCGGTGGGTTGTGGTTCAATTACGGAAATCATTTCCTGTCAATGAGCGCAAAGGGTGGCAGAGGAGCGGTGCCGAAACAATGCTACGGAAGTTTCGTGACCCTCACGATCTCATCGCCCTCAGTCTCCCAAACTTGGACCGGATCACATTCCTTCTTGAGGCGTTTGAACTCGGCGGGCAATGCCCGCTTCGTGAGCTTTCGTTCGCGCACGCCGGATTCATTGCAGCCCAGCAGCAGCGCGTGTGGTTTGTAGATGCGCGGGTGACCGATCACGCGGGCCGCGCCTCCGGGCAACTCGGGAGCGGGTCGTTTATCCAGCACCAGAAAACTAAGCGGCAGATCGCGCAGGTCAATGCCGGTCAGGTTGGCGAATCGCGACCAGTCACCATCCTGAAAAATCTCCGGCGGTGGCGAAGCAAAGTGATGACACCAATGCCGCTCATTGCCCGCCGTCAGCAAGCCGCAACGCGTCTGATGGGTGCAGGGCGCAACGACGTTAAACTCGCCTCGCAGTTTTTCCCGGATAGCGACCAGCGTGTAACTGACTTCGTAAGTTCCCGGCTCCACCCAAATCACGGTTGTAGCTGAGGCAGCTAGGTCCACAAGCTCTTCGGTCTGAGCTTGGTTCAGTTCCGTCAGCACATGACTGATCAGCAAGGTCATTGTTGGAGCGCCGAGCGCCGGCTCGGCTCGTTGAGGAGCGCTGCTGAAACTTGCCGCGGTGTTGCTCGGCGCTCCAATTTCCGTAGCCACCGACAGCTTTGGATATTTCTCCCGCGCCCGGCGCGTGGCGAACTGCACCGCCAGTGAAGAACGATCCATCAATCGCAACGACGTCACGTTATCCGGCTCAAACAGATCCAGATAAGCCCGGCTCGCGATCCCACTGCCGCAGCCCCAATCGAGCAGTTCACCGCGCGGTGGCGACCAGCCACGGCGCTGCAATTCCGCCAGCACGTAATCCCACTTCCAACCGATGCGTTGGGCGAAGGTGGCGTCGTAGCTGGCAAGGTCAGCTTCGCTCTGCCAGTAATCGTTCGCGCCCGCCGTGCCGGCGAGGAACGCCATGCGCAGCCGGTCGAGCGATTCCCAGTTGATCGCGTCCCAGTTCACTTGATCTGTGTAGCAGCCGACGTAAGGAGGCTCATACTTTCAACCCGGAGAAGCTAGAGCCTCCTTATGTCGGCCGCTACAAGCAATTGATCGAGTGCGTGAATCTTCACAACAAAGAATTCCTTCAATTCAATGATGCGCTGCTTGGCAGTTTCATCCACAAACGCCTCCCGCTCGCGAATCGCGGCGATCATCAGGTTCTTCGGCGTGTGCTCGGACGCGACGAACTCCATCAACTTCGTCCGATAGCCGGCCCATTCGAGAAACAGCGCGCGCAATCCATCTGTCACCCACTCGGCCATGCGCTCCTGCATCAGTCCGTGACGCAGCACTGCTGCCAACGGCTCAGGGCTGCCGAGTTGCGGCCGCAGTTCTTTGTGACAACACGGCGCGACGACAATCAGCTTCGCGCCCAACTCAATACCGCGGCGGATGGCGTCGTCGGTGGCGGTGTTGCAGGCGTGCAAAGCGATGAGCGCGTCCACTGGCGGCAGCTCGGCAGATCCGATCGTGCCGGAAACAAACTCCAGCCCGTCCGCCTTGATTTGCTTTGCGAGCTTGTTGGTCGTAGCCACCAAATCGGCGCGCGCTTCCACGCCGATGACGCGTACGGGCTGCTTCCACACGCGTTGAAACAAATGCCACGCGCCAAACGTCAGGTAACCCTTGCCACAGCCCATGTCGGCAATCTGGAGCGCCGAGCTCTGGTTCGATGCTCCGACCCAACCGCACTCCTTCGCGAGGTGCGAGAGGATTTCCAAATAGTGAGAAATCTGGCGATGCTTGTCAGCCATTGAAGCGCGCAGCTTGCCGTCGCGATCCAACAAGCCGAGACCGCATAACCAATCTCTGGTCGACTCATCATCAAGCAACGAAGCTTTGGGCTGATCGTGTCCTCGGGCTGGGGGTTTCTTCGTCACCGCCTTGTGACTGATGAGCCGCGCCTGGCCATCGGCTTTCGAGATGAATTGCCAGTCCAATTTGGTCGTGCCAAGCAGCGCGCTGCGATATTGCGTTCCGAGCTGTTCGCGCAACCACGCCTCACTCGCGGTGGCAGTAATATTTTTTGTTACGTCCTTGGTCGTGTGACGGAAAGTCAGTGAGAGCTGCGGTGCTCCTTTCAGCACGATGCACCGTCCGAGAATCTTGCCGGCTGAATCCGCCGGGTTGACCGGCGAGGAGATCGCCAAGCGCACGAACGAACCGTCTGTGAGGCTGGTCGCGACTTCGCGCGCAAAGGCTTCGATGGGGTTGGCTGAAACTACAGACACAGCGGTGCGGAATTATTGCTTGGGGAGAAAGGTGAACGCCACCGCCGCGAAGATGCAGACGAAGGCGGCGATGTGATTCCACCGGATGTTCTCGCCGAGATACAGGATCGCGAAGCCGCAGAACACGACGAGCGTGATGACTTCCTGGATGATCTTGAGTTCAGTGGCCGAGTAATTGAGGTTGCCCCAGCGGTTCGCCGGCACCATGAAGATGTATTCAAAAAACGCGATGCCCCAGCTCGCGAGGATGACGATGAGCAGCGGCTTGGACTTGTGCTTCAAGTGGCCATACCACGCGAACGTCATGAAGATGTTGGAGACGGACAGCAGCGCGATGGGAAACCAGCGGGATTGGGCGAGTTCGTTCATGAATTAATCTTCAGTTGGATCAGCTTCGCCCAAAGCGAGGCGGGCGCCGTGACGGACGTGCAGGACGTGAACTGTGTTTTTGGTCACAGTGAAAAGGATGCGATATTTGTGCTGGCGCCGACCGTGAATGATTTCGCGAATCTCCGTGTTTAGGTTTTTGCTTTCAGGGGCGAGCGGGCAGCGTTCCGGTAAAATCTCCAGCGAACCGATCGTGTCGTAAATGCTATTGAACCACTGGTCCGCCGCGTCGGGGTTGTGTTCGGCCAACCACAAACGGGCTTCCGCGATGTCTTGCTGCGCGGGAAGTTCGACGATGACGTTCCACCGCTTCATTTCGGGCGGCGCGGAATCTTGTATTTGACGCGAATCTCATCGAGCGCCTGACGATACGGCTTGCCCGTGCCTTCCTTCATCGCATCCAGCCCGCGTTGGATGCCGCGGATGGCGTCCAGCGTTTCCTCGTAGGCGGCGGCGTTCTGCACAATCAATTCGGCCTTGCCGTTGACGGTCAAAACTTCCGGACGACCGGTGGCTTTGAGGCGTTTCAAATGCGCCTTGGTGTTGCGTTGAAAATCAGTGAGCGAGCGGATGTCTTCCAGTGCGATCATAACATTCAATTCGATGTTTTATCCATGCTGATCCAAAACCCACGGCAAGGCAAGTCTGCGAACGTCATGAAGATGTCGGAGACTTACAACAGCGCGATGGGAAGACAGCGGGATTGGGTGAGTTCGTTCATTGGCCAAGAAGGTTCGGTTCGATAAACATGTGAAAGCATTCCCTGCAAATCCAGCGATAGCCATCGGAGTAACCTATTTTGTCTCACTCATAAGCGAACAGGAATCTTCTGCTTCGCCAAAAACTGTTTCACATCTCCAACCGTGTATTCGCCGAAGTGGAATATGCTCGCAGCGAGGACGGCGTCGGCTTTGCCTTCGAGCAGCACTTCGGCCATGTGCTCGAGTTTGCCCGCACCGCCGCTGGCCACCACCGGCACACCGACTGATTCGCTGATGCGCCGGGTGATAGCCAAATCAAATCCCGCTTTCGTGCCGTCGGCGTCAATCGAGTTCAACACGATTTCGCCCGCGCCGAGCGACACGGCGCGCTTGGCCCAGTCCACGGCGTCGAGGCCGGTGGATTTGCGGCCGCCGTGCGAGAAGACTCCCCATTTGTCCGGCGCGACCCGCTTGGCGTCAATCGAGACGACAATGCATTGGCTGCCGAATTTTTCAGCGCCCTGCCGGATGAGTTCGGGGTTCGCGAGCGCGCTGGAGTTGATGCTCGTCTTGTCTGCGCCGGCGCGCAGCATCGTGTACATGTCGTCCACGGACTTGATGCCGCCGCCGACGGTAAGCGGCATGAAGCATTGCGAGGCGGCGCGTTCGATGACGTCCACCATGGTGCCGCGGCCGTGCGCGGTGGCGGTGATGTCGAAGAACACCATTTCGTCCGCGCCTTGTTCGTTGTAGCGCAGCGCGAGTTCGACCGGGTCGCCGACGTTGCGCAGGCCGCCCTGCTCGGCGACGCCGAATTGGACGCCGCGGGTGACTTTGCCGTCGTGAACGTCGAGGCACGGGATGACTCTCTTTGCCAGCATTGCGGATATTGAACCGGGAAAGTCCCAAATTCCAAGTTCCAAGCTCACGAAGAAGGCATCATGGTTGCGCTGGAGCGCGACTGTGTCGAAGACCAGTCGCAGCGGGTTTATCCTCAGTGCTGCGGCTGACGCTGCGCGCACAGCCGCGCTCCCTGAAAGATTATGTTCACCAATCGGGCGTTGTTCTGCCCATTTACCCACAGGCACTTCCGTGCTAATTTGCCCCTGCGAATAAAGACCGAAACTGGTCGTCGAAACAGGAGTTAAGTATGAAAAAGCTGGTTTTGACCCTCGGATTGGTGGCGGCGCTGCTGCCAACGCAGGCGCAACTCTTCAGCCCGGAATCCTTCTCGGGCGCGGCGTTCGGCGCGATGATGGGCAGTATCATAGGCGGCGATTGCCATGGGCCTTCGGGCCAGGGCGCGGCCATCGGTGCGGGCGTGGGTTTGCTGGCCGGCGCGCTGGCGGGCGAAGCCAATCGGCGGAATGGCTACTACGAGTCGCCCAGCTACGCATACACGCCTGCGCCCTCCGTGAGCGTAGGCTACGGTTACTTGGGCGGAGGCAGTTCCGCCTACGTTTACTATTCGCCGAATTATTATTCGGCACCCGCATACTACTATCGGCCACCGGTGTATCGAACCTATCAACCTGCCGCGCGTCCCAATTACGCGGTGAATTCCACACTGCTGGGCGCGGCTTCGGGCGCGTTGATCGGGTCGGCCAATCATAATGCCGGTGAAGGCGCCGCCATCGGGGCCGCCGCAGGATTGGTGCTCGGCGGCATTGCGGAACACCATGCCCGCAAGCAGGAACGGCGCGTTGCAGCGCAGAACACGGTTCAAGTTCAACAAACCGAGCCAGCCACAACGCAGGTTGCCAACGCGCAGCCGCAGACTGTGCGTAGCGAAGTCACATCCGCGCCATGCGCGACTTCGACTTACACGTGGACGGCGCGTCCGCAAATCGCTGACGCTCCGCGTGTGCCGGATGCGCCGACGTTCTGATGTACCTCAACCATCATCTGATAGGGACGAGTTCCACCGCGTCCCTACCGGTGGTAAGTGCATCGCAGTTCTTTCTGTTCCTTTTCGCGTATTTTGTGTATTTCGCGGTAGCTGCAGATCAATTCATTTAACGACTATGAAATCGAACCTCACCAAACTGTTTCTTCCTCTTACCGCCGTCGCGCTCGTTGCGGGCTGTGCGTCCAGCGGCGTCAAGAATCCCTCCGGCGTTCCTGTCACGCGCATGAATGCCGACGAACAGGGCTTCGTGGCCGGCACGGGCGTCGAATCGCAGGACCTCGTGGGCGTTACCGACAAGATGGTGCGCAGCATCCTGGGCATTCCGCAGATCGCCAACGCCGCCACGCCGCCGATCATTGTGCTCGACCCGGTCGAGAACCAGACCCGCTTCCCCATCAACAAGGAACTGTTCAACAACCGCATGCGCTCCGAACTCGTCAAGAAATCAGGGGGCAAGGTGACTTTCCTCGCGCGCGAACGCATGGCTGCATTGGAAAAGGAGCGCAACCTCAAGCGCGAAGGCGCGATCACCTCGAGCAGCGATGCGAACGTGCAGGAGTTCAAGGGCGCGGATTATTTCCTGACCGGCACACTGGGTGGACTTTCCACGCGCACCAAGGCCGGCACGAGCGACTACATCCTCTACGAGTTTCAGCTCATTGACGCCCGCAGCAGCGTGATTGTCTGGGGCGACAATGCGGAAATCAAAAAGCAGGGGCTGGAAGACGCGGCGTATCGGTGAGGGATACGCTTTTTGACTACTAAACCAGCTGTGCAAACCGCGCGGTTCAAGTTCAGTGTGCTCAGCTTGGTTCTTGGGTCGGCCATTGGGTTATTGACTGCTTGCAGCAAAACAATGATGAAGGAAGTCGAAATCGGAGATGGCAGTAGGCTTATTGATCTGCCGAAAAGCTACCATGTGGAGACTGAAGACGACGGGGCTGTTCTCGCCTACATTCCACAGAAAGACTCCGTGAATCTACGAATCTCGGTGGTTACAGTCAGCCACAAATCCAATGATGTCTCGAGTCTCGCGTTCGACGACGTAATAAGGGACGCTAAGGCGAAGGGTCTCGAACCAAAAATAATGGGAGACAAAAGCTACTTCAGCTACACCGAAGACTCGATGCAGAACGGCGAGCCGCTGAAAGTGGTTTACTGGATGATAGGCGCTCAGAATTCATTCGTTGTTATGTCAGCCACTGTTATTAAGCGACTTGAGTCTGAACCGGAAGTTGTGCCGTTCCTGAATGATATCCCGCGTATCATTAGAAGTATTCGAGCCAAAAACAGTTAGCGTATTCAATCGCGCCTCGCAGTGGTCATTGAGTTATCTATCGCAATGAATGGCTTGATCAAGAGACACAGAGAAACGCGGTCGCTGGGAGCGAGAAGTGTTTTCTTCTTTGCGCCTTTGCGCCTTTGCGCCTTTGCGTTGAATTGCCTCGCGCTCTTCTCGTTTTTGCTTTTCACCGGTTGCGCCACGACTGCGCCCAAGATTCCGCTGACCGGCGACATCATGGTGGACGGGCCGCGGATGATCGCCGAAGGACCGCCCAAGGACAAAGTCCTCTGGCAATATCGCACCGCCGCCGCCGCCATGCGCCAGGCCAGATTCGACGTCGCCAAGCCGCTGCTCGACGACGCGTTGCTCACGTTGCGCGGCATCTACGGCAGCGACGCCGAGGCGCGGAAGGCGCGCGGTTATTTTAGCAAGGAGGCGCGCAAGACGTTCATCGGCGAGCCCTTTGAGCGCAGCATGGCGTATTTTTATCGCGGCGTGATCTACTGGCGCGACGGTGAACTGGACAACGCTCGCGCCTGTTTCCGCAGCGCCGAGTTCGAGGACAGCGATGCCGAGCAGAATGAATACAAGGGTGACTGGGTGCTGCCCGATTATCTCGACGGCCTCGCTTCGACCAAGCTCGCGGGCGACGGCAAGGACGCGTTCGAGCGCGCGAAGAAAAGCTCCCGGAACATCACTCTGCCGGATTACGCGTTGAAAGCGAATGTTCTGTTCATCATGGAATTCGGTGCGGGCCCGATGAAGGTGGGCGCCGGTGAGTATGGCGAGCAACTGCGCTTCCGCACACGGAACACTTCGCTCGTCGCGGCGCGCATCAAGACTGACTCTGTGAATCTCGACGTCGCGCCGTGTGATGACTTAAATTATCAGGCCACGACCCGCGGCGGCCGCGTGATGGATCACGTGCTGGGCAACAAAGCGGTGTTCAAGTCCACGACGGACAAAGTGGGAGACCTGGCCATCATTGGCGGACTCACGACCGCTGCGGTCAGCGACAGCCGGACTTCGCAGAACGTCGGGCTTGGCATTGCGGCGGCGGGGTTGGTCGCCAAGTTGATTTCCGCTGCCTCCACACCGGAGGCCGATACGCGCACGTGGGACAACCTGCCGCAGTTCATCAGCTTCGCCGCGGTGCAATTGCCTGTGGGCGAGCACGCGGTGACGATCGAGTTTCTGGAAGCCGGGGGCAAAGTGCAGGAGAAGCTGACCAAGATCGTGAATGTGAACGTGACGGCGACGGACCGTGACAAAGTGGTGTTCGTCAGCGATTGTTCCACCACGCCGCAGAGCCAATGAAGCCGCACGAAAATTCTGGTAGGGACGCGTTCCACCGCTCCCAAACGACTCGGAGAAATTTGGGACGCGGTGGAACGCGTCCCTACCAAGGTGAATTCACCGGTACTGAATCATTATGAACACGAAAATCATCTCACCCATTCTCGCCATTGCCGCCGCGCTGAGCTTTGCCGGCTGCGCGTCATCACATGACAAAGGGCCGTATCTCCCGCAGAATTCCCAGACGCCGCCCTACGAATCCACCGAGCCCGTCGTGCTCATGGACCCGGGCGTACAGTATTCCGTTACCACCGTGGGCCAGCCGGTCGCGCGCTTGCGGGAGGATGGTCGGATGGAAGTGGTCGTGTCGTTGCGCAATCGGGAGAACCGCCGCATCGAAGTTCAGGGTCAGTGCGTGTTCAAAGACGTGGGTGGTATCACGACCGGCGACGAGACGCCGTGGCTGACGTTGATCCTGACCGAGAACTCCACCGAACAGATGAAGTTCACGTCCTCGAACGACCAAGCGAAGCGCTTCACGATCCGGGTGCGGCAGGCCAGATAGGGCGGTGGCTCACTTGATCCAACGCAGCTGCATGGCGAAGAGGTAATACCACGCCGGCAACACCACCAACGTCAGTAGCGTGGCCAGCAGCAGGCCGAAGATGTGAACGGCCGTGAGCGGCCGCCATAATTCACCACCTTGCAGGGCGAGCGGAATCAATCCGCAGACCGTTGCCAGCACAGTCACCACCACGGCGCGCAAGCGCACCAGTGCGGCCTGCATCAGCGCCTGCTTTAATTCCATTCCTAGGGCACGAGCCTCCTCAATGAAGTCAGCGAGGACGATGATGTGACTCACAATCACGCCTGCCAGGCTCACGATGCTCAACAGCGCGATAAAGCCGAAAGCCGCCTGCATCACCGCCAGACCGATGAACGCACCAATCAGACCGAGCGGTACGGTCAGCATGACGACGAACGATTTCATCACGGACCGGAATTGCACCACCATCGTCAGCGCGATGAGCACCAGCGAAATTGCCATCACGCGCCGCATTTCACGCTCGCTGTTCCGGCGCTCCCGCGCTTCGCCCGCGTATTCCAGCGTGAAGCCGGGCGGCAGCGACATTTGGTTAATGGTTTCCCGCGCCCGATGCAGCACGCGGGAGGGCAATTCGCCGAAGGCTGCGTAAGCCTTAACCGTAACCGTGCGTTGGCCGGAGGAGTGCGAAATGACGGCGGGCGCGGGCGTATTAACCAGCTCCGCAATTTCTCCCAGCGGAACGGACTCGCCGGAGATGCCTGGAATCGGAAGCTCCTCCAGTTGCTGGAGGGTGGCGTAATCAGTTGGTCGCATCCGCAGGCGCACCGGCACGAGGTGTCCGCCTTCGCGCAACTCGGTGACTTTGAATCCCATCGTTGCGCTTTGGAACACCCGACCTACTGTGAGCGAAGTGATGCCCAATCGGTTTGCCAACTCTTGATCCAATTCCACCTGGAGTGTGGGGACGGGGTCGCCCAGGTCGTCGCTGACCTTGTATCCGCCCGCATCGCGCAACGCTTGGGTAACGACATCAGCCCGCTCGCGCAGGGCGGCAAGGTCGCTACCCGTCAGCCGGATCATGATAGGCGCTTCAAGCGCCGGGCCTTGATCCAGTTGGCGCACCACGCACGTGGCATTGGTGATTTCGCGATCCAACTCAGCACGCAGTTGGACAATCAGTCCAGGCACCTCTTGGGCCCGCCGCGTGTTGATGAGAACCTGCGCGAGATTCGCAGCGGGTTCGCGCGGCAGGACGTTGTAATAGAAGTTCGGCGCCGTTCCGCCGCAGAACAGCGCGGCGTTCACGATGCTCTCCTGCCTACGCAGCACGTCGGCGATACGATCGCACACGGCGCGCGTTTCGGTGATCGCGGCGTTCTGGGGAAGTTGCACATCAATCACGCATTGATGCCGCTCCGCCGGCGGGAAGAACTGTTGGCCGAACAAGCCGGTGAGCATGAAACTCGCACCCAGCATTCCGTAGGCGATGGCCACCGTCCACGCGGGATGCCGGAGCGCGAACTCGAGGGCGGACTTGTAGCGCGGCAGCAGCGCATGGAAGAGTTGATCCACCGGCTTGAAGAGCCAGAACTCCCGCAACTCGCCGCCGCGCTCGAATCCGCGTTGGCCGCGCAGCAGGTAATAACCCAGCAACGGGACGAAGGTCATGGAGACGATACGAGATGACACCAGTGCCAGGGTGATCACGACCGGAAGCGCGATGATAAAAGCGCCCATGTCTCCCGGCAGCAACGCCAGCGGCAGGAACGCGACGATGTTGATGATCGTGCCGAACAGGATGGCGCGGCGCAGTCGATACGGGCCGAGCCAGGCGGCCACGCCGCGCGCGCGGCCTTCGGCCAGCTCGCGGTTGATGCCGTCGCTGGCCACGACCGGATCGTCCACGAGCATGCCGAGCGCGATGATCAGCGCGGCGATGGAGATTTGTTGCAGCGGAATGTGCAACAGAGCCATGCCGCCGATCGTCAATGCCAGCGTCAGCGGAATGGCCAGCGCCACCACCAAGGCCGAACGCCAGTCCATGAGCAACAGGCAGACAAGCACCACGATGATCACGGCCTCTACAAAACACTTGTTGAACTGACCGATGCGACTGGCCGTGGCGGCAGGCTGATCGGAAACCGTGAGCACCTTGATGCCTGCCGGCAATTTCACCGTGCGCAGAGCATCATTCACCGCCGAGTTGAAATCGCCAATGATGTTGCCAGCCTTCATTTCGACCGCGAGTAGAACGGAGCGTTCCTTCGCCAACGTGCCGGCCGGGCGATGCAATGTATCCACGCTGAAGGCGATGGGTTCTTCGTAGCCGCGCTTCACCTCAAACACATCGCGCACACGAATCGCCTTGCCGTCCGGCGTGAAGCCGAGAATGACCGATCCAAGTTCTGCTTCGGCTTTGAATTCGCCGCTAATCTGCACCGTGAGATCGCGCCCGGCCTCCCGAAACGTTCCGCCGGGGGTGATCGCGTTACGTGCGGTCAGTGCCTGGATGACCCGCTCCGGATCGAGGCGATGATGCGTCAGGTTGGTGCGCGAGAAACGCAGTTCGACGCACTCGGGCACATTGCCAAACATCCGCACGCGCCCGACACTGGTGATTTGTTTCAGCCCGTTCTCGATCTGTCCGCCCGCCAGTTCCAACTCGCGGTAACTGTGCTGCGCCGAAGCGACCGAAAGCAACAAGGTGGCGGTGGCTTGATACTCGGTATCGAGCCGCGGCGGCTCACAACCTTCCGGCAAGCTGATTTCCCGCAGGCGGGCGCGGAGTTTGTCCCATTCCTGTGCCACCTGCGCCTCGCTCCCATGCCGGAGCATGACGCCGATGACTGACACGTTCGCACGCGATTGCGAGCGCAGTTCCTCCACGGCGTCCAGCTCGGCGAGTTTGGCCTCCAGCTTTGCGGTAATGAGCTGCTCCACCTGAAGCGCACTGGCGCCGGGAAACACGGTCACGATGAGCGCGTCGTGTCGCGGAAAGGTCGGGTCTTCCTGCTGCGGGAGGGATTGATAGGCGAACCAACCCCAGAGCAGCGTCGCCACCATCGCCAGCCAGCCGACTCCGTGATGCTCCACGAAGAATTGTGCGACTCCGCCGCTCAGCGGCGGCGAGTGGCTGCCCGGGCGGTTCGCACTCATCCGGGAGCATTAAATCCCATGGCCCGTTCGCTCGGCAACCGAAAGTGCCTGTCCGGGATGCGCAGAATACCGGTCTCCGCAGTCTGCCCGCGTTGACACCTCGCTGCGGCTTGTGTAGCGTGCGCCAGTCGTATGAGTTCGTTGCTCAGCCAGCATGTGCTCGTGCTTAACCGCCTCTGGCAGGCGGTGAATGTCTGCACCGCGCGCCGCGCGTTGACTTTGCTTTTCCAAGGCCACGCGCAGGCGGTGCTGTCGATGGACGACGGCTCGTTCCGCACCTTCGATTTCTCGCAATGGCACGGCATTTCGCAGGAAGAGGATCATCCCGAGAGCGTAAAGACGATTTCGTTCCGCATCCGCGTGCCGCGGGTGATCCTGCTGCTCGTCTATGATCGCCTGCCGAAGAAGGAAGTGAAATTCACCCGGCACAACATCTTCGAACGCGACAAGAGCACCTGCCAGTATTGCGGGAAAGTTTTCGAGCGGCAGGACCTCAACCTTGACCACGTCATCCCGCGCGACCGCGGCGGGCCGACCAGCTGGGAAAACATCGTGTGCTCGTGCATCCCGTGCAACACGCGCAAGGCGAACCGCACGCCGCAGGAGGCGCACATGCATCTCATCCGCAAACCCAAGCGGCCGAAGTGGCGTCCGTTCGTGCAGATCAACTTCACGATCTACCAGCACGATAGCTGGAAACACTTCATTGACCTCGCCTACTGGAACGTCGAGCTGGGTGAGGATGCGGGCTAGCTGTGGAGCGCGGCTGTGTGCATAGCACCAGCCGCAGCACGTCAGATTCTCCAACACTTTCAGTGATTTCTAAACGCAGCGGCTGGTCTTTCAGACACAGCCACGCTCCATTGAAATTCAACAACATCGCCGGACGCCGGTGAAGCGGCGTTCCGTTGTCTCCACGTAAATCTGTTCGTCACTCTTGGCGGCGTGTTGGTGATCCGCGCAATCACAGGCCGCCGCTTCCTGCCGCGCGCGTTCCAGGTGTGATTCACCGGACAATTCCTTCGCCAGCGCAATCGTCAGCGCCGCCGCGCCGGCCGCGCCACCGAGTTTGGCGCCGGGTTCCGTCACCGCATAATCCGGCAGCCAGTGCGGTTCGCTCTCACGTAGCACTGCGGGTTTGCGTTTGGACAAAAGACAAATCCACTCCCGGACACTCAACAGCACCACGGTTGAAACCAAAACCAGGAACGCGATGGCGACGAAAGCATCCAGCAGGTTGTTGAACCGCAGCGTGCGATTGGTGCTCACTGCCTTTCGCGCAGCGGTAGCAGCAGCGGCGTCGGCCGCGGAAGCCACCGCCGACTCCAACACCGGCAGTTTCTTGTCCAAGTCGGCCATCTGCGAAAAGAAGCCAATCCGCGGATCTGAATGCCACACCTTCTGAATCCCGGCGGTAAGTGTAACTGACAACAACCACACGAGCGGAACAAGCGTCACGAGGGCGAACCAAGGCGACCGTAGGACAGGCGTCCCGCCTGTCTCTAACTTCCTGCCTGCGCTTTGCGCGCTGGGAACGTCCGATTCCGACATTGAAATGGAGACAGGCGAGACGCCTGTCCTACTGAGGCTCATCTTCAAGAGGATCGTCGTCGCCAAACACAGCGCAATGGCGGCGAGCATTTGATTCGCAATGCCAAACAACGGCCAGAGCGAGTTGATGCCGCCCAGCGGATCACGCACGCCTTGAATCAGAAACGTTCCCCAGCCGGCAACCATCAGTCCGCTCGCTAGCAGATTTGGCCCGAGCGATTTCGTGTCGCCGAGCGGTTTCCAGAGGTGGCCCAGCGCGTCCTGCAAGATGTAGCGGCCCACGCGCGTGCCGGCGTCGAGCGTCGTGAGGATGAACAACGCCTCGAACATGATTGCGAAGTGATACCAGAGATCGAGCCACTTGCCGGCGGTGACCTTGGAGAAGATTTGCGCCATCCCCACGGCCAGCGTCGCCGCGCCGCCGGTACGACCAAACAGAGTGTGTTCACCCATTTCGTTCGCGAGTGACTCCATGTGCTCCACCGTGACGGGATAACCAACGGCCGTGACTTTGGCCGCCGTCGCCGCGGCTTCGCCCTTGAGATTCATGGCGAAGTAAACGCCCGGGTCCATCGTACATGCGGCGATGATCGCCATGATCGCCACCAGCGATTCGAGACACATAGCGCCGTAGCCGATGGGCCGTGCGTAACTCTCGCGGGTGATGATCTTGGGCGTTGTGCCGCTCGCGATTAGCGTGTGGAAGCCTGAAATTGCCCCGCACGCAATGGTGATGAAGCAGAACGGAAACAGCTTTCCCGCGACCACGAGCCCGGAGCCATCGATGAACTTTGTCACCGCCGGCATGTGGAGGCTGGGCAGTGCGACGAAGATTCCTGCGGCGAGTGCGAAGATCGTTCCCAGCTTCATGAACGTACTGAGATAATCGCGCGGCGCCAGTAACAGCCAGACTGGCAGCACGCTGGCCGCGAGTCCGTAGATGATGATGGCCCACGCGAGCGGCAGGTCTTTCAGCGTGAAAATTTTGGCCCAGTCAGCATTCGCGTAAACGAGCTTGCCGCCCCACACCGCCAACAACAGCAGCACGACGCCGATGGCCGAGGCCTCCATGACTTTGCCCACGCGCCAGTAGCGCATGTAACCGCCCATGAACATGGCGATGGGAATCGTCGCGGCCACGGTAAACACGGCCCACGGACTTTCCGCCAGCGCCTTCACGACGACGAGCGCCAGCACGGCCAGCAGGATGATCATGATCGCGAGGATCGCCACGAGCGAGATCAGCCCGGCGGCGGTGTTCAATTCCTCCTTCACCATCTGGCCGAGCGATTTTCCGTTGCGCCGTATCGAAGCGAACAGGATGACGAAATCCTGCACCGCGCCGCCCAGCACCACGCCGATGAGAATCCACAGCGTGCCGGGCAGGTAACCAAATTGCGCCGCCAGCACCGGACCGACGAGTGGTCCCGGGCCGGAGATCGCCGCAAAGTGATGCCCGAACACGATCCACTTGTTCGTCTTAACGAAATCCTTGCCGTCGTCGTGAACCTCACACGGCGTGGCGCGGCGGTCGTTAAGTGTAAGCACGCGCGCGGCGATCCATTTGGAATAAAACCGGTAGCCGAAGGTGTAGGTGCAAAGCGCCGCAACAAGGATGTAAACCGAGTTGAGCGGCTCGCCGCGATGCACCGCGAGCGTCATGTAGGCAAACGCGCCGAGCGCGGCGACGGCAAACCAGACCAAGGTGCTCAGGGGCTTCTTCATTTGGACGCGGACTCTTTTAGTCGAAGGCGGTGCGGATGCCTAGAAAGTAAATCTTGCACCAAGGGTAAAGGTCCGATCTGCCGGGCGACTTCCAACAGCCGAATGGTCCTGGAGTGCGCCGGTCCTCCGGCGCTTTGGAAGTCGTTGGTGGTCGGAAGCGCCGGAGGACCGGCGCACTCCAGGACGCTGACGCGTGATTCGTGAGGCTCCGGCTACGATTGAGACGAACTCACTTCTTCATCAACTCCAGCACTGCGGCCGCCATGGCCGTGATACCAGTCTTGATCGTCGGTTCGGGATCGGGTGCCCAGAAGGGCGAATGCAGCGAATGCAGCGGCTTTTGGGTGCGCGTTGCTTCATCGAAGACCTCGCGCTTCACCCCGCCGACCCAGAACATGCAGATGGGAATTTTTTCGGCAGTGCGGCCGTATTCGCTAAAGTCTTCGCCACCCATCACGGACTTCACTTGGTGCACCCGTGCCTCGCCGAGCCACGCTTTGAAAACCGTGGCCAGGCGTTCGGTAAGTTGCGGCGGATTGAACAATACCGGCGTGAATTCATCGCGAACTTTCACTTCGGGCATCTGGTCCTCCGGCATTCCGGCGGCGAGGGCCTGGCCGCGGGCGATGCGCTTGATCGCATCAAGCGTTTGCTTGCGGATTTCATCCGTATAGCTGCGCACGGTCAGTTGGAGTTTCACTTCATCGGAAATGATGTTGTGCTTTGTGCCGCCATGAATCGAGCCGACGGTCACCACCGCGGGTTGCTCCGGATCGGTTTCCCGGCTCACGATCGTCTGCAAGGCCAGGATGGTTTGCGAAGCGAGCACAATCGGATCTTTGGTCCGGTGCGGCCAGGCACCGTGACCCCCGACCCCACGCACGGTGATGTCCACCGAATCTACATTGGCAAACGCAGGTCCGGGCACATACCCCACCGTCCCCGCCGGTAGGTCGCTCTTATCGTGCAACGCGAGGCAGAAGTCCGGTTTGGGGAAGCGCGTGAACAGACCATCCTTCAACATCGCGCGCGCACCGCCCTCCCGTTCCTCGGCGGGTTGGCCGATCAAAACGAGCGTGCCGCGCCAGTGCGACTTGAGGTGAGCGAGCACGCGAGCCGTGCCAACGAGCGACGTCATGTGCATGTCATGTCCACACGCGTGCATCACGGAAACTTCGTTGCCGTTTTCGTCTTTCGTGGTGACTTTGCTGGCGTAGGGCAGGCCGGTCTGCTCTTTCACCGGAAGTCCGTCGAGATCGCTACGCACAAGCACGGTCGGCCCAGGGCCGTTTTTCATCACTGCTACGACGCCAAACTTGCCCACGCCAGTGGTGACTTCGTAACCGGCGCCTTTCAGTTCCTCCGCGATGCGGGCCGAGGTTTTTTCTTCGCGGAACGAAAGCTCCGGGTTCGCGTGCAGATGCTTGTAGAGTTCGAAAAGCGATGGATACTCCGCGTTGACCTTCGACTGGACGGTCTCGCGGACTGAGGAATCAGCATTGGCCACGGTGGCGAACAACAGGCTGGCGAGGAGTGCGGGGAGAGTTTTCATGATTTGGTTTCCGCGTTCCGGTTCAGGACAAAATCCATTTCAAACACCTCGTAACCGGCGCGCTTCATGCCGACGCGTTCGTAAGTGCGGCGCGCGGTTTCGTTGTCGTGATGCATGTAAAGGCGGATGCCGGCGACGTCCTTGCGGGCGCGGGCCAGTTCAGTGAGATGGTTGAACAGTGCGCGAAACACGCCGCGACTACGAAAATCCGGATGGACGTAAACACTCTGCAGCCACCAGAGATCGCCATTGCGCCAGTCGCTCCACTCGTAGGTGATCATGAGCTGGCCGGCGATGCGATCGTCCAGTTCGGCCAGAAAATAAAGCCCCTTGTGCTTATCGGCCAAGACCGCAGCAACGCCGGCGTGGACAGTTGGAGGATCAAGTTTCAATTGCTCCGTCTCATCGGCCAGGCGGAGATTGAAATCGGTCACGACGGAAACGTCGGCAGGCGTGGCGAGGCGGATGTTCATGGGCGCGGGCCAGTTAAGCAAGCAACGCGCGGAAAAGCAAATTCAGCGCGATGGAAAAGGCTCGGTGCGTGGTTCCCGTGGTTCGCAAGTGAGCTGATCCGGATTCAGACTTGCCAAAGCCCGAGGGTGGCTTGCATTATTTTGCATGGCAGCTTCGCAGCACAGTCTGGATTCGCAGTTCTACCTCCCGGCGGACAAATTCTTCGCCGAAAACAGCCATGTCGCGCTCACCTACGATGACGTCACGATGGCGACGCTTTATTCGGAAGTCCTCCCCCGCGACACTAACCTGGAAACCGAACTCGCTGACGGTTTGCGCCTGAACATCCCGATCGTCTCGGCGGATATGGACACCGTCACCGAATCCCGCATGGCCACCGCGATGGCGCTCAATGGCGGGCTCGGGCTCATCCATTACAACATGCCCGAGCGGCAGCAGCTCTCCGAGGTCAGCCGCGTGAAATATCACGTGCCTGGCATGCTGCCTGATCCGATTGCTTTCAAACCGGACCAGTTCATCGCGGACGTGCTCGCGTTGCTGGACGAGAAGCATTACTCGTTCAGCACGTTTCCCGTGGTGGATGGTGGCGGAATTCTTGTCGGCCTGCTCTCAGGCCACGTGGTGAAGCCACGTTACGCCAAGCGCAAAATCGCCGAAGCGATGACGCCGCGCGCGCAGGTTCACACGATCAACAAGAAGGAACTCGGCAAAGATCCGATCGCGCGGGCGGACAAGTTTTTCACGGAGCGCCCCGGCATTCACAAACTGCTCGTGGTGGACGACGAAGATCGTTTGCGCGGACTGTTTACGATGAACGACGTTGAGCGGATCCAGCAGGAACGCAAGGCGCAGTTCAAGCCCGCACGCGATTCGCAATTCCGGCTTGTCTGCGGCGCAGCGGTCAGCGCGACGCGCAATGCGTTTGGCGAACTGGACCGCGAACGCATTCTCGCGCATGTCAGCGGACTGGTCGAACGTGACGTGGATGTTGTGGCGGTCTCCACCGCGCACGGCCACACCAAGGGCGTGGGGGACACGGTGAAGCTGTTGCGGGAGGAGTTCCCCAAGCTGCCCATCATGGCGGGCAATGTGACCAGTGCCGGGGGCGTCGAGTTCCTGGCCGGTTGCGGCGCCACGATCATCAAGATCGGCCAAGGGCCCGGTTCGATTTGCACCACCCGCGTGGTTGCAGGCGTGGGTATTCCCCAGCTTACGGCCCTTTACGTGGCGTCGCGCGCGGCAACGAAGAAGGGCGTTACGATTCTCGCCGACGGTGGCATTACCAAGAGCGGTGACATCGTGAAAGCGCTCACGATTGCACAAGGAGTGATCTGCGGCGGCATTTTCGCCGGCTGCACTGAATCACCTGGCGACGTGATTGAGATCAGCGGCAAGATGTACAAGCAATATCGCGGCATGGGCAGCCTCGCGGCGATGCGCGCCGGCTCGGCGGCGCGTTACGGCCACGAGAAGAATCCGACGCAGAAGGTTGCGGCAGAAGGCATCGAAGCGCTCAAGGAATCCGTCGGCTCGGTGGACCGCGTGCTGGCGCAACTCATCGGCGGCATCCAATCCGGCATGGGCTATCTCGGCGCGGCAAACTTGGAACAGCTGCGCGACAAGGCGCGTTACATCCGCGTCAGCTCGGCTGGTATGCGCGAAGCCGCGCCGCATGATGTGGTGGAACTGAAAACCGGACGTTGATTTTTCGCAAGCGTTTCAATCCTGCTGGGAGATGCGATAGAAGGCGCGAGGGACAGCGGCTGAGGAATCCGTCCACTCAAAGCGATTCGTAACCGCTCCGATGGCTTGAAACGGCGATGCAAGATTGGTTCTGCTTTCAATCGTCGTGACAAGGGCAGCGCGATTCCAGCTCAGCTTCACGCCACTACCGATTGGCTTCGTCAAAGCAAGTGAGGGCGCGCTGTTGGTCGCCCCAAACAATCCCCACGCGGTAAACCAATCGCGGATGAGTTGAAGGACCGTCTCCGCTGTCGCGGGATTGTTGCTGAGATCATGGCCGATTCCCTCGAACAACACGCGATTGTTCGGGATGCCGTTGCTGGCGAGAACGGATTGCAGATTGGCCGACTGGATTGGGAACACCGTTGTGTCCGTCGTGCCGTGAAGCATGAGAAAAGGAGCGGTCATGGTTTGAACCTCCTGGGTCGCCGGTGCCGCGAACCCGACGTTGGTAGTGCCGGAAGTGCCACCCGCGGTAATCGCGGCCACGCGGATGCGATAGCCAATTTCTCCACAAAGGCCAGCCGTCGCGAATGCGCCCATGCTGTTGCCATAAGCCCCAATCCGATTGGTATCCACATATCCCAAGCTCGCGAGAATCGTCAGGGACGCACGCGCGCGCCGGCTGTTTTCCGCACACCAACCTTCATTGTCAGGCAAATTGGTCGCGCTGCCCGCATGCGTGTAATTCGGCCCGATGCAGACTGCGCCCCAGTTCGTCATCTCCCGCGCCTTGGACAGCGAGAAGCCCGTCGCTGTGCCTCCCTTTCCGTGGCTGATGAGCACCGCTGCCCGCGGACCGTTGGTGGCCGGTTTGACAAGAATACCGGTAATGACCGCGCCGCCGTCGCCCGGATTGTAAGTCCATTGCTCGCCCGTCAGCGTGAAGCCCGGCAAGGCCTGGGCTAGTACTGACAGCGAGCCCGCGAGCCATACGGTTGAGGCTGTGAGACGGAACAAAATCCGGCCGATCATATTGGATGAGGAGACGACCTTCACGCCCGTGGGGTTACGGTAGTTCACTTGGCTATTGGCTATCGCCCACCGGCTATTTACCTTCCCGCGCGTGAGCATTTTGGAAGAACTCAACTGGCGCGGCCTCGTTGCTGATTGCACGGACACGGCGGAACTGACCCGGCGACTTACCACACCGACAACGCTTTACTGTGGCTTTGATCCCACCGCTGAAAGTCTGCACGTCGGCAATCTTGTTCCATTACTCGCGCTCCGACGGTTCCAATTGCTTGGCCATCATCCCATCGCGCTGGCGGGCGGCGCGACCGGCTCCATCGGCGATCCCAGCGGAAAAACCACCGAGCGCCAGTTGCTCACCAAGGAGGTGCTCGACAACAACATCGCCAAGGTCAGAGTTCAACTTGCCAAGCTACTTGATTTCGAGACGAAACAGAATCCAGCGCGCCTCGTGGACAATGTCACTTGGACCGCACCGGTCACTTTCCTAGATTTTCTGCGCGACATCGGAAAACATTTTTCCGTGAACCAGATGGTCGCCAAGGAATCTGTCCGGGCGCGCATGGAGGATCGCGAAGTCGGGATCAGTTACACTGAGTTCAGCTACATGCTGCTGCAGGCGTTCGACTTCATGGTGCTGCGCCGGGATTGCGATTGCGAACTCCAGATTGGCGGCAGTGATCAGTGGGGCAACATCACCGCCGGCATCGAACTTACGCGCAAGAAGCTGGGCAAACAGGTCTTCGGCCTGACGGTGCCGCTGATCACCAACGCCGACGGCTCAAAATTCGGCAAGAGTGTGGCGGGCGCAATCTGGCTCGATTCGCAGCGCACCAGTGTCTATCGCTTCTACCAGTTTTGGATTAATACCGACGACCGGGATGTGATCCGGTATCTGAAGTATTTCACGTTCCTCGCGCACGAAGAAATCACCACGCTGGCAGCCAGGCACGCCGCCAATCCCGGTGCCCGCGAGGCGCACAAGGCGCTGGCGAAGGCCGCGACTGACTTGATTCATGGCGAAAGCGCTACCCAGGAAGCGATGCGGGCGAGCGAGATTCTGTTTGGGGGCGAACTCGCTGGTGTGGCGGAAAGCACCTTCAACGAAATCGTCGGTGAAGTACCCACGAAAGAAATTGAAAAAGCAAAGCTCCAAGGCGCGGGCCTGCCGCTCGTCGAAATGCTGGTCCACGTTGGCCTGTGCCCGTCAAAAGGTCAGGCACGCAAAGACATCGAAGGCGGCGGCGTGAACATCAACAACGTCCGCGAAACCAGCGCCGCTCGTCCGGTGACAACAAACGATCTGCTCTTCGGCAAGCATGTGCTGCTGCGGAAGGGAAAGAAGAACTACGTGGTCGTGACTGCGAAGTAATTCTTCACTTTGTCAGGACTTTCCTCACCAGCCGGTTGTCTCCGTCATTCGGTGCGGGCTTGAGACCAAGCGTAGCGCAGAGCAAGTTGTAGATGTGGACATTTTCCACCGGCGCCATCGTCACGCGGCGACGAAACGCCGGGCCGCGGGCAATAAAGATTCCTCCCATCGAGGCCAGTTCCGGGTCGAAGCCGTGCGTCGCCTTGAGCACATCGCGCCCGGGTTGCTCGGCAGCCCGGCGCCGGGTGATTTGCCAACCCTCGTCTGACAGCAGGATCAGCGGCGGGATGCGATCGTTGTCGCGGAAGTGAAATCGCTTTGGCATCTGTTCGCGACGATAGACACGGAAGTGCTTTTCATTCGCCTTGAGCGCCGCGTATAAGGCATCGGGGTTGCCGGCGAGCGGACGCAAGCCGGCGACTGCGCCCGAAAAGTCCACCTGCACCGTGCTCATGTCCGTGAGGTCGCCCAATGAGATCACGCGGTCGGGACTTACCTCCGCCATGCCGTGATCGGAAACGATGACGAGATTCACCACCTCATTGAGTTTGAGTCGTAGGATGCCATCCACGAGCCGGCCGACAGCGTCATCAACCTGGGCCACAGCCTCGGCCAGTTGCGGAGAATTCAACCCATCGTGATGTCCGGCCGAATCGGGTTCATGAAAATACATCGTCACGAAGCTGGGGCGTTTTTCCACGGGTTGTTCCAGGCATGAACCCAAGAGATCGCTGACACTTTGAACTCAGGACATCATAGACACTTTTCTGCGATGCCGGTATTGAACTGGGCGCAGCGGGCTGTGGTCTGGCTCATGAAGTTGGCCGATCAGGTGTTG
>Ga0315912_10000483_pt1 | contig 74664 bp, 12 predicted proteins | sample VfabasoilMG_FD_204469 | JGI IMG/M metagenome (GOLD analysis project Ga0315912, IMG submission 204469) | Garden soil microbial communities collected in Santa Monica, California, United States - V. faba soil | ecosystem: Environmental > Terrestrial > Soil > Garden | place: USA: California... | reverse complement strand
GGAATCCTGTCTCCACCAATACGCTGGGCATGGTCGTTTTATAGAGCACCAGGAATCCCGCCTGTTTCACACCCCGCACCTGCCGGCCTGTTGCTTTCATTTCCTGTTGAACCTGGGACGCAAATTTCAGGCTTTGATCCAGGAAGGTATTCTGGTATAAAGAGAAAATAATGTTGGCTTCGGGTGAATTGGGATCAAATCCATCGTATTTGGCCGAATAGTCCTTTTCCATCAGCACCACTTCATTCTCACGTTTGGATACTTCGAGGTTGGCTTCGCTCTTATTCAGCCCCATCACCCAGGTTTCGGCTCCAAAAGCCTCTTCGCTGCAAATCTCTCTCTTCATCCGTTTATCCCGGTAACAGGCTGAGTTGCAGTGGACGCAAATAAACAGGTTGGCATTGGCGTTGTTGGCAATGGCTGCCCGTTCATGAAGCTCGACAAATACATCGGTCTTCCGGGTATAAATCACCTGCACATCTTTGAAATGCGTTTCAATGTATTCACCTAGTTTTAAGGCCACGGCAAGGGCTACATCCTTTTCCTTTCCCCCGTTGCGGCCCAGGCAACCGACGTCATGCCCTCCATGGCCTGCATCAATCACCACTTTCGTAATCTCGTAACGGCCGTGTTTCAGGGGCATGAAGGAGGAACCCAGCAGGCATACTAACAGGAGACAGAAGGACCGTAACAGATTCATGGCTAATGGAATTTTTATTTAGTTTTGACCCACCTAAAACGTGCAAAAACAGCGAATTTTTTCATCATTCTTGCCGAAAGTAGTAAAAATATACTGCGCCTTCCTGCCTGTGTTTTTCATAAATATTAACAATGCTTCTTCAATAACTTTTTTAGAGCGCGATAGTCTCACGCTTGTTGCCGATTCGGCAAATTTACCTGCGCAGGATTCAGTTGTAATCCACGGAAGAGATTCCGATGAACTGAAATCCAAAATTAAATATACGGCCCGCGATTCCATGCGTTTCGATATGGAAGAAGAGAAAACGTACCTGTCGGGCGACGCCACGGTTGACTACGAAGACCTGCACCTGGAAGCCGCTACCATCGTCGTCGACTGGAATAAAAAGGAAATCTTTGCCGAAGGCGTGAAGGACAGCACAGGAACAATCGTGGGCAAGCCGGAATTTTCCCAGGGCCCCGATCATTTTAAAACGTCAACCATCCGGTATAATTTTGATTCCAAAAAAGGAAAACTCACCTACCTCATGACACAGGAAGGCGAAGGTTATATTCATGGCGAGACTGTAAAAAAGGACAACTACAACGATTTCTACATCCGCAACGGAAAATACACAACCTGTAATGCCGATACGCCGCATTTCTCCATTGCGGCAAGAAAACTCAAGCTGGTGAATACTGGCAAGTCGACGAAGATCGTGACGGGACCGGCTTTTCTGACTATTGAAGATGTGCCTACTCCGTTGGTCATTCCATTCGGATTCTTTCCCAACTCGAAAGGACGAAGTTCCGGGTTGATATTTCCTTCCTTCGGGGAATCGGCATCCCGCGGTTTTTACTTCCAGCACCTTGGCTATTATTTTGGTTTCAACGACTACCTGAACCTGGCCCTGACTACCGACCTGTATACCTTGGGCAGCTACAACCTGACGGCCAGTTCCGTGTACGCCAAACGATACCGGTATCGCGGGCAAATGAATGTGAGCTTTTCAAAAGTGGTGATCAGCGAACCGGAATTGCCCGACTACGAATCCACGAAGGACTTTCATATCGGCTGGACCCATACGCAGGATCCTAAAGCCCGCCCAAACTCCACCTTCAGCGCCTCCGTGAATGCGGGGACGAGCGACTATTTCCGGAATAACCTGTCCAGCCCGACGAACTTTTTGAACAACACCTTTCAATCCTCCATCAATTACAACCGGACATTCCCGGGCAAACCGTTTAACCTGGGCATTTCGCTCAACCATTACCAGAATACGTCCACCCACGATATCCGCATTGCCTTTCCTGACGTGAGCTTTGGTATCTCACGCATTACGCCCTTCAAAAGAAAAACGGTTACCGGCGCGCAGAAATGGTATGAAAAAATCGGCGCCAGCTATACGTTTCGCGGAACGAATTACATAGAAACCAAGGATTCGCTCCTGTTTGACAGCCAGACACTGAAACAATTAAAGAATGGTGTCCAGCATGCGATACCCGTAAGCACTTCGTTTAACCTCCTTAAATATTTTTCCGTTTCCCCTTCCTTCAATTACACGGAGAAATGGTACCTGAAAACCGTGCAATACGACTGGGATACCGATTCCTCAAAAGTTGACACCACGGAAGTCAACGAATTCAAAGCCGCACGCGAATGGAACGCTTCCATCGGAATGAATACACGCATCTATGGAATGATGCAGTTTAAAAAAGGTCCGGTTACCGCTTTGCGTCATGTGATGACTCCGTCTTTCGGATTCAGCTACCGCCCCGATTTCGGCGCGGAGAAATACGGCTATTACAAAACCGTTCAGACCGATACGCAGGGTACGATGCGAACGTATTCCATCTTTCAGAACACGGTGTACGGCGGCCCGTCCCCGGGGGAAAGCGGCAGCATTAATTTCTCGCTGGACAACAACCTGGAGATGAAAGTGAAGACCAACAACGATACGGGAGCCGCCACCAAAAAAATCAAGCTGCTGGAAAGTCTTCGTGTCAGCGGCTCTTACAACCTGGCAGCCGACTCCATGAACCTGTCGGTTTTTTCGCTCAACGCCCGCACTTCCCTGCTCGATAAATTTCAGCTCACATTCAACAGCACGCTGAATCCATACGACTACGATGCCAACGGCCGATACATTGACCGCTACCTCGTGGATGGTAAAGGCCAGTTAGTTTCACTGACGAATGCCGGGCTGGGCATTGATTTTTCACTGAACGGACAGGCGAAAAATGCGCCGCCCAACCTGACGCCCGAGCAGCTCGACTATTTCAACCAAAACCCCGACGCCTACATTGATTTTAATGTACCCTACAACCTGCATGTGAGTTATAAATACTCCTACAGCAAGCAGCCGACGAAGCCTTCGTTTTCCACCCAGACCATCAACGTTAGCGGCGATCTCAGCCTGACTCCGCAGTGGAAAATCGGCTTTTATTCCTGGTATGATTTCGAAACCCATGACTTCACGAATGTGAGCCTCAATTTTTACCGCGATCTCCACTGCTGGGAGATGCGCCTGAACTGGATTCCGTTCGGTGTACAGGAAAGCTATACCTTCCAGATTAATGTGAAGGCCTCCGTGCTGCAGGATTTGAAATGGATTAAGAAAAAGGATTTTTACGACCGGTGATTTTCTGAATCGAGAGAAATTTATTTTCTTTGAGAAGCCTTTCGAATTGTTTTTTTCACTTGCACTGAAAGTGCATAACATTTTTTCAAGTCCCGAATGGGCGTACCTTAATAGCACGTCGAAATAACGCTGATAATTTATGGCCAATGGCAAAATACGTTAACCCTGAAAGGGCGATATATGCTAGCCCTATAAGGGCGAAATAGGCTAGCCCCGCAGGGGGCGGAATATGTTAGCCCGCAGGGGTGAAATACACTAGCCCTGAAAGGGCGAGATACGATAGCCCTGAAAGGGCGAAATACACTAGCCCTGAAAGGGCGAGATACGATAGCCCTGTAGGGGCGAAATACGCTAGGTGCGAGATACGATAGCCCTGTAGGGGCGAAATACGCTAGGTGCGAAATACGATAGCCCTGTAGGGGCGAAATACGCTAGGGGCGAAATACGATAGCCCTGTAGGGGCGAAATACGCTAGGGGCGAGATACGATAGCCCTGTAGGGGCGAAATACGCTAGGGGCGAAATATGTTTGGGGGAAATATGAATTGATATAATAACAAACTAGTCATGGGACAATCTCTATTAAAAATCTATGTACACATCGTTTTTAGCACGAAGCACAGGGAACCAATCCTCAAAGGCAAGGTGGAGGAAGAACTACACGCCTACCTGGGCGGCATTTGCAACAATCTCGACTGCCAGCCATTAAAAATCGGAGGATATACCGATCATGTGCATATTCTTTGCATGTTATCGAAGAAGATTACGGTGATGAAACTTCTCGAAGAATTAAAATCGCATTCTTCAAAATGGCTGAAAACAAAAGGCGATGTATACAGGAATTTTTACTGGCAGAATGGATATGGAGCCTTCTCCGTGAATCCGGCAGAAACCGAAAAGGTGATTACCTACATAGCAAATCAACATGAACATCATGACAGGAAATCGTTCCAGGAGGAGTATCGGATATTTCTCGAAAAATACCAGGTTGAGTATGACGAGCGATATGTATGGGAGTAATTTTCATTCATGAGGAATTCAACTACTTCGCAATGCGTGTCATGGGCATCTTACGCCCCTTCAGGGCTACCATATTACGCCCTTTCAGGGCTCACATCTTGCGTCCCCTTCGGGGCTATCGTCTTGCGCCCTTTCAGGGCTAACGTATATCGCCCATTCAGGGCTCATAACCGCGGTGCCCTCTCTAACATCTTGCGCCCCCTTCGGGGCTAACATCTTGCGCCCCCTTCGGGGCTAACATCTTGCGCCCTTTCAGGGCTAACGTATATCGCCCCTTCAGGGCTCATAACCGCGGTGCCCTCTCTAACATCTTGCGCCCTTTCAGGGCTAACATCAATCGTCTTTTTAGGGCAATCGTATTATATCATTTCAGGTCTAACGAATATACGTCTTTAGGACACACCGGAGGGGCGCCCTGCCTCTCAGGGAAATGCGCCTGAACTGGATTCCTTTCGGCGTGCAGGAGAGCTATACCTTCCAGATTAATTTGAAGGCCTCTGTCCTTCAGGATTTGAAATGGATTAAGAAAAAGGATTTTTACGACCGGTGATTTTTTTAAAAAACTTTTTTCAGGAATCCGGTCCGCGATTCATGGATCGCTCCCTCCTGTCGTCTTTTGGTTATTCATTGGAAAATTTAAAGGATCAGATACTAATTTTTTTTAAAATTAAAAAGTCTTTTTTTTAGTAAATATTCCTTGCCATTAGTTTGTACAACTTTTTCGATCATTGACCAACCTTTTTAATTCATTCACCATTTTTTTTTATCTATCAAGCCCTAATATTAGGTATTGCATTACTAAATCATTAAACTTGTGGTGCTTAACATAGATAATGAAACATGCTTCCATTTAAAATTGAATCTCAGTATCATCCAAAAAGAACCGGGTGATAATGACCTTCTGTTAACGATGGGGTCACTTCATTCGCTAAGTGTCCCTTCCAAGAGTATCAAAGCAGGATATGCAGCCTGCCTGATTCAGCCAAACATTATCTTAAAAGCGTGTATCCCGTGGTTTTACATGGGCATCTGCGTGACTACTAACTATTTGAAATTAAAGACCTTATATATCTATCCGTTGTATTCTATACCTAGAAATTATTTTCCATCCATATTCCAAGCAATCCAAAACAGCATCATGAAAAGTAACCATTATCTTTCCTTTAGAAAAAGTTTTCTTTGCTTCCTTGTTTTTTATTCTTTGTTAACTTTTATGCCGAGTATAGAAACACTCGGCCAATCATGGACTATTGCGGTGTGTTCAGGCGGACCGCCTTCCACCACAGTAGCTAGTACGTACGGTCCCATGAGCAGCGTAGCGACAGTCAACGCTGCAAGCCGACATGCTTATATTTATCCGGCTTCCCAGCTAACCGGTATCGCCGGCGTAAATTTATCCGGCGCCTATTTTCACAGGGCAACAGCCACCGGTTCCATGGCCGGCACGCCTAATTTTAAAATTTATGTGAAGGAAGTTTCTGCAACAGATTGGGGTTCTACCGCACTTGACTGGGCTACAGCAATTACAGGTGCTACGCTGGTTTTTAACGGCAATCCCGCGCCGATTGTTGGCTCTGCTGCCGGATGGAAAAGCTTTCCTTTCTCAACCACATTTACATATTCAGGAACTCAGAATCTCGCCGTCTTTACCGAATATCTGAACACAACTGCAAGCACAGCCCTTTCCTGGTCCTATGAATATACAAGTTCCTGTGTGAATACATCGAACAGCAATACAACCAAATATAGCAATGTTACAACCGGCGTGCTTCCGACTTCCCTGTCATCTACCAATTACCGCAGACCGTATATTGGTTTTGACTATACCATCAGCGGATGTACCCAACCTCCTGTTGCCGGCACCTCCGTTGCGACCCCTTCGTTTCCGATTTGCACCGGTAATACCCTCCAGTTGAGCCTGACAGGTAATTCTTCCGGTGCAGGACTAACCTATGAGTGGGAAAGTTCTTCCACCGGCGGTGGAATTGGCTTTACTTCCATGGGCGTTGCACAATCTTTCCCCGGGCTTACTACATTTCCTTCCCAGACAAAGTACTACCGCTGTAAAGTGATATGCTCAGCCGGCACTCCTGTTTATTCTTCCGAGGTGCTTGTGACTGTTTTACCCGGACTGGCCGGTGGAACCTATACGATAAATCCCATTGAACCGGTCCCTAATCCGAACAACTTTCAGTCCTTTGGAGAAGCGGTTTCCGCTTTGAGTTGCGGTATTACAGGGCCAATAGTTTTTAATGTGATGCCAGGCCCCGTGGGCGGAAACTACAATGAACAAATTCTCATTCCACCCATCGGCGGGACATCGGCGACAAATACGATCACATTTAACGGGAATGGCATCACACTTTATTATGGTTCAACGAATACCAATGCCCGGTATGTTGTCCAGCTCAATGGGGCAGACTATGTTACTTTTAACAACCTGGTTATAGACGCCTCAACAGGCACTTACGGTTGGGGCGTACATTTTATCGGCGGAGCGGATCACAATACTATTTCCAACTGTGTGATCAATACAGACATTAGCGTTACGACAGCTTACAATTTTGTTCCGGTGGTGATGAGCAATTCCAATACCTCCCCGATTACCGCAGGAACTAACGGCAGTTACAACAAGATTATAAACAACACCATAACGGGTGGCTATTACAATATTGTATTATATGGAAATTCAACGGCAGGATCTGAGAACCTGAATAACCAGGTACTCAACAATACAATCATGGATTCTTACAGCTATTCTCTTTACATGCTGGGCCAGAAAAACGACACCATCAGTGGGAATAATTTTTCAAGGCCGAATCGTGAAAACTCCACCACCACTGCGGCGGTTTACCTTTCCACCGGATGTTCGAATACGCTGGTAGAAAAAAACAAAGTACACAACTTCTTTGACCAAATGACGACCAGTACTTCCACCTGTTATACCTTCTACGTGGCTGCAGATGGAACCGCTGCGGCGCCCAACAGGTATATTAACAACCTGGTGTATAATATGAATGGAAACGGCTCCTTATACGGTATCTACAATACGACGGCTCCATACCTTAAAGCTTATCACAATACAATCGTTCACAACTATACGGCAGCCACTGCAGGCGCCACCTATGGCTTTTACCAAACCGGGACTGCGGCAGGAATCGAATACAAGAATAATATCATTTATATAACCCGGGGCGGTTCCGGCGAAAAAGTAGGCCTGGCATTCGTCACAACAGGCTCCACCATCGCCTCGAACAACAACGACATTTATGTGAACAGTGCCGGGAGCGGAGCGAACAATACCGGAACATATGGCACCACTGACTATGCAACCCTTTTAGCCTGGCAAGGCGCGAACGGAGGTCTTTACGATGCACAAAGCACCAATGTGAATCCTGCGTTTGTAAATCCTTTAACCGCGAATTATAAGCCTTCAGCTTATTTGGTAGATAACATAGGAGCGCCTTTAAACATTGCAACTGATATTTTAAATGCCTCCAGGAGTGCCACCACACCGGATCCCGGCGCATATGAATTTACGGTTCCCGCAATTGATCTTGGTGTTTCGGCATTGGTATACCCCGCCGGCGGTGGATGTTATTCCAGCGCAACAAGTGCTATTGTTACCATAAAGAATTACGGTGCAGCATCGGTTAATTTTTCGAATTTTCCTACAACCATTGTTGGAAAAGTAACGGGCCAGGTAACCGCCACGGTAACAGCAACACTGAATAGCGGCGTTTTGCTGCCCAACGCTACCCTGAATGTTACTCTCGCCCCAAGTGTGAATCTGTCCGCGAATGGCATCTATAACTTTTATGCTTATACTTCCCTTGCCGCAGACGGAAACAACACCAACGACACGCTTGCTACATTAACCGATGTGGTGGGTACTGTAGGTGGCACTATTTCATCCTCGCACAACTCCATTTGCGTATCCGAAACACCATCGCTGAAGTTAACCGGTGCTTACGGCGGCGCCTTTCAATGGCAGCAATCAACGGTGAGCGCATTCGGTCCCTGGACCAATGTGGGTACGGGAGCCACGACATACATTCCTTCATCACCAGTTACCCAAACGACGCATTACCGTGTTGTGGTTACCTGCAATTCGAACACGGCGTTTTCCAATACATTAACTATTACCGTAAACAACCCGATTCTATCAGGCACGACTCCAGGTTCCCGCTGCGGAACAGGTACCGTCACGCTGGGTGCTTCCGCTCCTGCCGGAACTTCGCTAAACTGGTACGCTAGTTCTTCGGGAGGGGCTCCGCTCTACACAGGCCCTTCATTCACAACTCCGGTTATCTCTTCTACCACTAACTTTTATGTGGCAGCAAGTTCGGGTGGGTTTACTGCAAATGTAGGAATGGCATCTTCCGGTGCCGGCACTTCAGGCGCAGGGAACACAACCTACGGCCTTTATTTCGATGCATTACAGGCATTTACGCTAAACAGCGTGGTGGTTTATCCTGTACATGGCACAGCAGGAACGCCTGGCACGGTGACCATCGGCGTTGTGGATGGAGCAGGTACCGTATTGCATCAGGCTACCGTGAACGTGATCGGTTATCCTGCAGGAACACCGACACCTCAGACTGTGAGCCTGAACTTTAATATTTTACCCGGAACGAATTACAGGCTGGTACCCCTTGCGCGAGGCGTTATTACAGGCTTGCTTTTTGAGCCCGCCTCCGCACCGGCCCCTGCCTATCCCTATTCTATTTCGGGTGTAGTATCTATTACTAGCGGAACTTATACTGGAGTCGTGCATCCCGAACTTTATTATTATTTCTACAACTGGTCTGTCAGCACGGGTTGCGAAGGTCCCCGCACCGCGGTTGCAGCTTCTGTTGTACCGGCTCCTGCCCTTTCAGTGACCTCACTTGATGCAGCTGTTTGTTCCGGTAGTTCCACTTCGATCCAGGTGAGCAGCCCGAACGATCCCAACTATACGTATTCCTGGACATCCAACCCGACAGGATTTACCGGAACCGGAAAAGGACCCTTTACCGTAAGTCCGTCCATTACTACAACTTATATTGTAAGCGCTATTGACAACAGCGGCCTAGCAAATAATGGTTGTACTATTTCCGATAGCGTCAAGGTTATTACCGGTCCGACCTTAATAGCGGGAACAGTCTCTTCTTCACTGACTAATTATTGCGTTTCCGGCACCCCTGTACTCACACTCACCGGCTCAGCAGGCGGCTCCATTCAGTGGCAACAATCAACTACGAGCAGTTCGGGGCCATGGACCAATATTGGAACTGGCGCTAGCTCCTATACGCCTTCATCACCTATCACACAGACCACTTTTTACCAGGTTGCGGTAAGTTGTCAAAGTACGATACTTACAACCAATGTGGTTACCGTTACCGTCGATAATCCACAAATTGCAAGTACCACACCGGCAAGTCGCTGCGGAATCGGAACCGTTACGCTCAATGCCACCCCAGTCGCAGGAACGATCAGCTGGTATGCGGATGCCAGCGGGGGTACTGCCCTGGGTACCGGCACGAGTTTTACCACGCCTGTGATCTCTTCCTCGACTACCTATTATGCTTCGGCGGGTGCAGGTGCATCCACCGCACACTTTGGATTACTCGACAGGGTCGGGTCTACTACGAATACCGGGTATTCAGACCTTGGACTCATGTTCGATGCTTACCAATCTTTTACCCTTCAGTCGGTTGCCATGTATCCGATTGCCACCACACCAAGCGGAAATGCGTCTATCACGATTGCCTTGAAAAATTCCGCCGGTACCATTTTGCAAAGCACCACGGTTTCAGTACCTACTGCCGTATCGCCGGGAGTAAAAAATATTATCCCACTGAACTTCCTTGTTCCTGCAGGCACCCAACACCGGTTGGTGGTAACTGCAGCATCCGGTGGAGGGCTAAGCGGTTTGATACGCGAAATAACTTCCGGATTTGCCTACCCTTATACATTGGCAGGTGTAGCCAGCATTACTTCCGCGTATAGTTCCGGAGCTACTTCTTCTTACTATTACTATTTATATGACTGGGTAGCCGTGACCGGTTGCGAAGGAACACGGGTTCCCGTACTTGCTACCGTGAATCCAGCCCCGGCTATTTCAGCAACTTCAAATATTGCAACCCTATGCTCCGGAAACAGCGCTAATTTAAATGTAACCAGTGCGAATGGTGGCTATTCTTACGTATGGACCCCGGGTAATTTATCCGGCGCTTCCCAAACTGTCACCCCATCGGCTTCGACCATCTATACAGTTACTGCAACCGATAACTCGGGCGGGCCCAATGCAGGCTGTGTGAATGTTCAGACTATACTTGTCACCGTTCAGCCGGCTTCAGTGACCATAGCAGCAGTACCCGCAGAAATCTGTCAGAGCGGAACCTCGCAGATCAGCCTCACTCCATCCAGTGGTTACGGGGCGGGCAGCATTCAATGGCAGAGTTCCTCTGATGATATTAATTTCGTAAACATCGCAGGTGCGAATGCTTCCTCTTACACCACTCCTACATTAACCAATACTGTTGTTTACTACCGCGCCCTGGTGAGGGATGGAAACAACAACGTTTGTTTCCAGCCGTCGGTTAAAGTGATGGCCAGCACTCCGGCGATCCTCAGTTCGACAGGAGCTACCCGATGCGGAACAGGGTTGGTTACTTTACAATCTACAAGCAGCGGCGCCGGAACTACCAAATGGTATAATGTTCCCGCCGGCGGCGCTATTTTATCCAGCGGCAGCAACTATTCTCCTGTTGTTTCCGCCTCTACAACTTATTATGTGGAACAAAGTTTCGGAACAACAGGCGGAACACCTATCGTTGTTTCCGAAATTGACATTGGTACCAATGACCAATTGGAGATCACCAATGTCTCTGGCCAGACCATTGATGTAACAGGTTGGAAAGTGGCAGTCAGCAACAGCTATACGGTATTTGGAACAGTCAATGCAAATATTCAGACGCTCAGTGGAACGATGGCCCCCGGTGCCACTAAATCCTGGACCGACCTTTCTTCCGCAGGCAATTACTGGGGTAGCAATATTCTGTGGAATCCGGGAGCCTATCCTACCTATTCCGGCTGGGCTATCATCCTTGACAACAACAATAACGTCGTAGATTTTGTCGCATTAAACTGGCCGGCTGCTACCATTCAGTCGACAACCCTGACGATCGGAACTGCTACGGTAAGTGTTGCAAGCAAATGGAGCGGTAACGGAATCGACCAGACGACCGTTGCTTCCACACAAAGCATATCACGCCAGGGAGGATCCGACAATAATAACCTGGCTGATTTTTCCATCATCAATCTTTCTTTGGGCACAATAAATCCGGGCATGACAACTCCGTTTACAGGCTTCGGTTGTGTCAGTGACAGGGATGCCGTTCCGGTAGTCGTTAATCCTGCACCTGCCATCTCCGCTTCGGCAACCAATACCCTTGTATGCCCCGGAAGCAGCTCGTCTTTAAATGTGACCAGTTCCAATGCCGGCTATTCGTATTCGTGGAACCCAGGCAATCTTTCCGGTGCTTCTGTGAGTGTGAACCCTTACCTCCAGACGATTTATACCGTTACGGCTCATGATGGCACAGCGGGCGCTTATGCCGGTTGTGATAACTCAGCCACTGTTACCGTTTCTACCCAACCCCAGGTAAACGTATTCGCATCGGCGAATCCTGCATCGATCTGTTTCGGTGATAATTCTGCGTTATCAGCCATTGCCTCCACCACAGCTCAATATTCTTTTACATCCGCTACTCCTTCTCCAGCCACGGTGCCGGGCAGCGGATACAGCGTGCTGGATAAAAACACGTCCGTAACTGCTGGTGACCTGGATGACGGGTACTGGAAAATATCACTTCCATTTGCCGTTTCATTCTTTGGGGAACAGTACGATAAAATGCACGTAGGAACCAATGGTTACGTAAGCTTCGGAGCAGGATATCCCAACAACAGCATCGGGGTGATACCATCCGCTGCTGTTCCTAATAATGTCATTTACCTGGCCGAGTACGACTGGGATTTCCGTACGAGCGGTGAAATAAAATACTTCACGACAGGCACTACTCCCAACCGCAGCTTTGTGCTGAGCTTTGAGGACGTGCCGCGGTTCAGCGGCGCGGGAACACTGAATGGCCAGATTATCATCCACGAAGTATCTGGCCTGATTGACCTGGTGGTCATTTCAGGTGGAGGTAACACTGTGAAAACACTGGGTATCGAAAACGCCAACGGTACCGTGGCGGTTTCCCCATCCCAGCGAAACGGTACGGCTTGGGATGTTACATCCGTTGAACAATGGACATTCAGCCCGATCGGCGGATCCTTCACTTACCTGTGGAGTCCGACTACCTATCTCGATGATCCGACCAGCGCTACACCGAATGCATTCGGCGTTTTCGGCGACATCACCTATACGGTAACCATCGCGGATGCAACTACGGGATGTTCTGCATCGAATACCACATCGATAGGAACCGGTGATCCGCTGGTTGCTGTGCCTTCGGCCTCCCAGTCAACCATCTGTTCTGGGAATTCAGTGGTCCTGTCGGTTGCCGTCACCGGCGGTTGTGCGCCTTACACCATCGTATGGGAAGACGACAATGGCCAGGTAGGCAGCGGCGCCACCATCATTCTATTCCCGTCTGCAACGACAACTTATTATTATACCGTGACAGGTTCGGGAGGCAGTGAAGTGACCGGGCAGCTGATGATCACAGTCAATCCAACACCCCTAATCGCAACCGCACCTGGCTTGATCTGCGGATCGGGAACAGCCACGTTGACAGCCACATCGTCTGTGCCGGGAACTTCCTATACCTGGAGCCCATCCACGAACCTGAATGTTACCACCGGCGCTACGGTTATTTCGTCCACGACTGTAACAAGAACTTATACAGTGACCGGAACCACCGCTTTGGGATGCTCATCTGATGCAACCAATACCGTGACTGTTGCATTTCCGGTCAGTGTTTCTGCCACAGCCACTCCGCCCACGGTCTGCCTGAACGGCGGCACCCAGCTGAATGCTGCCGGCTTCGCCGGAAACCCGATTCTCTTTACCGAAATCACTCCCTTTGGCGGTGCGACTGTGGCCAATGGCGTGACCAATCCTTATCCACCCTTCCGCAATACCTCCGACGATGATTTTGTTGAAATCAGCAACATCAGTTCAGCGCCCATGAATGTCGGCGGCTATGTGTTCGAGCTTTACACTACAACTGTATTGAACAGAAGCTATACGTTGCCGGCCGGAACCATTATTCCCGCTACCAGCGTATTGATTCTCCATATCGGACCGGGAACGGATGATCCGGCGAACAGGTATCTCCATACCGGGGGTACTGACGATCCGTTAAGTTCAGGTGGCAGCTATGGATTTGTCTTGAGAAATGGTTCTGTAGTGGTCGATGCAGTAGCCACACAAACGTATGCCTGGCCTGCTATTTCAGGAATCACAGGCGCTGAATGGAATTCCCCGGGCGCGCCAATGCTGACCAGCGATGCCGGAACAATCCGGACAGCGACCACCGATCATAATACCGGTTCGGATTGGTCCACGTCTGACGCCGCGCTTCCTCAAACAATCGGCACTTACAACGGCGGTTATATCCCGCCACCAGCCAGCCTGAACTACACCTGGAACCCGTCTACATTCCTGTCGAGCGCCGTGATTGAAAATCCGGTCGCCTCTTCCATGACGTCCAGCATTGTTTACACGGTGACAGCAACCTCATCACAGGGTTGCTCAGATACAGCGATGGTACCTGTTAACGTGGGCGATCCGCTTATCGCCACCGCATCTTCAACCGCTAACAATTTCTGCGAAGGCGAATCTACAACACTTGGTTCCGGCACGACCGGAGGCGGACTCCCCTATGCTTATGCATGGAGCGACGGTGCTACCACCATTGGAACGACCGCTTCCGTCACGTTGGAACCGCCAGCCGGCACTACGACCTACACGGTGACGGTGACCGACGCCTGTAGCAGTACGTCATCGGCTTCTGTAACGGTAACCGTGAAACCGTTGCCCTCGTTGAGTGTGACGAAATCCGGTGACATTTGCGGCAGTGGCTCCGTAAGCCTTTCCGCCAGCGGTTCTGGCATTACTTATGCCTGGAGCCCTGCGGCGACGCTTAGCTCATCTGCCGGGTCTATCGTGGTTGCATCGCCCACAGTGAATACGCTCTATACCGTTGTTTCTACCGGGGCGAATGCATGTTCTTCATCGGCCACCATCCAGGTGTTTGTTTCCCCGTTGCCGGCTGTAAGCGCCACTGCCACACCGGCCAATATTTGTCCCGGTGGAACTTCGCAATTACTGGCCGTAGGTTCATTACCACAAGAACCGGCCTCCTATTATTCACTCACCCCACTGTCGGGCCAGACGTATGCACCTCTGACCGGTCCCGGTATCACAATCATCAATACGGCCGCACAACTCAGCACCTGGCCAAGCAATTCACAGGATGACGGAGGTGTTGTCGTCAATCTTCCCTTTACTTACAATTATATTGGTAACTCCTTTACCCAGATGAGCATGTGTACGAACGGCTGGGTGGGAGCCGGTAACCAGACCGCTGTAACTGCCACGCAAATGCGGGCGTCTGCCAATTTCTTCTCCACCACGGTGCCCAACAACACCATTGCAGCCTGGATGAAGGACATGGGAGCGAACTTCCCGACCGGAACAGGAAGTATGCGGCATGGATTAATCGGTACAGATATATATGCCTTTCAATGGGACAATGCGGTGGGCAGCGGGTTCTCCGATGGCTCTGTCAACACCATTTCATTCCAGATATCAATTTACGGACCGGCATCCGCTTCGCCCGGTCGCATTGAGATAATTTACGGTCCCCAGGCCGGGACCCTGGCTACTGCGGCTGCCATCGGTGTAGAAGACGGAATAGGCGGCACTGACCATTATCTGAATGCCCTGACCGGAACCGGTTCGGCAACCACGACTTCAAGTTCCTGGCCCGGTGCAGGAAACGGCTTCCGCTTTGATGTCGTTCCTGTCATCCTGAATTACTCCTGGGCGCCGGGAACTTTCCTGAACAGCACCACCATCAGCAACCCGGTTGCAACCGGCGTAACCGCCACAACCACTTATGCAGTGACTGCAACCAATGCAACTACCGGTTGTTTCCGATCGTCGCCAGTTACCATATTTGTTGAGGCACTTGATATCAATGCTACCGTCAGCCAGGGTACGATCTGTGCCGGTACTAACGACACATTGCGGGTTATTCCTACTGGAGGCGCTGCGCCTTACACATTCAGCTGGAGAGACGGGTCATCCATCATCGGCTCTGGCAACGAAGTTATCGTGAATCCGATAGTCACCACGACGTATACCGTAACGGCCAGTGATGCCTGTGGAGGCACAGCATCGAAAATGGTAACCATTGCTGTGAACCCGCTTCCAGTTATGGTTGTAACACCTCCGGGCGGATCCATTTGCGACGGATTGCCATCAAGCATAACGATGGTAGCATCCGGGGCAAATACTTATGTATGGAGCCCTGCACAAGGATTAAGCGCTACTACCGGTTCTACAGTAACCGCTTCTTCGGCTACGAGTCTTGCATCCATTACCCATACCGTGACAGGCACCATTTCGGCTACCGGATGTGTGAACAGTACAACCGTTACCGTATACCGGAATACGTACAGCGCCAACCTTGCCACTGCCAGCCCTTCGTCCATCTGTGAAGGGTTTACATCGCAACTGAATTCAACATTTGCCATCCGGACCAATCCGGCCCTCCTCATTACGGAGGTCACTCAATTTGGAGGTGCGACTACCGGCCAGACCTCTCCGCGTCCTTCCTACTTTGCAACCGGCGACGATGACTTTGTGGAAATTTCCAACCTGAGTGACGATCCGATAAACGCGGGTGGATTAGTCTTCGAACTCTGGGTAGCCTCCTTGCTAAACAGGACCTATACCATTCCCGGAGGTGTTATTATTGCACCCCATGACGTGCTGGTTCTTCATATCGGAACCGGTACCGATAACCCGTCTGAAAACTACTATCATACCGGGGGTACCAATAACCCCCTTGGGTCTGCGACAGCCTATGGGTATATTCTGAAATCCGGAGGGACTATCCTTGATGCTGTTGCAACTACCAGCAGTGGCGGGGTTACTTATTCCTGGCCTCCGGGTTCAGGAGTCACCGCTGCACAATGGAGCGGCACCATTACTTATGTTGCCAGCGTAGCCGGAGCAATCCGTATAGGAGGTTACGACAATAACACCGCAGCCGATTGGGTTTACGCATCCAATGCGAATCGCCAAACTCTTGGAACATATAACAGTTACCTGGCATCCAATGCCCAGCCTGTCTTCCAATATTCATGGAGCCCTGCTACATTCCTGGATGATGCGACAGTTGCGAATCCCCTGTTTATCGGAGGCACACCGGGAAATCATAACTATGTTGTTACCGCCACAGTAGCCGGATCAGGTTGCACCAAAACCGCCTCTGCTGCGGTTGCGGTAAGTCCATTACCTACTGTTACAATTAGTGGTCCTTCCAGTGTTTGCCTGGGTTCCCCTATTACGCTTTCCTTCGCATTTACCGGACTGGGTCCCTGGACGTATTCTTACTCCGACGGTACCAATACTTACGGACCGTTTACATCGGCATCTGCCACTGCCACGAGTTCCGTAACTCCGACAGGCGCGGGAGGCAGTGTAATCACGTATACTCCAACCGGCATTTCCGATTCACGATGCGAAGGTGTTGCTTCGTCATTGCTGGGATCTGCTGCAGTTACCATCTGGACTTATTCTTCCGTCGACGGCATCAGCCTCACATCCAACAAGCCTTTCAATAATATCTGCGTAGGGGATAATATTATCATCAGCATGAATGGTATTACACCAGCCAGCCTGGGAACCGGGGCTCATTGGAAATGGTATTCCGGATCCTGCACGAGCGGCACACCCGTTCCCGGATCCACAGACATGACTTACATTACCGTAAGTCCTTCCGTAAATACGACGTATTATGTACGTGCCGAAGGTAATTGCAATACGACGGCTTGCCTGTCGTTGCCGATCGTTGTCAGTACGGGTCCGCCGTCCGGTAATCCGGGTCTGGCATACGCTCCGACCATCGCATTTGCCGGAGCATCAGACTCTATTCGGGTGAATGCAGTCCCCGGCGCTACCTACTATTATTGGACCACGAGCGGCAACAGCAACATCCTGTTTGATGGTCAACCTGCTCCGTACCAGAGCGCATCTCCGAGTGTAACCCTTACGTTTATAAGCCCGGCCACTAGCGGCAACGGTATCGGCAATTACCACATCCAGTTTTTTGCCGGCAATGCCTGCGGAACGACGAACAGCAACAACATTCGCATCCGTGCCACGGTCGATGCTCCGTCGGCTGTCACCGGTCCGCTGGTGGCCTGCTCAGGCCAGACCAAGACCTATACGGTGAACCCGGTGGTCGGCGCCAAATCCTACCAGTGGAGTTTCCAATCCGGCAGCGGTACCATCAGCGGGAACGGAACACAAACGGTGAATGTAACCTTTACGGGAGTGCCTGCCGTCCTGTGTGTTCACGGGGTATCTGCTTTCGGTTCGGCGGGACCTGATTTATGCATCCATGTCACTACCATTACGGAAACACCGGGACCTGTTACCGGCAATCTTACGCCGTGCCAGGGAGGTTCTGCCGGATACAGCATTGCTCCCGTCAGCGGGGCCGTGTCTTATACGTGGTCTACTGACATTCCAGGGGCTACGATCAGTGGCACGACCGTATCCGCAACGGCGAATTTCCCTGCCAATACTTTCAGCGGCAACATCTGCGTGACGGCTTATTCAGGATGCGGCACGAGCCCGGCTTCCTGCCTGCCTATCACTTCAGGAACCGTACCGCCGTTGGGTACCATTACAGGTCCTGTTGACGGGGTTTGCAGCGCGACTTCCGTGAATTACCAGGTACCTTCCACAGGTGCGACAAGCTATATGTGGACCGTTCCTTCCGGTGCCACGATTCAGCCTTTGACACAGGGAACCAATTCCATCCTGGTTGATTTCACCAGCAGCTATGCCGGCGGAAACATCACCGTCGTTTCCACGAATGTTTGCGGAACAGCCAATGGTTCTCTTCCTGTAACCGGCGCACCGGCTCCTCCGGTTGTGACCGGCTCAACCACGGTCTGTGCCGGACTGGACGAAGGGTATACGGCAAGTTCTCCAGGTGCAATCAGCTACAGCTGGAACATCAACCCGCTGGAAGCGGATACCATTTTCAAATCCGCTACCGGTGATTTCATTATTCTTGAATGGCTGACAAACGGAGGATTGATAATCGCCACAGCAACCAATGCCTGCGGCGTTTCCCTGCCAGACACCTTGATTGTAGGTGAAGGCGCTTGCCGGTTGAGCGGACCTGCCTCCTTTGTGGAGATGCTTCAGGCAACCGTATTCCCCAATCCATCCTTGGGTCGCATGACGCTTCAATACAGCAGCGCACAGGTTTCGGATTACCGTTTGAACATCAGCGATATGACGGGACGTGTTGTAATGCGTGAACGGTTAACTGCCACGGAGGGATTAAACCGGTATGAAATCAACCTGGGTCATGCAGCCAAAGGGGTTTACATGCTCACCCTGGAAAGCCCGGCCGGCGACAAAGTGGTGATCCGGCTTGTTATCGAATAACGATTTCCATTTTTAAGATTGACAGGGCTGCTCTTCGATGAAGGCAGCCCTGTCGCTTTTGGGACATTTTAACAAGCTGAACAACTTTCCGTTAACTCAGTTTCCTGTTTTGTAACGTTTCAGATCCTGGTTCGTCCGTCACCGATAAATGAATGTTCACCCAACATTTAGATAAATTCGTCACTTAAAGCATTGACTTTAACTAAGAAAAGTTGTTTTTGACCGGTTAAATGCCTAAAATTGTTATACTTAACATACAAGCAACAACCATGAAACAAGCAACAATCATCCAACGCTTCCAACCTAACTCTGCTTCGTTCCGAAAATGTCAGGATGAATGTTCCTTCTGTTAAAACGAAGGCATTCATCCCGTTAGAACTTCTGTCAGCTTCACAGGCAATCCGTCGAACAACCAGGTTCGGCCTGCTCTCCTCACCTAGCGAAACCTTTAAAACCGCAGCTTCCAAGCATCATGGAGCCTGCCTGATTTCATATATAACCTGGACATAATAGACATAATCAACATACAAAAAATAGAATTAAATGACAAGCAAACATTACCCATCCAAAATTTCTGCAAGTAAGTTCGTGGTGGCCGTTCTCTTTATGATCGGTCTTTCCTCCGCTCTTAAGGCACAGGTTACTGTATCCGGCGCCCTGGTTGGAAACGGAACAACTCCCACGTTAGCTGCTGCCTTTTCTGCTATTAACGGTGGCGCCCAAACCGGCGCTACGATTAGTATTTCGGTAACCGGCACCACGGCAGAACCGGCAACAGGCGCAGTACTTAACGCAGGTGCATGGGCAACCTTGTCCATTCAGCCAGTCGGCGCAGCAACCATTGCCGGCGCGGCCACGGCAGGATTGCCCCTGGTTGATCTCGCGGGCGCTGATAATGTCACCATCGACGGACTAAACACTGGGGGAAATTCCCTGACCATTTCCAATACGACGGCAAGTGGTACCGCAAATACCAGTACCATCCGATTTATTAATGGCGCGACAAACAATATTATCACTAACTGTTCGGTGCTGGGATCCAATTCCGCCACGATAGCTACTACCGGCGGAAACATTTATTTTGCGACAGATGCAACGACCTCCAACGGTAATGACAACAATACCATTTCCAATTGCAACTTAGGACCGGCTGGCGCAAACCTCCCGTCGCGTTGCATATTTAGCAGCGGTACCACGACGGCAATCAGCAATTATAATAGTGGCATTATCCTGTTGAACAATAATATTTTCGATTTCTTTTCCGCCACGCTGCCAAGCGCAGGCGTTTACCTGGCTGCCGGTACAACTGACTGGACCATCCAGAACAACCGGATTTACCAGACGGCATCAAGGACTCAGACAACAGGCGGTATCCATGCCGGAATTCAGATTGCAAGTGCCAATGTGAACAATTGCCTGATTAGTGGCAATACGATCGGGTATGCCTCTGCAGCACCTTCAGGCACCTATACTTTTATTGGTGTTTCGTCCGCCAGCCGCTTTTACCCTATTTATCTTGCCACACACGGAACCACCACCGCATCCAGCATCCAGGGGAATACGATTGCCGCACTAAATATCAGCGGACTATTATCCGGTACCAGTACTTCCGCTCCGTTTGCCGGAATCATGATAGCATCGGGATTGGCCAATATTGGAACTGTAACAGGCAACACGATCGGCAGCAACGCTGTATCCGGTTCCATTACATACAGCAGTACCGGTACCACAACCAATGACTTGTATGGGATTTATTTCTTCCCGTCCCAATCCTGTGCGATGAGTAATAATATCCTTGGCGGATTATCCCTGACGAATACGGCCACTGGCGCTATGAATTTTTACGGCATTCGTGCAAATACTGCCGTCGGATTTATCAATACGATACAAAACAATACCCTCGGAAGTGCTGCAGCACCTATTTCGTTAACCGGAACATCCACCTCCAATTTTGCCTGGGGTATTTATTCACAGTTGGGTCAACCTGTTGTGACGGGAAATGTCGTAAGCAATATGACTACAAATTCCGCGAATGCGGGTGCTACGGCAACCACAAATTCACTGGTCGGTATCAATATTGCCGCTACAAGTACAACGAATGTAAACGATAACGTTTCCCAAAACCAGGTGTACGCATTGTCGAACACCAACACCACCGTAGCGAACTGGGTATCCGGTATCATCTACAGCGGAAGTGCGACTGCCAGCACAACGCGTTTCGTTTCCCGAAATTTCGTTCATTCTATTTCGTCGTCGAGCCCCGCTTCTATTGTAAACGGGATCAACATCTATGTAGGAAACGGGGTCACTTATCAGAATAATATGGTTCGTCTGGGTATTGATGCAGGCGGCACCTCGATCACTGTGGGCTGCACATTCAACGGAATCCTGGAGGCAACAAGCACAACACTGGCAAGCAGTTTTTATTTTAACAGTGTATACATTGGCGGATCCGCAGTCGTAAGTAACCTGAACACGTTCGCTTTTAACAGTGGCGTAACAACAGCCGTACGCAATTACCGGAACAATGTTTTTTACAATGCGCGTTCCAATGCTTCCGGAACCGGAAAAAACTATGCCATACAGGTAGGCGGAACGGCTCCAAATCCTGCCGGGCTGACGATCAATTACAACGTATATTTTACGGATGGTACCGGTGGCGTTTTTGGCCGTTTCAATGCTTTGGATGTTCCGAATTTGGGCGCCTGGAAAGCCGCCGTCGGACAGGATTTAAACAGCTTCTCATCTGACCCCAAATTCAAGGTGCCCGGCGGAACTTCTTCCACGGTGGATTTGCATATCCAGGATGCCCCGGTACTCTCTCCCTGTGAACGGAACGGCGTGAACATCGCAACCATCACCGATGACTTCGACGGCCAGCTTCGCTCCTCGAATACGCCGGAAGATATCGGCGCCGACGCTTTCCTGGGAGCGGTCCCTACGCTGGAAGCATCCATTGCCTGGGTGGCCCCCGTTAATCCCTTGGGCGGAGCAGGGTTGCAAACAGTCACGGTGAACATTACAAATAACCAGGCTACTACCATTACGGACCTTGTCTTAGCATACACAGATGGCATTACTACCCAGTCTGAATCCTTCCCGGTGAACATTGTGCAATCGGCAAGTCAGCAACTAAGCTTCACCACACAATACAACCTCGCATCCTTCGCCCGGTTAAGAGCCTACATCACTTCTGTAAATACCTTGATGGATGGCAACCAGGCAAACGATACCACAACGACACAAAATGTTTGCGTACCGTTAAGCGGCGTGTACACCCTGAATTCCGCATCGCCCACAGGAGGTTCCAACTTTAATTCCTTTACCGATGCCGTCAGCTTTTTAACGAGCTGTGGCGTGGGCGGTCCGGTTACGATTAATGTGAATGCTTTCAGCGGCCCTTACAACGAGCAAATCAATATTCCTGCCATTACCGGCGCATCCGCTTTCAACACCATTACATTCAACGGCAATGGCAGGACTATGAATTTCAATTCCGCCAATACCAATGAACGCGCTGTGATAAAATTAAACGGCGCAGATTACATTACGATAAACAACCTGGTACTGAATTGCGCCACAGGAACTTATGGATTTGGTGTACAACTGCTGAATGACGCCGACTTCAACACAATCAGCAATTGCGTCATCAATACGGACCTGGCTTCCACTTCTACCACAAATTTCGCCGGTATCGTTATCAACAGCACGGCCACAGCCATTGTCACAGCCGGCGCCAGCCTTTGTGACAACAATATCATTTCCGGCAATACAGTTAACGGTGGTTATGCCAATATTGCCATTGTCGGAAATGGCGCTACCAGCGTCGTGAACAACAACCAGGTCATCAACAATATCCTGAAAGACTGTTATACCTACGGCGTTTACCTGAACGGAGGTAACAACACACTCATAGAAGGTAACGACATTATGCGTCCTGTACGTACGACGGTGACCACGTTCAACGGTGTATTTCTTACCGGTGTCAGCACGAATTCGCTGATTTCAAAAAACCGCATTCACAATCCCTTTGGCGCCAGCGCCGCTTCCACAGGTGCAGCGTTCAATATATACCTCAATTCTGCCAGTGGCACAGCGGGCAATGAGAACATTGTCAGCAACAACATCATTTACGATATCATCGGCGGCACGGGAAATCATAACGGTTTTTTGAATAACGCATCCAGTTTCGTGAAGTATTTTAACAATACCGTATACCTCAATGATGTGGGCGCGACCTGCTCAGCTTGCGGAGCGCGCGGTATTTACTTCCAGGGTACGACGCAGACCGGCGTTACCTTCCGGAACAATAACATCTACATTTCAAAAGGCGGCGACGGTCCGAAGCAGTGTATTTTTTTCGAAGCGACTTCCCTCACCGGCTACACCCTTAGCAACAACAACTATTTCATCACCTCTTCCGGAGGCGCCCTGAATGAAATTGCCCGCACAGGTGGCAGCTCCACGGTGAATACACAGGGAACAGGCTATACCGCCATTGGCGCCTGGCAGACCGGCAGCAGCCAGGAAGCGGGTTCCAAATCGACAGATCCTTATTTTGTAAGTCCGGCTACCGGAAATTTAACGCCGAATAGTTATGCACTGGATAATTCCGGAATACCCGTGGGAGTTACCACCGACATTACCAATGCCATTCGTTCAGCAACTACGCCCGATATCGGGGCATATGAATTTACAGTTCCTCCTGCCATCGATCTTGGTGCCATAGCCCTGGTGACACCGGCAATCAATACGGTCTGTTATTCCGATGTTCAAACCGTGGTGGTGCGGATTAAAAACTATGGCATTGCTGTGGATTTTTCAACCGATCCTGTTACGGTTACCTGTAACATAACCGGTCCATCGGCTGCGACGCTTACAGGAACTGTTTCATCCGGAACCCTGGCCGTAGACGGAACTTTTGACGTCACACTTTCCGGCACCTTTGACATGAGTGCCAACGGTACCTATACATTTAATGCTTCCACCAGTACGGCAAACGATGCGAATGCCGGCAACAATGCCATGGCCGCAGCTACCCGTACACGTGCTGCCCTGGTGGCCGGTTCAATTGCATCGGATAAAACGGAGCTCTGTTTTAGCGGTTCCGTCACGCTGACGCTGACAGGCAATGCCAACGGAAATTATCAATGGCAATCTTCTACAACCAGCGCATCCGGTCCTTGGGCCAATATCGGGACAGAATCTCCCACTTACGTATCGGGCACCATAACTCAAACGACGTATTACCGGGTCCTGGTAACCTGCCTTACTGTTTCCACGCCCACGAACGTGATTACCATCAACGTGAATAAGCCTTTGATAACCGGAACCACACCGGGTTCACATTGCGGATTAGGCACGGTCACGATCGCTGCCACTGCTTCTCCCGGAGCTACGATCAAGTGGTATGCAGATGCTTCCGGCGGCTCAGCCCTTGCAACAGGACCTTCTTTTACAACACCGGTAATCACCTCCACCACGACGTATTATGCCGCTGCCTCGCAGGGTGGCGGTGGATTATTCACCCTGGGGCGAACCGACCGCACCGATCTCACGGCGAATACAAATAACAATTCCGGTATCGTCTTTTCGGCTCCTACAGGCGGTGTACTGCAATCGGTCAGTGTCTATCCATCCGGAACGGGTGCGGGTACGTTAAAAATTGTTTTGAAAAACGGCAATTCCGCTACGGCAACACGATACGATTCTGTAACCGTAAACCTGACCGGTGTGACTATTGGCAGCGCCACAAAAACAGTCATTCCATTGAACTTTGTGATCCCGCCCGGTATCGATTATTACCTGAGCGCGGAAACATTTTCCGGCGGACTCACCGGGCTTGGACGGGAATTATCGGGCAGCACCTTCCCCTATACGGCAGCGGGTACAGATATCAGTTTAACAGGCAGCTGGCTTACGACGAGCGCCCCTACCCTCACCACGTATTATTATTTCTACGACTGGAAGGTTACCCAGGGTTGTGAAGGTTCCCGCACGCCGGTACTTGCAACGATTACCCCGGCACCCCCTATCACGCTTACCAGCAGCGAACCCGGTCTTTGCGCCGGCGGTTCTGCCTCGCTGAATGTGAGCAGTACGAACGATCCGAATTATACGTATACCTGGACCTCGAACCCGGCCGGATTTAGTCAAACGGGCAATGGGCCCTTTGTCGTTTCCCCGACAGCAACAACTACCTACTCGGTAAACGCCACCGATAACAGCGCCGGCGCCAATGCCGGTTGCGTCAATGTTGCGAACGTTACGATTCCCGTTGTCAGCACATTGGTTGCAGGAGCAGTGACTGTTTCGCAAAACACGTTCTGTGTTTCCGGAACTCCGACGCTGACCTTAACAGGATCCCAGGGTTTTATACAATGGCAATCGTCTACAACCAGCTCTTCCGGACCCTGGACCAATGTAGGTACAGGAAACACAACTTTTATTCCTTCTTCTCCTGTCACGCAAACAACTTATTACAGGGCTACGGTAAGTTGCCAGGCCTCTTCGCTTACAACCAATGTAGAAACGGTTACTGTGAATAACCCGGCCATTACCGGCACTACGCCTGGCAGTCGTTGCGGAGTAGGTACCGTCAACCTCCAGGCAGCAACGGATGCCGGCAATACCATAAAATGGTATGCCAACGCCACCGGCGGAGTGCCCCTGAGCACGGGATCATCATTCACCACCCCTGTGATCAGTTCAAACACCACGTATTATGCAGCGGCTGCTTCCGGAACGGGAGGCGGACCCCTTCCTGAAATGATGTATTATAAATTTGATGTGCCCGGCACCGTCGTCGCGAATGAAGCAAGCACACCGGTCGGAAACAATCCTGCCGCTGTGACCGGTTTGACGATTGGTGGCACAGGACAATTTGGAACCGGACTGCAGGGCAATGCCGGTGCGACTGCTACCAACCGTGTAGACCCGGGATGGACAGGTACGCATACCGGCAGCTGGACAATCTCTTTCTGGATGAATGTTCCTGATCCTCCTACGACCCGCTATATGTTTGGTAATACCTCAGGCAATGGCACGTTTCGTTGCTTCATCGGCGGCGCTGCCAACACCATTCGACTGACAGGCGGTGTGCCTACTATTACGCTGGACATGCCTAACTGGGTATTTGGCACGAGCGTCGTTACATACGTATATGACCAGGCATTGGGAACGGTCAGCGGATACATCAATGGTGTATTCCAGGTTTCCGTATCCGTGGGCAGCAGCTACCCATTGGTGGGAACAAATTTTGTTGTCGGTTCACAGGCAACTTCCATTGAAGGAACAATGGATGAATTCAGAATGTATAGCAGAGCGCTTACCGCTTCCGAGATTGCCTCCACCTTCAGCGTGCCGCTTGGCGGCTGCGAAGGCAGCCGTGTTCCCGTATTAGCTACGGTCACACCTCCTCCTGCGGTAAATGCGACAACGAGCAACTCGCTGCTTTGCAATGGCGGTTCCGCCTCCTTGAATGCAACGAGTGCAAACGGTGGTTATACCTATGTCTGGACACCGGGGAATTTAACCGGAGCAGCCCAAATGGTTACTCCGGCTGCAACGACTACCTATTCGGTAACTGCAACCGACAATTCGGGCGGACCGAACGACGGCTGCGTGAATGTTCAGTCTGTTCCGGTTGCTGTTCAGCCGGCTTCTGTAACCATCAAAGCTCTTCCCGCGGAGATTTGTAACAGCGGAACCTCCGTGCTTAGCCTTGAACCTGCCACCGGTTATGCTGCCGGCAGCATTCAGTGGCAAAGCTCTTCCGACAATATCAATTTTGTAAATATAGCTGGAGCCAATGCAGCAACCTATACGACGCCTACGCTGACGAATACAATCGTGTATTACAAAGCCCTGGTGAAGGACGGCAACAATGCCATATGCTTCCAGCCTTCTGTGACCATCAGCGCCAGCACACCGGCAGTGACCGGCAGTACACCGGCAACCCGCTGCGGTACCGGACCTATTACGCTTCAGGCAACGGGATCGGGCGCCGGAACTATGAAATGGTACGATGCTTCCACCGGCGGTTTGGTAGTAGGCCAGGGAAACAGCTTCACAACGACTTTGTCTGCATCCAAGACATTTTATGCGGAGCAAAGCTTCGGTACTACCGGAGGAACTCCACTGGTTATTTCTGAAATTGATATTGGCACGAATGACCAGCTGGAAATCATGAACGTATCCGGCGCGCCACTCGATGTTACAGGATGGCATGTAGCCGTCAGCAACAGCTACACAGCCATTACCAGTGTCAACGCCAACGTACAGACGTTAAGCGGCATCATGGCAGATGGAGAAATTAAATCCTGGACGGACTTATCGTCGGGACCCAATTACTGGGGCAGCAACATCCTCTGGAATCCCGGAGCATACCCATCCTTTACCGGCTGGGCCGTGATTCTTGACCAGAACAACGTCATCGTTGATTTCGTAGCACTCAACTGGCCTTCTGCCAATATCCAGGGCGCCAGCTTTACGGTAGGTGCATCGACCATTACCGTAGGTAACAAATGGATCGGCGACGGTATCAACCAAACTACAGTGGCAGGTACACAAAGCATTTCACGCCAGGGAAATTCCGATAACAACGTAGCCAGCGATTTTTCCATCATCAATCTCTCCATCAATACGCTGAACCCCGGTATGACTTCTCCATTCACCGGTTTCGGTTGTGCAAGTCCCCGCACGGCTGTTCTTGCAACGGTAACTCCTGCGCCCGCTGTTACAGCATCGGCATCGGAAGTGCTTGTTTGCCCGGGCGGCGCCACGACCTTAAGTGCCAGCAGTCCGAATCCGGGATATTCCTACACCTGGAACCCCGGAAACCTGCCAGGGGCATCCGTCGGTGTGAATACACAATTTGAAACAATCTATACGGTAAGCGCACACGATGGGACCGGAGGATCATTTGCCGGCTGTGACAATACAGCTACAGTAACTGTCTCCACGAAACCCAAGATTTATGCTACAGCCACTGCAAATCCCAATTTTATTTGTGCCGGCGACAATGTGGCTTTGTCTTCTTCCGCCAACACGACCTCACAATATGCCTTCAGTGCTACCACGCCATCTGCATTCCCGGTACCGGGAAGTGGCTACCAGGTTTTGGATAAAACCGTATCTGTTAACTCAGGTGACCTGGATGACGGAACCTGGAAAATCGATTTGCCATTTGCCATCTCTTTCTTTGGCCAGCAATACGACGAATTATTTGTCGGAACTAATGGATATGTAAGTTTTGGAGCCGGCTATGATGTTAATACCCCTCCGGTTCTTCCGGTCGCTACTACTCCGAACAATGCCATTTACCTGGCCGAATACGACTGGGATTACCGGACCTCAGGCCAGATTAAATATTTCGCTGCAGGTACGGCGCCCCATCGCTTTTTTGTCCTGGATTATTCTGATGTACCTCCATTCAGCGGAACAGGAGATCTGAATGGACAAATCGTCATTGATGAGACCACAGGAAAGATCACCCTCAACCTATTTACTGCAGGAGGTAATACTGTTAAAACTGTCGGTATAGAAAATGCAGCCGGGACGGTTTCTTACGGACCTTCTCTTAGAAATGGAGTGGCCTTTACCGTCTCCAGTCCGGAAAGCTATGAATTTGATCCCGCTGCCATCGGTGGTAATTTCACCTACAGCTGGTCTCCGACAACCTACCTGGATGATCCGTCTATCGCTTCACCTCTTGCAATGAGTGTCTTTAGTTCCGTTACCTATACCGTAACGATTACCAGCGTGGCCACAGGTTGTTCAAATATTGATACCACCAAAATCATTACGGGAGCTCCGCTGGCTGCGAACGTAAACGTTTCTGATAACATCATCTGTTCGGGTGAAAGTGTATCCCTGGAAGTTACGGGTTCCGGAGGTTGCGCACCGTATTCCTATGCATGGAATGACGGCATAACTACTACCCTCCAGCCATTTATTATTGCCAACCCCACGACTACTACCGTATATGAATACACCGTTACCGATAACACGGGCGCTGAATTTACAGGTAGCGTTACAATAACCGTGAATCCGACACCAGTGATTACTGTGAATCCCGGTTTGATTTGCGGAACGGGGACGGCAACACTTACCGCATCCTCGTCGTTGCCCGGAACAACTTATACCTGGTCGCCATCCACGAACCTGAATACGACGACAGGAAATACAGTTATTTCATCTACCACGACAACACGGATATACACCGTTACGGGCACAGCCAATAATTGTCCGGGAAAAGCAACCAGTACGGTTACTTTTTCAGTTCCCGTTACGGTATCCGCCACGGCCACCCCGGATGTCGTTTGTAATAATGGCAGCAGCCAGTTAAATGCTGTCGGAATTGTTGCCCAGGGGCCGGAAGGATTTTATTCAGTGGCTCCGGTGTCCGGGCAGACGTACAGCACGCTTTCCGGGCCTGCCATCACCGTGATTAATACGGTAGCGGGTCTTTCAACCTCCATGAGCAATAGCCAGGACGATGGAGCCGTGTTGATTAACCTGCCATTTACATTTAACTTCCTCGGCAATTCGTTTACCCAGATGACTATGTGTACCAATGGATGGGTAGGCGCCGGAAATCTGTTAGCTGTAACAGCAGTTAACGGACGCGCTGCTGGCAACCTGTTTACCTCCACTGAACCGAACAATATTATTGCGGCATGGTTTAAGGACATGGGAGCTAACTTTCCCACCGGAACCGGAAGCATGCGTCATGGTTTGATCGGCACGGATGTATATGCATTCCAATGGGACAATGCTGTAGGCAGCGGATTTTCTGATGGCTCCGCAAATACCATTTCGTTCCAGATTAATATTTATGGACCGGCATCCGGAAGCCCGGCCAGGGTCGAATTAATCTATGGTCCGCAGGTAAATACACTAGCCACTGCGGCAGCCATTGGACTTGAAGACAATACCGGTGGTACCAACCATTATTTAAATGCGCTGACCGCCAATGGTACAGCCACTACAACTTCTACGGCCTGGCCGGGAAATGGAAACGGTTACCGCTTTGATCTTATTCCTGCCATTCTTAATTATTCTTGGTCGCCATCGACATTCCTAAGCAGCAGCACCATTGCCAATCCTGTTGCATCAAACATGACGGCATCCACCACTTACGTGGTGACGGCTACGAATGCGGCAGGATGTACGGCAACTGCTAGCGCTGCAGTAACCGTAGGACAGCCCTTGTCGGCAACGGCTGCTTCTACCACCAATAATTTCTGTGAGGGATTAAGTACTACCTTGAACCCCACGGTGAACGGCGGCGGTCAACCTTATTCTTATTCCTGGAGCGATGGCACTTCTGTGGTCGGCACCACGGCATCGGTTACACTGGCGCCTCCCAGCGGAAGCACGACCTATATACTCACCGTGAACGATGCCTGTGCGAATTCGACTACTGCATCGGTAACCGTAACCGTCAAACCGGCTCCTACGCTTGCCGTTACCAAATCCGGAGATATTTGCGGTAGCGGTTCCGTAACATTAACGGCTACCGGCAACGGCGCAACCTACGTATGGTCTCCGACAACCAATTTAAGTCCGACCAATGGATCGGGCGCTGTAGTCGTTGCTTCACCTACAGGAACCAGAACCTATACGGTAACATCCACCGGAAGCAATGCCTGTACGAAGGCATTACCGATCATGGTAACCGTATACCCGGTTGCCCAGGTCACAGCCACTGCCACACCAGCCAATATTTGTGCGAACGCCAGTTCGCAATTAAGCGCATCAGCCAAATATCTCCAGGGAGCATTGTTGATTACAGAAGTAACGCAATTCCAGGGAGCCACTGCAGGCGCCACTACACCCCGGCCGTCTTATTGGGGAACTTCTGATGATGATTTTGCTGAAATCAGCAATGTCAGCACCACCCCGGTAGATGCAAGCGGACTCATCTTCGAACTCTACTCTGGCACGACATTAAACAGAAGCTTTACCATACCTTCAGGCGTGACGATCCAGCCCCAGGGTGTCCTCGTTTTACACTTTGGTACCGGCACGGATAGTCCGGCTAATAATTTCTTCCACACCGGAGGTACGGCAAACCCACTTTCCTCAGGCACAGTTTACGGCTATGTGCTTAAGTCAGGTACTACCGTATTGGATGCTGTGGCCACAAATGGAGGTACTACAACGTATGCATGGCCTGCTGTCTCAGGCGTTACGTCTGCGGATTGGAGCGGCAATACCCCTTCCAATTCTTCCCAGGCAGGAAGCATCCGTACGGGAGTCAGTGATTCAAATACCGGTGCAGATTGGGTGACTTCCTCAGCGGCCACACCTCAGACCCTGGGTGTTTACAACGGCGGATACCAGACCCCCCCGGCAGGAAATTTCAGCTTTAGCTGGTCTCCTTCCACTTACCTGAACAATGCATTGATCAGCAATCCGCTGGCAAGTAACGTCGCTTCCAGTATTAATTATGTGGTTACGGTGACCGATGCCACTTCTCCATGTATCGCTACAAAAACAGTAGCCTTGACTGCCGGAGCACCGCTGGTTGTAACGGCAACGAAGGATATTGCCACGATCTGCGCAGGCAAACCGGATACCGTTCGGGCAGTAGTAAGCGGCGGCGGCGAACCTTATACCTATAGCTGGAGCGCCGGTTCGACCTCGCTCGGAACGACACAAAAATTAGCAGTGAATCCGTTGGTTACTACGGCATATACCGTTACGGTCAGTGACGTCTGCGGCAACGTAACGACAGCTTCCGTAACAATTAATGTAAATCCGTTGCCGAATGTGGCGATATCTCCTGTAAGCGGATCCATATGCAATGGCGTGCCTGCCAATATTCCGCTTACGGCAAGTGGTGCGAACACGTATCTATGGAGTCCCACTGCAGGATTGAGCAGTTCGACGTCGGCTACACCAACAGCTGCACCGGCTTCCACGACCATCTATACAGTAACGGGTACCAATACTTCAACAACCTGTACGAACACCGCGACAACTACTATATACAGAGTCGATTTAACTGCTGCGGCTACAGCCACACCTGCCACCATTTGTTCCGGTACAAATAGCCAGCTGCAGGCGAACGTAACGTTTGCCCAAAGCCCGGCATCTTCGTATGCCCTGTCGCTTTTGGCAGGCCAGACTTATGCCCCGTTAAGCGGAGCCGGCATTACGATTATTAATACTACTGCCCAGTTATCAGCAGGCCTGACCAATAACTCGGATGACGGAGGGGTTGTCGTTGCTCTTCCATTCACCTTTAACTTTAACGGCACCAACTATACGCAAATGACTTTCTGCACCAACGGCTGGGTTGGCGGCGGAGATCAAATGGGTATTACATCAGCACAAAGCCGTGCCTCTGCGAATTTCTTTACTACCACAGTACCAAACAGTGTCATTGCAGCCTGGTTTAAGGATATGGGAGCCAATTTCCCTACAGGTTCCGGAAGTATGCGACATGGATTGATCGGTACAGACCTCTATGCATTCCAATGGGATAATGCCGTAGGAAGCGGATTCTCCGATGGTTCTACCAACACCATTTCCTTCCAGGTTAATATTTATGGACCGGCCTCGGGCAGTCCGGGCCAGGTTGATATCATTTATGGTCCGCAAGCCAACACGCTGGCCACTGCGGCAGCCATTGGAATTGAAGATGCCATAGGAGGTACGAATCATTACCTGAATGCCATTACAGGCAATGGTACCGTAACAACGACATCCAGTGCATGGCCGGGCAATGGCGACGGGTACCGGTTTAGCCCGGTTCCTAAAATCCTGAATTATTCCTGGTCGCCAGTTACTTTCCTATCGAATGCTACGCTTGTGAATCCTGTTGCCACTGCCGTAACAGCCACCACTAATTATGTGGTGACTGCAACGGAACCCGCTTCAGGTTGTACACGAACAGCATCGGCAACCGTAAGCCTGTTTACCGCTACAACTGCAACAATCAGCGGCACCACGGAAATATGCCCCGGCGGAAGCGCGACATTAAACTTTGCATTTACAGGCAATGCACCATACACCTATAGTTATTCAGACGGTTCCACAACGTTTGGTCCGTTTACATCGGCAGGCGCCAGCGCTACGCAAACGGTGACACCGGGAACAACGAAAACCTATACGATCGTTTCTGTCAGCGATGCGAACTGCAACGGAACTGTCTCCGGCAGCGCCGTGGTAACCATCGATACGCATGCCCCTGTTATTACCTGTCCTCCGCCGGTTACGGTTCAGACAAATCCCGGATTCCCATTTGCCACCGGCGTGGTACTGGGATCTCCGGTAATTACCGATTTGTGTACGTATACGGTTGCGAACAATGCGCCGTCGACTTACCTCATCGGAAATACAACAGTGACCTGGACAGCAACCGATGCCAGCGGAAATACATCCACCTGCGCTCAAATCGTCACAGTTTCCGATAACCAGGCTCCCATCATTACCTGCCCGGCTACGGTTACCGTCAATGCCGATGCCGGCCAGTGCCTGGCAACGAATGTAATCCTGGGCACCCTGACTGCTACCGACAATGACGGTGTTGCGAGCATTACCAACACAGGCCAGGCATCCTATCCTGTCGGAAATTCTACCGTCATCTGGACGGCAACGGATATCACCGGCAATACATCGACCTGCTCACAAACCGTGACCGTCATCGACAACCAGCCACCTGTGATTGCTTGTCCTGCACCTGTTACCGTAGTTGCGAATGCAGGTGTTTGTTATGCCACGGGCGTCATCCTGGGCACACCGGTTTCTTCAGACAATTGCGCCGTGGCCTCCACCATGAACAATGCGCCGGCCCAAATACCGGGTGGAGTAAATTCTATTATATGGACCGTCACCGATGTGAATGGAAATTCATCGACCTGTTCCCAATCGGTCACAGTTCTCGATACACAGAAACCGGTGCTGAACGGATGTCCTTCAAATTTCGCAAGTTGCGCGCCTATTTCCTGGACACCGCCTACCGCTACAGACAACTGCACGCCTGCCGGTTCGATTACGATCAGCAGCAATTATTCACCGGGGTCGTTCTTCCCTAGTGGTGCAACGACCGTTATTTATACCGCTACGGATGCATCCGGAAATTCGGCAACCTGCAGCTTCGTGGTGACCAAGCAGGATTCTTCCCTCCTGACCGGCATTACGCTTTCATCAAACAAGCCTTTCAACAACATTTGCACCGGGGATAACATTACCCTTAGCCTGAATGGAGTGACCGCTACCAGTCTTGGTTTCAACGCACACTGGAAATGGTACAGCGGAAGCTGCGGAGGAACAGCCGTTCCCGGCTCTACCGATCAGCTTTCCATTACGGTAAGCCCGAATGCCAATACTTCTTATTTCGTACGGGCTGAAGGTACCTGTAACAACACGGCATGTTTATCCCTGCCGGTAATTGTCAGCACGGCGCCGCCTAGCGGCAACCCCGGACTGGCTTATGCACCTACGGTGGATTACCCCGGAGCTACCGACTCCGTCGTGCTCAATGCCGTTCCGGGTGCGACCTTCTATCGCTGGACGACCAATGGAAATTCAATATTGCTCTTTGACGGACAGCCTGCACCGTATGAAACCAGTTCACCGAAGGTGATGGTTACGTTTGTGAGCCCGTCGACCCAGGGACAAGGTGTCGGAAATTACCACCTGCAATTTATCGCCGGCAATGCCTGCGGACGCACGAATCAGAATAACGTTCAAATCCGTGCAACCGTGGCTCCACCTTCTTCCGTATCCGGATCGCTGGTAGCCTGCGTAGGACAGACGCTTACCTATTCAGTTCCTGCCATCACCGGCGCGAAGTCTTACCAGTGGAACTTTACCAGCGGAGGCGGTACAATTACCGGCAATGGAACACAAACCGTCAATGTCACATTTACCTCCTTACCGGCTACCTTATGTGTGCATGGTGTGACAGCCTTTAATTCTGCAGGACCGGACACATGCATTACGATTTCCACGGTCACAGCCGTACCGGGCGCAATTACAGGAAATGTGATTCCTTGCCTGGGCAGTTCGGAAGTGTATTCGATTGCTCCTGTGAGCGGCGCAGTTTCCTATACCTGGACGACGACGGTTCCCGGGGCCACGATTATTCCAAATGGAACATCGGCCACGGTGAATTATCCAACAGGAGCATTTACCGGAATTATTTCGGTGACAGCCTACTCAGGTTGCGCCAACAGTGCGCCTTCCACCCTCTCGATCGTATCCGGTACGGTACCACCACTGGGTAATATTACCGGAATCACCGAAGGTGTTTGTTCAGCTACGAGCGTCAATTACCAGGTGCCTTCCATCGGCGCTACGAATTACGCGTGGAATACACCGCCAGGCGCCACGATCACCACCGGCCAGGGAACCAATTCCATCCTGGTTGATTTCAGCAATACCTACGCGGGCGGAAATATTACCGTGGTTGCCACCAATACCTGCGGCACCGTGCCCGGGACATTGTTTGTAACGGGCGCACCGGTTCAGCCTGTATTTGTAGAAAGTACCAACAGCGCCTGCATCGATGACGTATTCAATTACATTGCCTCCTCTCCCGGTGCAACGACGTATAACTGGTCGGTTACGGGCGGGAATATTATCACGACAGGCAACGACGACGAAATCCTTGTTGAGTGGACTTCCAACGGAGGATCGGTGTCTGTAACTGCTGCAAACAGCTGCGGCAATTCAACCCCTGCCGTCTTAACAGTTACTTCAAGCTGCAGAGTTTCCGGCAGCAATTCCATGGTGGAAGCATTACAGGCCACGGTATACCCGAATCCGTCACAGGGACGAATTACCCTTCAATTCAACAGTGCCGAACATGCCGGTTACCTGATGAAGATCACGGATGTGACAGGCCGTGAATTGATGAAGGAACAACTGCACGCTATGGAAGGCCTCAACCAGCATGAAATCAACCTGGGCACTGCTGCCAAAGGGGTTTACATGCTCACACTGGAAAGCCCGGCCGGCGATAAAGTTGTGATCCGTATCGTGGTTGAATAGCCTATAACGATTCGCTCTCAAACACAGGGCAGTTCTTCATTGAAGGACTGCCCTGTGCCTTTTTCAGGCCATTTTAAGCCTTGTGGACAACTTTCATTCGCCCCACAAATAAGTTCATCCATCCTTTTAATTGATTCATTGGCCAAAACCTCCTAATGTTTTATTAACATTCGTTGATTTTAGCCGGGTTTCGCCTTATATTTCGCAAGAAATTCATTCAAAGTACAAGGGAATATTAGTTGGGTCTTTACTGGATTTAGAGTCCAAGAAAATATTAGTTGGGTCATTGTAAACGGGATTTGAAGATTTCATTAAAAATATCTCAGTAAACAGAATGAAACTTTTCTTCAACAGGAAAGATGATGAAACGGTACTGAACACACTGCACAATTCAAGCAATCAACAATAAAAGTTCACGTAAAGCAATTCATTACTTAACAAGCAAGAAACAAAACAAGATCGTATCCGGTAACTCTACTCTCCCTTCCTAAACGCAAGCTTTCGATCTTAAAAAACCCGTGAAGTTCATTCATACGGGTTTTAATGTGCACGCTTGTATCTACCCCCGGATCAACCGATTTTAACAACCCAGCTCCCCGGAAGGGAATCGGGTCTCCTGCAAAAACAATTGATAAATATTTATCCGGAACCAACAACTTTACTACATAAGCAAACATTTAAATTCAAAATCAGCAAACATGAAAAATCACAGTTACAACCTGTCCAACTCATCTGATGGCATTGGAAAATTGATGCGTATCCTGAGCCTGACACTGTTCATCTTGTGTTCAGCAGCCGTTGCGAACGCGCAGTATGTAAACATTCCAGTCACTGGATTTAACAACGACATCGTTGCCAACGGGACGGGTCCCGGTACGGCAGGCTCCATGCCCGGCGTAACGTATCCGCTGATCGGGGTCGATGGAAATCTTCCGGCCGCCTTTTCGTTTATCGACAACACCTTCCTGTGGTCGGCGACGAGCGTATCCCCAACCTGTTTTCTGCCAGAAAACAAACAGGCCCCGAGTTTGCTGACAGCCGGACTCACCTACGTGCTCCAGGACTATGGAACGCTGGCGTTGAATAACAACAATGCGCTGACGATTGATAACAATTCAACAACTTATACCACGTCTCCATTTCCGAATTCCGCAACCCTTACGCTGACGACACCTGCCAGCTACCTCAGCCTGAATGTGCTTTATGAAACGGTGGTGAACGTGGCGCCGCTTTCCGTGGATGTGACGGTAACTTTCACCGATAATTCCACCCAGACTTTTAACGGCAACAACTGTGTGAACTGGTTTACGAATACGGGTACCGCCTATACGAATATTTCCCGCGCAGGAAACCAGGGTGGCACCCCGGCTACCTGTCCCGGCGGCCCTTACCTCTTTGAATTGAGCCTGCCCCTGAGCTCCGCCAATTTTTCAAAGCTGGTTCAGAGCATTACCTTCTCCATTCCCACTACGTTTACCGTAGGCACAAATTCAGCTTCCGTAAACTATTTTCATGCCCTGGCTGTCGGCGGCCAGATAGGCTGCTCGGCTCCCTTATCCGGAAACTACACCATCAACAATTTCGCAGTTACCGGCGGCACGAATTTTTCTTCGTTCTCCGATTTTGCCGCCGCCCTCTCCTGTGGCGGAGTCAGTGGTCCTGTAGTGGCTGATGTCGACCTTTCCAGCGGTCCTTATGACGAGCAGGTGGATTTCAAACAGATTCCCGGAGCTTCCGCCATCAATACGATTACCATTAACGGTAATAACAGGAGGCTGACCAAGACGCTGGCCGGCGGTGCGAATTATGCTACCATGAACCTGAGTGGGGCAGATTATATGATCGTCAACAACCTGCGTATCGACGCCCTGGGTGCCGTTGGATTCGGGATCCACCTGATGAACCGTTCCGATTACAATACGTTCAGCAATTGTACGGTGAATATTACGCCGAATACGACGTCGAGTTTGAACATTGGAATTTCCATTAGCGGCAGCGCCACTTCCTATTCTTTTTCCGGAATAAACGGATCCAATAACCTGTTTACCGGCTGTACGGTGAACGGAGGTTATATGGGAATCGTATTCTATGGTGACGGGGTGTCTTACCTGAATAACTTTAACAACAGCATTGTAAACTGTACGGTGCAGGATTATTATTTGTACGGAAGTTATAACTACTACCAGGGAGGATCTACGATTTCCAGGAATATTTTCCAGCGTCCGACCCGTTCATCCGGTACCCTGACCACCGGTTATGGCGTTATGCTTACCACCGGTTGCACGGATATCCTGGTTGAAAAAAACAGGGTGCGCAATATGTTCGGCACCAACCCGGCAACGACGAGTACAGTATACGGTTTATATGTTTCCACTACAGCCACGCCCGGACTCGAAAACAAAGTATATAACAACCTGGTTTACGACATCTTCTCCAATGGTAACATTTTTGGTATCTACTTGTCCGGAGCGAACGGCGTAAAAGTATACCACAATACCGTTGCACTGAACCACCCTGCATCTTCGGGAGCCTCCACAACCACCTACGGAATTTATGGCCCAAGTGCGAACGCGTCCATTGCCAACAACAACATTTTCATCAATCGCGGTGGAACAGCTTCCATGTTTGGATTGTATTACCCCAGTCTTGTTTCATTTAGCAATTACAACAACGTGTATCTGCAGACAGGGTACACATCAGCGCCAGGAGCTTCAAGTGCCGGTACAGTTATTACCGTGGCCAGCACTGCCGGTATCACAACCGGCATGACCCTTTCTGTGACGGGTGGAACCGGGGCTTTCGCTGCCGGCACGACCGTATCCAGTTTTACTGCGACTACCATCACAGCTTCATCCGCGCCAACTACTGCCTTATCCGGAGCAGCCGTCGTCACCGGAGCAACCACTGTCCGCTATTTTGGATATAATGGAAGCAATCAGCTCACTTTTACCAACTGGAAAACAGCGAATCCATTGTACGACCAGCAAAGCACGAATGTGAACCCGAACTTTACCGATCCTTTAACGGGAGACTTTACACCTACCAACAATGCGATGAACAGTATCGGCAAAGGATTTGGTGTAGGCAACGATATTATCGGGGCTATTCGTTCCGCACAATTTCCTGATCCGGGCGCTTACGAATTCACACCCCAAGGCCTGGATGCCGCCATTCAGTGGGTAGGTCCTGTGACCCCGGTCGCAGTAGGAACCTATTCTATCTCCGTCCTGGTTGCGAACACGATGACGATTCCGATTACCGATCTGAGCCTTACCTATACGAATGGCGTCACCCCTGTCACAGAGATTTTTACCGGCTTAAACATCGGATCGGGCGGAAGCCAGACGCTTACGTTCTCCGTACCGTTTAACCTGGCCGGAACCGTGACCTTGTCTGCGTCTATCGACAACGTAAACGGCATTGCCGATGATGCTGCCGGCAACAATTCAACGTCTATAAATTTATGTACTTCCCTGTCCGGCAACTACACCCTCAATTCGGCCGTTGCCACGGGCGGAACCAACTTCCAGACGTATGCCGCCCTGCTGTCCGCGCTGAATTGCGGAGGAATCCTCGGGCCTGTTGTTATTGATGTCGCTCCCGGAAGCGGACCTTATAATGAGCAAGTAGCCTTTTTACAGATTGCCGGCGCTTCTGCCGTCAATACGTTTACCATTAACGGGAATGGGACCACCCTTTCATTCAACGCTACCTCTTCTACCGCGCCTCACACCCTGATGCTTAACGGCACGGATTGGATGACAATTAATAACCTGAATGTGGTGGGTACCAATGCATCCAACGCACTGGTCGTGCATCTCTGGAACCAGGCCAATAACAACACGTTCCTTAACTGTACGTTTACCTGTACAGCGAATGGAACAAGCTCGATAACGGCTCCTTTTTCTTTAAGTTGCTCTGCCACTTCAGCCACTACGACGGGCGGACTTTCAGGTAATAACAATATCCTGAACGGATGTACGCTCAACAACGGTTATTACGGGATAACCCTCGTTGGCAGCAGCAATGCCAGTCCAAACACAGGTATAGAGGTTATCAATTGCATAGTTAAAGACCAATACTTATACGGAATTTATACTTCCTTCCTGTTAGGCGCCAAGATTTCCGGAAACCTTTTGGAACGTCCGACACGAACATCTATTACAACAGAGTACGGAATATACATGACTACCGGGACGCGAGATATCCTGGTCGAGAAGAATAAAATCCGCAGACCTTTTGATGCCGTGCTTACGACGACCAATACATTTTACGCCTTATACTATGTTGTTTCGGATGGAGTTGCCGGGCTTGAAAATAAAATTTATAACAACGTCATCTCCGACATGAAGTCCGCCGGACCGCTTTATGGTTTCTATGCTCCAAGTTCGTCGTATTCACACTGGAGACTTGCGCATAATACTTTTTCGTTCGATGAAACGTCAGCGACAGGAACGACAACTGTTTACGGTGTTTACGTGTTGTCGAATACCAATACGGAAGTCCGAAACAACATTATTTCCATCCGCCGGGGAGGCGGCGGTGTAAAGACCTGCTACTATTACAGCCCCAACCCGACAATCAGTAACCACAACGTTGTCCAGATTTTGCCTGGTGCGACCAATTTTGTAAAATACGACGGAACGACAGGCTTAAAGAGCCTGGCTGAGTGGCAGCTTGCCAACCCGTCCATGGACCAGCAGAGCAAGAGCGCGAATCCATCCTTCATCAGTGCCGGAAGCCCTGCATATGATTATACGCCCAGCGCCGGTACCATCAATAATATCTGCCCCAATGTCGGGGTGAATTCGGATATCGCAGGTTCTGTTCGCGGTGCTTCCCCGGATCCGGGCGCTTACGAGTTTACACCACAGCCCCTGGATGCCCTTCTTGGCTGGGTATCCCCGGGTTCTGCTCCGTTTACTCCCGGCAACAACACCATCACCGTGTCCATCATTAACAACGGCAGTTCAACGATTACCTCCGCCAGCATTACCTATACGGATGGAGTAACGCCTGTTACCGAAGTATTCAGCGGGCTGAACATTCCACTGGGCGGAACGCAGAACGTAAGTTTCGCAACGCCTTACAATCTTACCGGAACGGCAACGATTACCGCTACACTTACCTTACTGAACGGACTTGCTGACGCAGACCCGAACAATAACGTGGTCACCCAGTTCCTTTGTGTTCCGTATAACGGAGTCTATACGATTAACTCTGCCGTTGCAACAGGAGGAACCAACTTCCAGACCTTTGCTGCGGCGGTTAGCAACCTGGCATCCTGCGGTATTTCAGGACCAGTGATCTTCAACGTAGATGCAGCCAGTGGGCCTTATGTAGAGCAGATTGAGTTTCCTGTAGTCGGCGGAACTTCTGCTGTGAATACCATCACATTTAACGGAAATGGCAGAACCCTGCAGTTTACCCCAGTATCATCCTATCCGACCCTGCGACTGACTGGTGTGGACTGGACGATTTGGAACAACATGAATTTTGCGACGCTGGGTACAACAAACGGTTTTGCCGGCCAGCTTTCCGGTCAATCCGATAATAACAGTTTCAACAACTGTTCATTCACGGTTCCAATTACCACCACCTCTTCCACCACTTCCGCCTTAAACTTCAGTGCCATCAATACAAGTCCTACGGGAAGCGGGCAGAACGGAAGCAACAATACGTTCACCGGTTGCACCTTTACGGGTGGCTACTATTGTGTAGCCATGTACGGAAACACCGCTTCGGAAACAAGCCCGACAAACAACAACAATAAATTCTTCAATTGTTTGATGACGGACTATTATATCTATGGAATGTATCACGGCTACAGCACCAACACCGTCGTTTCAGGCTGTACGTTTGAGCGTCCGAACCGTGTCAGTGCATCGCTTTCTACCGGCTATGGGGTCTACTTTTTCGGATACCAGACGAATGCCGCGCTGATAGAAAAAAATAAGATCCGCAATTTGTTCGCCCAGGGAGCATCCAATAATACAAACAGCGGATATGGAATTTATATCGGCAGTAACGGAATGCTTGGGAATGAGTATAAAATCTACAACAACGTTATCACCAACATTGCGGCCAACGCCGGCTTTACGGCGGGAATTTATTGTTTCGGTTCCTTTACCAACATTTATAACAATACGATTTCTTATTCCTACCCGGCCTTTGCCTCTACCACTTCCGCTTACGGAATTTACGTGAGCGCCTCTTCGCCGGTTAACATCAAGAACAATATCGTAAACCTCGGCTTTAACGGCGGAACAAGCATTAAATCGTGCCTGTACTTCTTTACGCCGGCAAACTATATTGTATCCTGTAACAACAACGACCTGTTCAACAGCTCCACGAGCGGTACCAACCTGATCGCGTATGACGGTACGACTAACTTCACGACACTGGCTGCCTGGCAGGGTGCGTATCCGCAATACGACAACCTGAGTTACAGCGTAAACCCGAACTTCGTGAATCCTGCGGGAAATAATTTCTCTCCCCAGGCCTTCAACCTCGACAATACCGCTGAACCGGTTGGCCTGCTTGTAGACGTTAACAATGCTCCGCGTTCAGCTTCAGCGCCCGATATCGGTGCGTATGAAGTGACGATGGCCCCGACAGCGGATTTCGCTCCGGTGTCCCTGGTCGTTCCAAGCAATTCCGGCTGTTACTCATCCACACAATCGGTGGTCGTAAAGATTAAGAACATCGGTAACTATACCCATGATTTCTCAGTCACCCCGGTAACCATTACATGTAATGTGTCAGGAACTACGATCGCTACCCTGACAGGTACGGCATCCGGAACGTTGGCTTCCCAGCAAACGATGGATGTAACCCTCACGGGAACCTTTGACATGAATCCGCTTGGCTCGTATTCTTTCGCCCTTTCTACTTCTGTAGCCGGGGATGCCAATGCCGCCAACAACAATTTTGCAATAAGCCGCACCCGCGTGGCTCTTGAACCCGGTGTCGTAAGTACCCTGAAGGATAAAATCTGCGAAGGCGCGCCTACACTGACCCTGACCGGAAATGCCGGCGGATCGCTTCAGTGGCGGCAATCTACTGCCGGACCCGGCGGCCCCTGGACCCCTGTTGGTACCGGTACGACCAGCTATACGCCGGCTGCACCGCAAACGGTGACCACATATTACCAGGTATTGGCAAGCTGCCTGGGATCGGACCTTGCTTCTAACATTCAGACCGTAGAATATAATCTTCCGACACTGATCAACGCTGCCGGCGATACGCGTTGCGGCGTTGGACCTGTAACCCTGACTGCAACAGCCGACCCGTTATCCAATGTTGACTGGTATACGGCTCAGACCGGCGGCGTAGCGGTGTATACCGGAAGTAACTATACCATCCCCGATCTTGCCGCAACCACGGATTATTATGTTTCCGCATCCTTTGGCGGAAATGTAAATACGGTGGGTGTACCTGCTGCCACTCAGCCCTGGTACAGTTATTACAATGGCGGCTACGGAATCATCTTTGATTGCTATTCTCCGTTTAAACTCCGTTCGGTTGACGTATACGCCATTACAGCTACAAATGGTGCTACGGCAACGATCACGGTCGCGCTGCAAAATTCTTTAGGACAAACACTGGCTACAAAAACAGTATCTGTTATCGGCACGACTTCTCCTCCTTCTGCGGCATCAAAGAACACGGTATTCCTTGGAATCGATGTACCGGTTGGTTCGCAGCTCCGCCTGACCCTCATCAGCAGCTCCAATCTCTCCGGTTTGCAATATGATTGCGGTGTTGGCTCTAACTGCAGCACCAACTTCTATGCCGCCCCATACGCATACCAGGTTCCCGGTGTGATGAAACAACTGGGTGGCCACCTGGGCTCCGCTACCTATTATAATTACTACGCGAATTATTTTTACAACTGGAGCATTTCTACCGGTTGTGAAACCCCGCGTTCCAAGGTTACCGCAACGTTCAACCCTGCACCGCTGATCACGGCATCCACGGCAAGTCCTGCCGTATGCCCCGGCAGTACAGCCCAGTTGAGCATTGCTACTTCCGGTAACCCGGCTTATACCTACAACTGGACGCCCGGAAATTTGAGCGGTTCATCTGTAGATGTTGCCCCTTCCGTCTATACAGTCTATACCGCTATTGCAACGGATAATACGGCCGGGCCTTATGCAGGCTGCCAGGCGCAAGCCACGGTAACGGTATCCACCAAACCAAAGGTGAGTGTTATTACGTCGGCAAATCCTGTTGACATATGTTCGGGACAGGGATCCCAGTTAGGTGTGGCCGGTTCGACTACGGTTTCATATGCCATGGCAGCAGCTACGCCGCAACCGATTGCCACACCTCCTTCCGGCGTGACGATCCTGGATAAAACGAATTTCCCCGGGAATATCGGTGGCCTGGATGACGGTTACTTCCCTGTTACACTTCCATTCGAATTCAGTTTCTATGGGGTCACCCACAATAAGATCAACCTGAACACGAATGGTTACCTGACTTTCATTAATGGATTCTCCGGAATACCTTCGAATGCTTCCGTTATTCTCCCGCATACCGGGGATATGAACAATGCCATTTACCTGGCCTGGAAAGACTGGGATCTCAGCGTCTCAGGAAGCATCCAGTATTTCACAGTGGGCAGCGCTCCGCATCGTATATTCGTGATCAAATATGTAGATGTACCGCCTTTTGTTTCCACCCCACCCTATGCCGGTACTAAATTCAGCGGACAAATTGAAATGTCTGAAGACAACGGCAAGATCGCCTTGTTCATTGCCCAGACTGATGGCAGCAATATCAAAACGCTGGGTATTGAAAACCCGCTGGGTATTGGCGCTTACGCTCCTTCCGCACGTAACGGTGAAGCCTGGCAGGTAGTAAGCCCTGAGCAATGGGAATTCACCCCGATCGGAGGATCTATGAGTTATAACTGGACCCCGGCCGCCAACCTGGATAATCCGACGAGCACCTCGCCTACGGCCTCCTTTATTTTTGCAACGACGGTCTTCACGGCTACCGTGGTAGATGCAGCCGGTGGATGTACGGGCTCTGACCAGATTACACTGGCCACCGGAGATCCTTTAACCGCAGTAATCAATTCTACAGAACCAACCTTATGCGAAGGAAATTCTGCTACCCTTTCTACAATTCCTGACGGCGGATGCGCCCCGTATACTTACCAATGGAGCGACGGAGCAACCGTAATCAGTACCGGTGGATTTATTTCGGTGACTCCTTCTACTTCCACCAACTATACGTTGACGGTGACCGATGGCGCAGGAACAGAAAAAGTCACGAATTTCTTTATGCTGGTGAAGCCGCTTCCGACCGTAACCGCTACCAATGGTCTTGTTTGCGGTACCGGTTCCGCCACACTTACGGCATCCGGAAATGCAGTATCGTATACCTGGTCCCCTTCCAATTTCCTCAATACCACAACCGGCACCTCCGTCATTTCAACGCCGGGGGCTACGATCGTGTATACGGTTACAGGTGTCTCCGCACTGGGTTGTCCCAAGACTGCCTTATCAACCATGACAAAATCTTTTGTTACGGTGGTCACTGCAGGAGCATCTCTTACCGCCGTGCCTATGAATGGTTCGACGCAACTGAATGCCGTAGGTTCCCTGGTGAACCCGGGATACGAAGTAACTTCTGTTCCGCATTTCAGCAGAAACCAGACGATATTACCCAATGACGGTCCTATCGGTGATGAAGGAAATACGAATGCACCCCTGGGCTTCACATTTAATTTCTTCGGAACTTCCTATACCGATGTGACGATCCATACAAATGGCCAGATCCTGATGGGTGCCAACCGTACGGAAGCAAACAGCATTTATTATCCGAACAGCAACCATACGAATTTACCGAACGTAGCACAACCGAATAACTGGGTTGGATTCTGGGCCGATTTGAGCCCGACAACCGGACAGATTAAATGGGGTACTGTCGGATCGGCGCCTGCCCGTAAATTCATCGCCCGGTGGACCAATGCAAACTGGTTCTCTACAGGACCTACGCCCATTAATTACCAGATTGAGCTTACTGAAGGTTCCAATGCCATCGATGTATTTATCAGTGGCATGTCAGGAGGTACCAATACCACCTCTCACAGCCGCCTGATCGGCATGGAAAACCAAACCGGTACGTTGGGCACCGTCGCCCCGGAAAGGACGCCTGCTTATGGCTACTGGACAACCGGTGATGAAGGTTGGCATTTCCAAATGGTCGACACCGCGATGACCTATAGCTGGACACCTTCCACATTCCTTGATGATAATACGCTGTACAGCCCGGTTGCAAGCAATATGACTGCCACCACTACCTATGAAGTTACCGCGACAAATACCAAGGGATGTACGGGTACTAACAGCATCCAGATTGAAGTGGGTGTTCCGCTTGCAGTCACAACGGCCACTTCCGTGAATGACTTCTGTGAATTGTCGAGCACGCTTTTAAGTTCTACTCCAACCGGTGGCTGCCAGCCTTATTCCTATTCCTGGAGCGACGGTACCACTGAAATTGGAACCACAAAGAACAAGACAATTGCTCCGCCAAGCGGAATCACCACCTATACGCTGACCGTAACAGATGCCTGCGGCGCAACGGCTACCAGTTCCGTAGCAGTGACTGTTAAACCTGCTCCCCCGGTTACGGCAACGAAATCCGGCGATATCTGCGGTACGGTTCCTGTATCACTGACGGCTGCCGGCGCAGTATCGTATGCCTGGTCACCTACTGTCGGACTGAATAGCGGAACCAATACCGTTGTAACTTGTTCCGCAACATCTACCACCAGCTATACCTTAACCGGTACCGGTGCGAATGGTTGCACACGGCCTGTTCCACTCCTGGTGAATGTATATCCTGCAGTCGTGGCAAACCCGACCGCTACACCTCCCGTGGTTTGTGCAAACGGCACTTCACAGCTTAAAACCAACCCGGCGACAGAAGCCGGATATACAGTTGCCTCTATTCCTTTTTCAGGCCGTGATCTTACTGCGGTTTCCGGCGTGGGCGGAGGTACCGGAGATGAGCCAATAACGAGTATGCCGCTTGGATTTAATTTTGTCTTCTGCGGAAACACCTATACCGGCGTTACATTGCATGGTAACGGCCAGATCCTGATGGGACTTGCAAATTCCACGGCCGTTGGTGTCTATTCACCTCCTTCCACGGGAATTCCAAGTGCTGCTGCCCCGAACAACTGGCTGGGTTATTGGGTGGATCAGAACACCGACAATACGAGCCAGATTTCATGGGGTGTTGTGGGCACTGCTCCGAACCGGAAACTGATCGTGCGCGCCAATGCGGTGAACTATTATTCCGCTACACCGGCAAATACCTACCAGTATGAACTGAATGAGACGACTAACAGTTTCGATGTGTACATCATTAACAATGCAACCACATCGACATTAGCCAGGCAGATCGGATTGGAAAATTCAACCGGTACTTACGGTATTTATCCGACCGGCCGCAATTACGGAACGTGGACCACTGCCAACGAAGGATGGAGATTCACGCCGATCATTCCGAACCTGCAATATAGCTGGACTCCGGCGCTGAACCTGGATGATGTGTCTATTGCCGATCCTACAGCTACGAATATTACGGCTACACAAACGTATACAGCTACTGTGACAAATACGGCAACAGGCTGTTCGGGCACCAGAACCGTTACTGTTACCACGGGTGTTCCGTTGGTAGCCACTGCAACGATGAAGTTCCCGACCCGGTGCTCCGGTGACGATGATTCCTTGTTTGTCGCCGTAACAGGTGGAAGAGCCCCCTATACCTATAGCTGGAGTGATGGTACCAATGTATTAGGCACGACACAGAAAATTAAAGTGAATCCGCTGGTAACAACCACTTATGAGGTAACCGTTACTGATTTCTGCGGAATCGTCACGACAAGCGCACCGGTATCCATTAATGTAAATCCGCTGCCGGTTCTGGCTGTAACTCCTCCGGGTGGTTCTATCTGTAATGGCCTGCCTTCTACGGTTACCATGACGGCATCCGGAGCGGATACCTATGCATGGAGTCCGGCCCTGGGATTGGATGTGAATTCAGGAGCAACCGTTGTTGCTTCCCCATCGGCCACCATAGCGTATACGGTGTTAGGTACGAATACGACGACGACTTGTAAGAATACGATTTCAATTACCCTGAACCGTACTGAGTTTCTCTCCGGTGGATCGTTAGCAAGTCCTTCCCTGGTTTGTGCCAGCCAGCCTTCGCAGCTGACTTCTATCTTCTCCGTGAAGACAAACCCGGCCCTTCTGATTACGGAAGTAACGCAATTTGGTGCAGGCTCATCCGGTGCGACGACTCCGCGTCCGTCTTATTTCGCCGCCTCCGACGATGACTTCGTTGAAATCAGCAACCTTAGCAGTGCACCCTTATCTGTCGGCGGACTTGAATTCCAGCTCTGGAGCGGAACGGCCTTAAACAGGGCATACTTTATACCTGCCGGAACAGTTATCGCTGGCCATAAAACACTCGTTCTTCATATCGGTGCTGGAACCAACAACCCGGCGAATGGTTACTACCATACAGGCGGTTCCAATGATCCGCTGACTTCTTCCAACGGTTACGGCTACATTCTCTTATCGGGAGGTTCCATCCTGGATGCCGTGGCAACCACGTCTTCTACAGGCGATCCGTATGCATGGCCACTTGCCTCCGGGGTAACAGCAGCACATTGGAGCGGAACGATTCCATTCGTATCCACAACCAGTGTCGGTGTGATCCGTACCGGTGGATTTGATTCCAACGTCGCATCCGATTGGGTGTACGCAAGTAATGCCCTGCGCCAGTCAGAAGGCACCTACAACCCATTTTACGGAAGCAATACCCAGCCAGACTTTACGTATAGCTGGAGCAATGCGGGCTTCCTGGATGATGCTACCCTTCAAAATCCTGTGGCAAGCGGCTATACGGGCGGACTTGAAAACTTCATCGCAACCGCTACGGATCCTGCTTCAGGATGTTCGTGGACTGCAGCAACCAGCGTAAACGTGCTTCCGTTGCCAACCGTTGCCTTGAGTACTTCCGCGGCTACCGATGTTTGCGCAGGTACTGCCGCCACACTGATATTTAACTTTACCGGTGTGGGCCCCTGGAACTATTCCTATACGGATGGTACCAACACCTTCGCGCTTACATCTTCTACGCCAACGGCAACCGTAACCCCGGTTCCACCCGGTGTTGCAAATGATGTAGTGACTTATACGCCTGTAAGCATTTCCGATACACGTTGTGACGGAGAAGCTTCTTCCATGTCAGGTTCCGTCACGGTAAGCCTCAAGTCTTACTCTTCTATCAGTGGAATTACGCTGACGACGAACAAGCCATTTAACAACATCTGTACGGGTGATAACATTACGTTAAGCCTGAACGATGTTACCCCGGGCAGCCTGGGTTACAATGCGCACTGGAAATGGTACAGCGGACCTACTGCCAGCACGCCTGTGCCGGGTTCCACGGATGCACTTTCCATCACGGTAAACCCGACGGTGACTACGATGTATCATGTACGTGCGGAAGGATACTGTAACAATACAGCCTACCTGACCAAGGAAGTCACCGTAAGCACGGCACCTCCTTCGGCGAACCCCGGCCTGGCTTATTCACCGGCCATCACCTTCCCCGGCGGTACGGATTCCCTTGTGATCAACCCGGTTCCCGGCGCTACGTTCTACCGCTGGACAACCAATGGCAATGCAGCCCTGTTGTTTGACGGACAGCCTGCTCCTTACGAAACCAGTTCACCAAAAGTGATGGTTACCTTCGTAAGTCCGACTACGCAAGGACAGGGTGTGGGAAGTTATCACCTGTCATTCGTTGCCGGCAATGCCTGCGGACGTACGAACCAGAATAACGTTCATATCCGCGGTACCGTGTCTCCTGTCAGTTCCATAACCGGTCCAAGGGTTGCCTGCGCGGGTCAGACGAAAGTCTATACGGCTGCAGCCACTGTAGGCGCTAAAACATACGATTGGAGCTTTGCTTCCGGAAGCGGAACTATTTCCGGTAACGGTACGGCAACGGTCAGCGTAACATTTACCAGCGTGCCTGCCGTCCTCTGTGTGCATGGCGTAACTGCATTCAACTCTTCAGGACCCGATGTATGCATCACTGTTTCCGGAATCACGGAAACTCCGGGCCCGATCTCCGGCAACGCAGTTCCATGCCGCGGTGGTCTCGAAACGTATACCGTTGGAGCAGTTGACGGCGCCACTTCCTATACCTGGTCATGCAGTGTGGCCGGTTCCATTGTCACCCCGAACGGACTGTCGGCCAATGTTCAATTCCCGGCCGGTATTTTCAGCGGAAATGTTTCCGTTGTTGCAAATTCAGGATGCGGAACCAGCACGGCTTCCCAGTTGGCAGTCGTATCGGGAACCACACCTCCGCTGGGAACCATTACAGGTACAGCCTTTGGTGTTTGTAATGCCACTTCTGTGAATTACCAGGTGCCTTCTATCGGAGCAACTACCTATCTCTGGACCGTACCTTCCGGCGCAACGATTGTTGCAGGCGACGGAACGAACTCCATCCTGGTTGACTTCGACGGCACGTTTGCCGGTGGAAGTATCGATGTTAGCGCGACGAATGTCTGCGGTTCTGTCACCGGTTCCTTCGATGTTGTAGGCGCACCCGCTCCACCGGTGATTACCGGAACAGCCTTGGTCTGCGAAGACCAGGATGAGGGTTACACAGCCTCTTCACCGGGTGCCACTTCTTATTCCTGGACTGTGAATGCCAGTGAATCGGAAATCATCACGACGTCGGCCACGGGCGACCAGGCGCTCATTCATTGGTTAACCAATGGCGGAACGATTTGGGCGGTTGCCACCAATGATTGCGGCTCTTCCCTGCCGGGTGCTTATGTGGTAGGCTCCAGTTGCCGGATCAGCGGAAACGAATCGCTCGTAGAAATCCTGCAAGCCATTGTCTTCCCGAACCCGTCGCAAGGCAGACTGACGCTTCAGTACCACAGTCCTGAGCAAACCGACTTCCTGATGAACATCACGGATGTAACGGGTCGCCAGGTGCAGCGTGAATCCTTACAGGCTTTCGAAGGATTGAACCGGCATGAAGTGAACCTGGGACAAGTTTCCAAAGGCATCTACATGCTTTCGCTTGAAAACAAAGCCGGTGAAAAAGTAATCATCCGCTTAGTGATTGAATAATTTTCAGAAACCTTGCTTCATAGAAAGGGCTGCAGTTTTACTGCAGCCCTTTTTTTTTCTCCCTTTTCATCCATTTTACATCAGGGAAATGCCTGTTTACATCCCTGCTTTTATCGCGTTCATCAATCTAAACGAATATTATTTGTTTATCATTTTTTATTCCGGAGAACCGTGTGCTGCACGAACTGATCGTTCGGAAGAAAGCTAATTGGAATCCTTTTTTCCCCGGAGCATAACGTTGGCCGACACCCTCATTCGGAGGCAGAAATAAGCGACGCATAATCAAAAAAACCAGCCTGGAAACAGGATGTAAGAAATGAAAAAGCAGGAATGGATTTTTCCGGTAAATGCCAGCCTTTAACGTAGTATAAACAGATAGGTTACAAAGCAAAATTGTCAAAACAACCCAGTTTCGTTGTTTTAGGGCTTGCGTCCCTAATATTAGGGATATGCAAGGAAGGGATTATACCCGAACTTGTGACTCCTAAAATTTAGCTAAATCAACAACATACATAACTACAATTCAAAATTAAAATCAGCTACCATGAAACAATTCATTTACGCATTTTTCAATTCGCTTACCGGAGCCTTCCGATGGAATCAAAAACTGGTTCTGTTTGCAAGCCTTCTTTTTGTTGCTCTTGGAACGAATGCGCAGCTTGTTAACGTCCCGGTTACCGGGTTTAACAACGACATTGTTGCCGGCGGAACAGGAACAGGAACTCCTGGTTCCATGCCAGGTGTTTCGTATCCGGCCATTGGTATAAACGGTGGAATTCCGGCTGCGACATCACTTATTGATAATACATATAAATGGTCTGCATCCAATGCGGCGGCAACCTGTTATATGCCGGTTACGAACCTGGCGGCAAGTGCGCGCACCAGTGGCTTGATTTACCAGCTTCAGAATTATTCCGCGAACAACGCGATGACGATAGATAACAATTCAAGTACCTATCCTTCGCCTTTTTCAAACAGCGGTACCCTCACCCTTTCTTCTCCTGCAACATATACTACGCTGTTTGTTTTATATGAATCTGCAGTCAATGTTTCTCCTTTAAATGTGGATGTGACAGTGACTTTCACGGATGCCTCCAGCCAGTTGTTCAGCGGCATCGCACTTCAGAACTTTAACTTTTTCAATTCAAACGTGGCATTTGGCGGCGGTATATCGTCCGCACAAAACATCAGCCCCGGAGATCCGACCGGTTGTGCCAGCAGCACGGCTCCCTTTCTATTTGAAATGTCGCTTCCGCTGAATGCGGCGAACCTTACGAAACAGGTGCAAAGTATTTCGTTTTCCATTCCGGCCGTTTTCAATTCAGGCACGGCTACAAATTCTGTAAACTACTTTCATGCCCTGGCCGTTGGTGGCCGCGCTGCCTGCTCAGCACCCATGCATGGAAACTACACCATTGACAATTCGCAACTCACAGCCGGGACTAATTTTTCATCGTTCCCTGATTTTGCAGCGGCCCTCCTTTGCGCAGGCGTGGACGGTCCGGTGATTGCTACGGTTGGCGGTAACTCAGCCTTTGACGAACAAGTTGAATTCGGAACCATTCCCGGCGCTTCCGCAACGAATACCATTACCATCAACGGAAACGGAAAGCGCATTACCAAAACGCTGAACTCATTGACAGCGAACCTGGCGACGATGAGCTTTAACGGGACTTCCTATTTCACGGTAAACAACCTCCAGATTGACGCCCTTGGATTTTCCCATGGTTTTGGCGTTCATTTAAGAAACAATTCCACATTTAACACCTTCAGCAACTGTACCATCAATACGAATTTAAATGCAACCTCCAGCAATGCGAATAACACTTCCACGCCTGTCGTAATCAGCAACAGCACGACGAGTACTGCCAATCCGGGCGTCAACGGTTCCAACAATACCTTTATCAGCTGTACGGTATCGGGAGGACGTAACGGATTTTTCTTCCAGGGCGACGGATCGAACCCGTTAAACAATCACGATAACAATATCATTAATTGCATAGTCCGGGATTGGGATGCGGCCGGTATCAATCTCAGCGGTTCATTAAGCAACTGCCTTATTTCCGGCAACGTTGTGGAGCGTCCGAACCGAAACGCTTTTGGAACCAGCGGGACCAATGCCATTACGGTATCAAGCGGAGTGAGCCAAAACATCCAGATCACCAATAACAAGATTCGCAATCTGTGGGCACAGAACCTGACGTCAACTTCGCTTACTACCTGCATCAGCATCACGGTTGTGGGAACAGCGGGGAATGAGAATAAGGTCATGGGTAACCTGATCTCCGACATCATTTCCAGGGGATCGATTATTGGCATCAGCTGTTCAGGTACAGGCTACCTGACCGTTGCTCACAACACTATTTCCATAGAAGATCCAAACGCGAATGCGGGCTCCACGCTGACAGCTACAGGGATTTCTTATTCCCTGGCCACCGGATCCAATAATGTATCTGTTCTGAACAACATTATTAAAATCAACCGTTACCCGGCTGTTATTACAAATACCAATACCAATGTTCAGACCTGCCTGCAATACAGTTCCCCGATTTTTGCAAGCAATAACAACGACCTTTCCATCGCTCCGCAATACATCTCCGCTCCCGGCGCCACGAACTCAGGTACAACGATAACGGTAGCAAGTACGGCTGGACTGGCGCCAACCATGCAACTTTTTGTTACAGGCGGGACCGGCGCATTCGCAGCGGGAGTTACCGTTTCCAGTGTGACCAATGCGACAACCTTTATTGCCTCAGCAGCTCCGACGGTGGCATTATCCGGCGGCGCGGTGATTACAGGAAGTACACATTATGTGGGGCAAAATACCAGCGGTTCGGCAACCATTCCGAACCAGCCTACTCTTGCAGGATGGAAAGCACAAAACCCAGCGCTGGATCAAAACAGCTTTAATGTGGATCCCGGTTTTGTGAACCCCTCGCTGGGAAATTACCAGCCCACCGCCGCTGTACTCAACAACATCGGCACACCGGTAGGATCCCTCACCGATATTACAGGCGCTCCCCGCAGCCCTTTTTCACCCGATCCGGGGGCATACGAATTTACACCTGTTGGAACGGATGCGTTGATTCAATGGGTTTCACCCATTCCGCCGGTGGCAAGCGGACTGACGACGGTCACCGTGCGCCTGGTAAATACCATGGATGCTACGATTACCAGCGCTGATCTTACGTATTCATTAAACGGTGTCGACCAGCAGACTTTCAACTTTACCGGGTTAAATATTCCGGCGGGAGGATCGGCACAGTTGTCCTTTTCCACGCAATTCAACCTGGCTGCCAGCGCCACGCTCGTTGCACGAATCAATTTAATTAACGGCGCGCCGGATGCCAACAGCACCAACAACACCACGGGCATCAGCTTATGCCCGGCTCTATCCGGCGCCTATACCATCAACGGAACCCTGGCTACAGGAGGAACAAATTTCCAGACATTTAATGCACTGAACAACGCGCTCAATTGCGGCGGCATCGCCGGACCTCTTACGGTTACCGTAGCTCCGGGCAATTACAATGAGCAGGTCGAATTTAAAGCGGTTACCGGTTCTTCATCCGTCAATACCATTACCATAAATGGCAACAATGTATCCTATGCGGGAACTGCTACTGCGGCTTCAGCTGCTACAACTATTACGGTTGGAAATACGGCAGGTCTCAGTGTGGGCATGACAGTGGCCGTCCTGGGAGGCAGTGGAGTATTTTCCGGAACGACCACCGTGGCCAGCATTACCGATGCCACCCACTTTGTAGTGAGTAACACACCTACCACGCCATTGGCGACCGGGGATGTGATTACCGCTCACAGCACCACCTTAACTTCTGTTCCGTCTGTAGCCGCAACGCCTGCTACCCTGACGTTAAACGGTTCAGACAACATGAAATTCCAGAACCTGAACGTAGTTTCCGGTGGAACGTTGTTAGCTTCCATGGCCTGTCATCTCTGGAACCAGGCCGATAACAACTCATTCACCGGCTGTACTTTTACGTCGACTCCCAATGGCAGCGCCACGTCCGGCCAAGTGCCATTTTCAATGAGCGGTTCGCCGACTTCGACTAGCGCAAACGGCCTGGCGGGTAACGACCTTTCCGTAATCGGATGTACGATGAACGGCGGACAATACAGTTTCATGTTTTATGGAGCCGGAGGTTCGAGCGGTCAGACACCCTCGAATACGAGCACGGGACTTATACTTAAGAATTGCCTGCTATTGGATGCTGCTACAACCTCCATCCGGGTTGCCAATACGAATGCCTGCCTGGTCTCCGGTAACATTATCGAAAGGCCCAATCGTTCTGCCGCGACTTTAACCGGAACGTATACGGGTATCATTTTAGAAGCCACGTGTTTCAATTCTCTCATTGAAAAGAACCTCATCCGTAAATCTTTTGAGAGAGGAACAAACCTGACTACCGGTACGTTTGTCGGCATGTCAATGGGAAACAGCGCTACGGCGGGAAATGAAAACCTGATTTATAACAACGTATTTTCCGACGTAAGCGCCAATACCACTGCCGTCACAACGTTCTGCGGCGCGATGATTGGATTAAATTCCAGCTTTACGAGCTTCTTTAAATTCTATCACAATACCATTGCGTTTGAAAATACCCTGGCTGCCGGCAGCACAGCATCCAGCGTCGGTATTGCATCTACAGCAGCCCAGAATATTGACGTCAGGAATAATATTATTTCCATCAAGCGCGGCGGATCTGCAGCTTCCTATTGTCTGCAATATGTTGTCACCGGCGGAATTCCCGCTACGTCAACCTCACAAAGCGATTACAATGACCTCTATATCACACCTGGATCCAATCGTGCGATCGGGCTGGCCAACGTGGTATCTGCCGTGCCGTATCCTACGCTTGCTGCCTGGCAGGCTGCCACGCCCAACTTCGATTTGCATTCCCGGAGCGTGGACCCCCGCTTTACCGGTCCGTCTTCAGGTGATTTCACACCGAGGGCCGGCGGTATCAACAACATTGGCACGAACTTAAGTGTGGCCCAGGATTTCCTTGGCGCTTCACGCACAACTACTCCGGATCCCGGCGCCTTCGAATTTTCACCTCCTGCAAGAGACGCCTTTATCAGTTGGGTATCTCCTGCAACGGCACCTATTTTCGCCGGCTCAAACCCCATCGTGGTCAATATCCTGAATAACGGATCGTCGCCCATCACATCGATCAAACTCCGGTATGTTGATAACGCAGGGATCCCTGTCCAGGTTGATGAGCCTTTCACCGGTTTAAATATCGCCGGCGGCGCCAACCAGAATATTACATTCACGACACCCTATATCCTGTCTTCTGCCGTAACCATTACGGCTAGCATCCAGGAACTGAATGGCATTGTGGGCGATGCTGATGCGACGAACGACGCAGTGAGCCAAAGCTTATGCGTTCCGCTTTCAGGCAATTACACCATCAATGCAACGCTGCCGGTCAGCGCGACAAACTTTGTTTCGTTTACCGACGCAGTCAATACGCTCGTTACCTGCGGTGTTTCCGGACCAGTAGTATTTGATGTGTTCGGTACACATAACCTGCAACTTGAAATTCCACCGATTCCCGGAACTTCTTCGGTCAATACGGTTACGATGAACGGCGGAGCACGCTATCCTTCTACGATCTACAATTCTGCGGCAGGTGCTTCATCTTCCGGCACTACGATCACGGTAGGAAACACGACAGGCCTGGCTCCGGGCATGACTGTATGGGTAAATGCCGGTGTAGGACAGTTTGCTTCCGGCACTACCGTCGTTAGCATTACGAATGCCACAACCTTCGTGGTATCCGCTGCGCCTACCACAGCCCTGACTTCCGTAGGTGCAAGTATCGTATCCGCCATGCAAAGCACGATCACCAATGCCCCGGCTTCTACCAACGCATCACTGGCGACCTTGCGCCTGACTGGTGCCGATTATATGATCTGGAATAACACCAATTTTACCAGCACTTCAGGCACGTTTGGATTTGCCGGTATGCTTTCCAATGCCAGCGACTTCAACGCATTTAATAACTGCACCTTCGCCACAACCTTCCTGGGCACAACCGCTACCAGCGCTGCGCTCACATTCTCTAACAATCCAGCTTCCGGTGAAACAGGCGGCGCCAAACTGGGCAGCAGCAATACGTTTACCGGTTGCAGCTTCGTAGGCGGTTATACCGGGATCATCCTGAACGGTGTGGCAAACAGCGTAGGTTTGGAAACGACCACCGCTAACAACTCCTTCATCAACTGTTCCATCCGCGATTTCCAAATCTATGGTATCCGGAACCTTTCCTTCGCAAAAGCAACGACGATTTCTCATTGCGTGATCGAACGTCCCACGCGCCTGGCGGCCAATATTGCCGCCGGCACGAGTTACGGTATTCAAATGAGAAACGGATCCGAGAACTGCCTCATTGACGGCAACCTGATCCGCAACCTGTATGGCAATGCCGCAACTTCCACAGGCTCCTGTGCCGGTATTACGCTTGAAATAAATTATTCCCTGGCTTCCGCCGTGAATACTATTTCAAACAATATCATTTCCAACGTCGGATCACCCAGCGGCAGGATGACTGGTATTGAACTGGCAACGACCGGAGGAGGTTCGTACTATCGTCTCCTTCACAATACGGTTTATCTGAATTACCCGTCTTATAACACCACGAACCAGGCGATCGGAATAGCTTATGGAGGCGGCAGCATAGGAAATGAAATTCAAAACAATGTCGTGTATATGGCCTTTGCAGGAACCGGTACCGGTAAGAAATATTGCATCCAGTTACAGAGTGGTACGGCCGGGTTGTCGGCCTTCAACAACAACGATTACTATTTCAAGCAACAATATATTTCTGCTCCAGGTGCCACCAGCAGCAGCACGACGATTACGGTGGCCAGCACAACCGGTTTAGCCACCGGTATGCCGTTGTTTGTAACGTCCGGAACAGGAGTTTTTGCCACGAATACAACGGTAGTTTCTATTCTGAATGCCACCCAATTCACCTGTTCTTCAGCACCGACGACTGCATTATCCAACAATGCCGTCGTTGCAGCAGGCTACCATTACCTCGGCCAGAGAACCGGCACCGACGTTCCATCGCTTGCCGCATGGAAAAGCGCCATCCCTGCATTTGAACAGCAAAGCATACATGCCGATCCGCAGTTCATCGACGCGGCCAACGGTAATTTTACGCCTAACTTCTTCGCCCTGGATAATACAGCTAATCCTGTGGGAATTACCACCGATTACAATTCCAACCCCCGCAGCCTGACTACGCCTGATATGGGAGCCATTGAGGCGACCATGGCTGCTGCCACGGATTTAACCCCCGTTGCCCTGGTAGCACCCGGCAACAGCGGCTGTTACCTCAGCAGCGAACCGATTATCGTCCGGATTAAAAACCTGGGAAATACCACCCAGGATTTTGCTTCAGCCAATGCAACCGTCACGTGCATTGTGACCGGCGCAGCTACAGGTACATTCTCAGCTACCCTGTCTTCCGGCACCCTTGCACCCAAAGCTACGATGGATGTGACGCTAAGCCCCACGGTAAATATGAGCGCCACCGGATCCTACACGTTTAACATTTCGACCGCAGTCGTATTGCCTGCAGTTGACGGCGACCTGTCCAACAACAGCCTCGCGCCGGTCACCATTACATCGGCACCGCTGGCCACGGGTACTGTCGCTGCTGACCGCAGCGAATTGTGCTCAGGCAGGCCCACCCTCACGCTTCGAGGAAGTGCAGGCGGCTTCATTCAGTGGGAGGAATCGACTTCCGCGGGAGGTCCCTGGAACCCGGCAGGTTCGGGCACGGCCGTAAACTATTCCAATGCCGCCACTGCTGCTTCTTCAGGCACAACCATTACGGTGGGAAGCACCGTAGGCCTTTACGTCGGAATGCCGGTAACGGTAAGTGTCGGTGGCACAGGGGCGTTTGCTGCAGGCACCACCGTAGCCAGCATAACGGATGTAACGCATTTCGTGGTCTCTACAACACCGAACATCCAATTGGTCTCCGGTGATTTTATAACAGGATCTCTTCCGGCTTATATTCCTGCTGCGGACCTGACTCAATCCATGTCTTACCGCGCCACAGTTTCCTGCGGCGCAAACAGCGCCACATCAAATGTGGTCACCGTTTCGTATAACCCGAACCCGCAATTGTTAAGTACTTCCGGAGCTTCCCGGTGCGGAACAGGTCCGGTTACGCTGACTGCGTCAGTAAATGCGAATGCATACGCCAACTGGTACAACAGCCCGACCAGCTCCTACCCGGTTTACAGCGGCAATTCGTCAACCGGAACAAATTATTCCATTCCAAACCTTTCGGCTTCGGCGACCTACTATGTATCTGCCTCCTATGGCACATCAAGCAAGGCAGCGGGCTTTACCGTTCCCACGGATTTCCCGACCAATTTGTTCACGACCAGCAACTGGGGCGTCGTTTTCAATGCACTCCAACCATTCCGGATCGGAAACGTGGATGTGTATGCTTCTGCCGGTTCGAACGCTCAGGTTGGAACCGTAACATTCGCACTTCAGAATTCATCCGGCGTTACGCTGGTATCGAAAACCGTGAATGTGCTTGGTTATGTTGCCCCGCTTTCCTTTGAACGGAGAAACACGATCGACCTGGGCTTTGATGTTCCTGTCGGAACGGGTTACCGCTTAATCACCACGGCAATGTCCGGAATCAACGGTTTGCAATATGCCACCAGTTCAGGACCCAGCTTCTATGCAAGCCCTTATAATTATTATGTACCTGAAGTAATGACGCTGACTGCGGGGTGGTTAGGGACCAATGCATCTCCTGTATGGTACCCGACCTTCTACAATATCACCGTCATCACAGGATGTGAAACAGCTCGCCAGTCGGTGACTGCAAACTTTAACCCGGCACCCGCAATTACAGCCGGTGCGTCAAGCGGCCTGGTTTGTCCGGGTACGAGCACCCAACTCAGCGTGCTCACTTCCGGCAATCCTGCTTATACATTCACATGGACACCCGGCAATTTAACGGGTTCGTCCGTGACCGCCTTCCCTGAATTGAATACGGTCTATACGGTATCCGCAGCGGATAATACGGCCGGTCCTTTCGCCGGATGTGTTGCAACGGCAACCGTGAATGTAGCAACCAAACCGAAAGTTAGCGTGAATACTTCCGCTACACCATTATCGGTTTGTTCGGGAGGTAATTCGCAACTCGCAGTAGCGGCTTCCACGACCGTAAACTATGCCATGTCGGCGGCGACACCGGGCCCGATCGCGGCTTCCGGAACCATTACCACGCTCGACAAGAACAATATGACTGGAAATACCGGCGGTTTGAATGACGGTTATTTCACTGTCAGCCTGCCTTTCGTCTTCCCATACTTCGGTGCATCCTACGACAAGGTTTATATGAATACGAATGGCTTTGTCAGCTTCGGCCAGGGGTATTCCAGCTTCGCCTCGAATGCCATGGTAACTATTCCGCATACCGGCGATGTAAACAACTCCATTTACCTGGCCTGGAAAGACTGGGATCTGACAAATACAGGAAGCATCCAGTATTTCACCGTTGGAAGCGCACCCCATCGCACGTTCGTAATTAAATATGTGAACGTTCCCGGACAAACGAATGGCTTCCCGTTGAACGGCCAGATTGAACTGTATGAAGACAACGGAAAAATTGAACTCTTCCTGGCTTCCACGGATAACAACAAATACGTTTCTGCTCCGGGTGCCACGAACTCCGGCACCACCATTACAGTAGCCAGCACTGTGGGACTCGTGCCCGGAATGGCTGTGGCCGTCACTTCCGGTACGGGTGTTATTGGAGCCGGTATCACGGTATCAAGCATATTGAATGCAACCCAGTTTACGATCCAGGTTGCGCCATCTACGGCACTTTCCAACAATGCTGTAATTACCGCAACAGGTAATTTTAACATTATTAAGACCCTGGGTATTGAAAGCAACTCAGGCGTAACTGCCTTTGCTCCTTCTCCGCGTAACGGAGAAATATGGACTATAGCCACTCCGGAACAGTGGGAGTTTATGCCATTCGGCGGTACGCTTTCCTATAACTGGACTCCGGCAATTTTCCTGGATGATCCAACACTCACCAACCCGTTTGCATCCTTTATCTTCAACACGACAACCTTTACGGCCACTGTGTCTGATGCTTTGGACGGATGTTCAGGCTCAAGCTCAGTGACGGTATCCACCGGTGATCCGCTGAATGCACCAGCAGTTGCTCAAACACCTGTCATTTGTAACGGGCAGTCGTCTATCCTTACTTCCACTCCAGCGGGTGGCTGTGCTCCCTATCATTATTTGTGGACGGATGCCGACAACAATACGTTAGGCATTGGTTCCTTTATTAGCGTGTCACCAGGCACTACGTCGACCTATTACCTCCTGGTAACCGATGATGTGGGTTCGGAGTATTCGTCCGAAGTAACCGTTACCGTAAACCCGTTGCCGAATGTTACCTCTACGCAAGGTTTGATCTGCGGTACAGGCACGGCAACACTGACGGCCTCCGGTGCAGCTACGTATGTTTGGTCACCAACCACCAACCTGAATACGTCAACCGGATCTGTGGTGATTTCTTCCACACAGCTTACCCGCACCTATACGGTAACCGGTACTTCGGCAGCAGGTTGCATCAATACGGCACTGGCCACGGTAACCAAATCGTATCCGGTTATCGTATCTGCAGATGCGAGTCCATCGGCCCTTGCTGTTGGCGGAAACGCCCAATTGAATGCAACGGCAAGTGAAGTAAGGCCTGCCACTACGTATTATACACGCGATTCGATAAGCGGATTAACTTTTACGCCGCTTACCGGTCCTGGCATCACTAAGATTAATTCGGTCGGACAACTGGTACCAACCTTCGGATCCGGCACCTCCGATGACGGCGGCGTACTTATTAACCTGCCCTTTACCTTTACTTATTTTGGCAACACCTTCACCAAGATGAGCATGTGTACGAATGGCTGGGTTGCGGCAGGAGACTATTCTACGATAGATGCCGGTAGCAGCCGTTCCAATAATTTCTTCTTCAGTAATTCGGCTCCGAATAATACCATCGCGGCCTGGTACCGCGACCTGGCCGCCAATTTCTCCGGTGGTGGCAGCATGCGTCACGGACTAATTGGCACGGATATCTACGCCTTCCAGTGGGATTCCGTCACGGCAAATAATTCGACCGAGCCTTCCGCCGATATGATTTCCTACCAGGTAACTATTTACGGGCCCAATTCGGGAACTCCGGGCCGCATCGAAATCCTGTATGGTCCCATTGTAGGCAACATGACCATTTTCCAGGGAGCCATCGGTGTGGAAGATGCCATTGGCGGTACGGATCATTACCTGAATGCCTGGACCAATTCGTCCAACCAGACTACCGGCGCAACGGCATGGTTCGGAAACGGAAAAGGTTTTGAGTTTAATCCGAACCTCGTGAACATCAATTATTCCTGGTCTCCGGCCACATTCCTGAATAATCCTTTGATCAGCAACCCGCTTGCAACCGGAATGACGTCATCCCAAACCTATACTGTGACTGCATCGAATGACGACGGCTGCTCATCCAGCGCCTCTGTGCTGGTGGAAGTAGGCGTACCGCTGGCAGCAACAGCAACTTCCGGAGGAAATAACTTCTGCGAGCTGTTAAATAATACGTTAAGCGCATCGGTTCATGGCGGTTGCCAGCCCTACACCTATTCCTGGAGTGAGGGCATTACGGTGGTGGGCACTTCGCAAAATGTAACATTTGCACCGCCTGCAGGAACTACAACCTATGTATTAACGGTAACGGATGCCTGTTCAGGAACAGCCACCAGCTCGGTGACGATCACGGTGAAACCGGCTCCTCCCACAGCCGTCACCAAATCGAAAGACGTATGCGGCAACGACCCGTCGATCTTAACGGCTTCCGGCGCGGTTTCCTATCTCTGGACTCCCACTACGTTCCTCAATGTGATTAACGGTCCTACAGTCATTTCATCGGCAACATCTGCCATCGTCTACACGGTGACAGGAACCGGCACCAATGGCTGTCAGCGATCCGCTACGATCCCCGTGAATGTATATCCTTCCGTCATTGTGAATCCAACAGCTACCCCTTCCATCCTTTGCGTGAACGGCACTTCAGAATTGCGTGCCAATGCCGCTACGGATAACGGGTATACTGTTTCATCGATCACTCCCAACATACTTTCTCCTGCAGGAACACCCGCTTTGGTGGGGTTCACCAACGAGAATGAATCCGTTACAGCGAACCTTCCGCTGCCCTTTGGATTTAACCACTACGGTGTAAATTATACGACCTGGAGCGTAAGCACGAATGGCTATATTGGATTTGGCAGCTTGCTTAATTCTTCGAATTCACAAGTCATTCCAAATACCAGCACACCGAACAACCTGATTGCCCTTTGCTGGGGCGACCTGAATGTGAATTCCTCTGCGGGAAGCAGCGTCACCTATTTCACAAACGGTTCGGCTCCCAACCGGGTATTCGTTGTCAGCTTCAATAACCTGAAGTGGACTTCCCTGAGCCTGGGCAATGTATCCGGACAAATTCAACTGTATGAAGGTACCGATGTGATCGAGCTTCACCTCACCCAGGTAGATCATGGCTCGACAACTTCGCTGAATGCCCTGGGTATTGAAAACGCAACCGGCGCGAAAGGCGATTCGGTAGCAACACGGAACCGTGGAACAGCATGGGATGTGACCACGCCGGAAGCGTATCGTTTTGCACCAGTTGTTCCCGCTTATACATTCAACTGGACTCCGGCAACATTCCTCAGTGCGTCCAATGTATCCGGCCCCACTGCTTCCAATGTAACGTCCAGCCAGAGTTATACCGTATTGGTCACCAATCCTGCTACGAATTGCTCCGGCTCCGGAACCGTGACACTGACAGCGGGAGTTCCATTGGTGGTGAACGCTTCCGCGCTGAATCCAACACAATGCGCAGGCGATGCCAACCCGCTCTCCGTTTCCGCAGCGGGAGGAAAAGCACCCTATACCTATAGCTGGAGCGATGGCACTTCTGTCATCAGCACGGATCAGAATATCACGGTAAACCCCGTGGTTACAACCCATTATACCGCTACCGTAACTGACTTCTGCGGTGTACAAACCGCCAGTGCTTCGGTGGATGTGATCGTGAATCCGTTGCCTGTCCTTGCCGTAACTCCGAATGGCGGCTCCATTTGTGATGGTTCACCATCGAGTATTTCCATGACTGCAAGCGGAGCCAATATGTATGCCTGGTCTCCTTCCGGCGGACTCAATTCTGTTTCGGGTGCGACGGTCGTGGCCGCTTCGGCGGGCAACCTTGCAACCACTGTGTATACGGTGACCGGTACCAACACCACGACAGGATGCGTCAATAAAACGACGGCCACGGTATACAGGAATTTCAATACCACAGCCAGCGCCACCGCCAGTCCGGCTGAGGTGTGCGCGAGCCAGTCTTCCCAGCTGAATTCACTTTTCACCGTGAAGACCAATCCTACACTGCTCCTTACGGAAGTAACGCAGTTTGCCAGCGGAACTATTGGTGCCACTTCTCCCCGTCCGTCCTACTTCGCGGCCACCGATGACGACTTCGTTGAAATCAGTAACCTCAGTAACAATGCGCTTGCCGTCGGCGGACTAACTTTCGAACTCTGGAGCGGAGCTTCGTTGAACCGGTCTTACTCCATACCGGCAGGAACAAACCTGCAAGGGCATAGCGTACTGGTACTTCATATTGGCGCAGGCACCGACAATGCCGGAAATAATTATTTCCATACCGGCGGTACCAACAACCCATTGGTTTCGTCCATTGCATACGGTTACCTGCTTAAATCCGGTTCCACCATCCTGGATGCAGTAGCAACCACAGCCAACGATGGAAATACCTACGCCTGGCCTGCTGCTTCCGGTGTGAATGCAGCACATTGGACAGGAACGATTCCTTACACTTCGAACAATGCGGCCGGTGTAATCCGCGTGGGCGGATTCGATTTGAATGATGCATCGGATTGGACTTATGCTTCAGACGATAACAGGCAAACGCTAGGTTCTTACAATAACACGTATGGAAGCAATTCCCAGCCCGCATTTACCTATTCCTGGAGCCCTGCAACCTACCTGAGTGATGCCACGCTGCAGAACCCTGTTGTAAGCGGATCCACAGGCGGCACCCTGAACTATACAGTGACAGCCACCGATCCTGCTTCCGGTTGCAGCAACCATGCTTCCACTACGCTTACGGTTACTCCGCTTCCGACGGTTACGATCAGCGGACCTTCCAGCACCTGTGCCGGAACGGGCATCACGCTGAACTTCGCCTTCACCGGCGTAGGTCCGTGGACGTATAGCTATACCGATGGTTCTACTGTATTTGGTCCCTATACGACCAGTTCGGTATCAGCCACACAGAGCGTAACGCCTCCGGGAGCTGCAGGAACTACAGTTACCTATACCGCAGCAAGCATCTCCGATTCGCGTTGCGACGGAACGGCTTCGTCCCTGATTGGTTCGGTAGCGGTGACGCTGTCCTCTTATTCTTCCGTCAATGGCATTACCCTGACCAGCAACAAACCGTTTGACAACATCTGCGTGGGCGACAACATCACCCTCACGATGAATGGCATCACGGCGGCCAGCCTGGGTACAGGTGCACACTGGAAATGGTATACAGGCTCCTGCATGGGAGGCACTCCGGTTGCAGGCTCCACCGACATGACTTCTATTACGGTGAACCCGGGGGTGACCACTACCTACTATGTACGTGCAGAAGGAACCTGCAATACGACTCCTTGCGTTTCCCTGCAGGTAATCGTAACAGCTACGCCTCCGACAGGAACACCCGGTGTAATTTATACTCCAACGATTGCCTACACAGGCGCTTCCGATTCACTGGTAGTAACTCCTGTAGCCGGCGCTACCTTCTATCACTGGACGACCAACGGGAACAGCAACATCCTCTTTGACGGACATGCTGCTCCCTACGAGAGCACTTCCAACAAAGTGACGGTGACCTTCGTCAACCCCTCTACAAACGGAAACGGTATTGGTAACTACCATATCCAGTTCTTCGCCGGCAATGCCTGCGGAACTACCAGGACGACCAATATCAAGATCCGCGCTACGGTGGATCAGCCATCCGCTGTAAACGGCACGCTGGTTGCATGCCCCGGTCAGACTAAGTCCTATACCGTTTCACCGGTTGTAGGTGCGAAGACCTACGAGTGGAGTGTTACCGGCGGCGGTACAATCACCGGCAACGGAACCCAAACCGTGAATGTGACGTTCGGTACGTTGCCTGCGACGGTGTGCGTGCATGGCGTGAGCGCCTTCGGTTCGGCGGGCCCGGATCTGTGCGTGAATGTAACGACCACACCGGCAGCTCCCGGCACGATTTCCGGAAATGCAGTTCCTTGCAAAGGCAGCACGGAAGTATATTCCGTAGCCACGGTCGACGGCGCAGTTTCCTATACCTGGACTTGTTCAGTTGGCGGCGCTATCGTCACGCCTAACATGAATTCCGTTACGATACAATATCCTGCCGGTGCATTCAGCGGATCGGTTTGTGTCACGGCCAGCTCCAATTGCGGCACCAGCACACAAACCTGCCTGCCTGTAACCGCCGCACCTACGCCACAGCTGGGTAACATCACCGGCTTTACAGACGCTGTATGCGGAGCTACGTCGGTTCAATACGATGTGACATCCATCGGTGCTTCCAACTATACCTGGACAGTGCCTGCCGGTGCCACCATTGCAACCGGTCAGGGTACCACGTCCATTCTCGTTGACTTCACCAGCAGCTATGCCGGTGGTAACATCACCGTGGTTTCAACCAGTCCTTGCGGCAATGCAAGCAAGTCACTGTATGTGACCGGTGCGCCTTCCGTGCCTGTCTTCACCGACGGACCTTCAAGCGCCTGTGATGAAACGTATGGATACACGGTAGAATCCAACGGAGCCACAGGTTATATCTGGACGGTAGACGGCGGTGATACGATTCACACGGCCAATGCCAACAACATCCTGGTAACCTGGAATTCCCTGGGTGGCTCTGTATCGGTTGTCGCCACAAACAGCTGCGGCCAGTCTGCTCCTGCCGTACTTACGGTTAATTCCAACTGCAGGATGGCAGGAAGCCATGCCATGCTGGATGCTTTACAAGCTATTGTCTACCCGAATCCTTCACAAGGACAGGTTACTCTTCAGTACAACAGCACGGAGGAAGCTTCCTACCTGTTGAAGATTACCGACCTGGCCGGACGCGTATTGCAGCGCCAGTCGCTCGAGGCTTCCGAAGGATTAAACAGGCATGCTGTTGACCTGGGCCAGGTGGCCAAAGGGGTCTATATGCTCTCTATTGAAAACACCGCCGGAGAAAAAATTGTAATCCGCATGGTGATCGAATAATTTGTTTGTATGTTTTTTTGTCTGCAGGGCTGCATCCGTATCGGGTGCGGCCCTGTTCGTTTTTGATTGGCCTCCAAAGGCCTGTGCGGCACGGGCTTCAACCACCTACACCAATTCATCAATTCAGGCCGCCTGCACCGGGCGATCATTCCATTTTTTTAATAAATTTGAATAAAAAACCGTTCCGGGCTTGGTGAAGCATTGGAATTAAATCAATAATTTTAACTCATTCCTTTTTTAGCACTTTTTACTCTAACAAGAAACTAAAACGACATACCAATGATCCAATTTACCCTTACACGTATTCGCATGCAGTCCTGTTTAAAAACCGGAATCCTTTCGGCTTTATGTGCCTTTTTCTTTCTTGGCCATATCCAGGCTACGAACAGGACATGGACAGGGACTGCCAACAGCGATTTTAATAACCTTCTAAACTGGTCAGGATTTGCCGTACCGGGTAACGGAGATACAGCAACGATTGCACTGACCAATACGGCGACGATTACTTTGAGTGCCGATGTAACAATTGCCCGTCTGAATTTTACGGTTACCGGCAATACAAAAACAGGTATCCTGGATGTCGGCACACATACATTGACCATTACCGGTACAACAACCATTGATGTTCCGACCGGGAATTCAAATACCTTCGCTGAGATAGGAGTCAACGGTGGCGCGAATGCCGGGGCAATCGTTTTCGGTGGCGCAGTATCTGCAGGTACTACAGCCGCCGGAAAGGCCGGTTTCATCGGCAATGCCAACAGCACCCTGACTTTCCGGGGAGATCTGACTCTCGGTGCAAGAGGCTACGTCGATGCTACCAATGTTCCAGGCACTGCAATTTTTGATGCGACGGGCAGCCAGTCAGTAAGCTACAGCAATACCGGTACATCCAGCGCCAATTTTGGAAATGTAACCGTTGGTTCTACGAACAATCCCTCCATAACCCTGGCAGGAACTGCCACTGCAGCTAACCGCGCTATCACCGGGAACCTGACTCTTAACGGCTCTTCTTCCGTTGACTTTGCATCGGTTACCTGGAATCGAAATGCGGCCGGAGGAACATTTGCGTTGAACAGCACCTCCTCAATAAAACTGGGTTTCAACTCCGGCGGCCAGGCAGGCAGCAACTTTCCGTCAAATTTCTCAACGATTACACTCGCTTCAGGCAGTACCGTAGAATACAATTCGGCCGGCGGCGTCGCCCAAACCATTTATGCAGTTCCTACCTATGGTCACCTGACCCTTTCCCAGGGATCCGGCAGCGGCGGCACAACGAAAACCCCTTCGGCCGGTCTTACTGTTGCAGGTAATTTCCTTATCAATGCCAATGCCACCTTTACCGGTTCCACATTTACGCATAACATGAAAGGCAACTGGACCAATAACGGCACCTTTACACAAGCTACCTCTACGGTCGCCTTCAACGGCACATCGAACCAAAACGTAGGCGGCACTTCGACCAACACATTCAATAACCTGACCGTAAATAATGCGGCGGGGATAACGCTGACCGCCGATGCAACAGCCAATGCGACGACCACACTTACGGCAGGGATTGTAACGACCAACGCCTTTAAGCTGGTTATCGCCACAGGCGGTACGGTTTCCCGGACCAGCGGATATGTGAATGGCTTCCTTCAGAAAAATGTTGCCACCGGTGCCACTTCACGCACCTATGAAGTCGGCGGCGCCAGTGTATATTCCCCGGTTACCGTTGCATTTGCCAGCGTAACGACGGCAGGGAACCTTGTGGCCAAAGCAACAGACGGCGATCACAGCGACATTGTAAATTCCGGTATCGATGCTTCGAAAAGTGTGAACCGGAACTGGACGCTCACCAATAGCGGTGTGATTTTCACAACGTACAGCGCGACATTTACGTTCGTTGCAGGCGATGTGGACGGCGGTGCGAACACGGCAAATTTTATTGTACGCAAACGAAATGGTTCCTGGGCTACCACGACCGCGGGAACCCGCACAGCCACCACGACACAAGCTACAGGAATGACCTCATTCAGCGATTTCCAGGTCGGTGAGATATCCGTACTTAACGTCACCTGTCCGGCCAACTTCACCGTTGGAAATGATGCAGGGCTTTGCCAGGCTACCGTATCCTATACAGGAAGCCAGGCGGCTACATCGACCAGCACCCCGGCGCCTACCATTACCTATGCTCCCGGCGGCCCATTTACAGTAGGCAGCACGACCACGGTCACAGCCACAGCAACGAATATCAATGGCAATGTCAATTGCACTTTTGATGTGACCGTTTCCGATACGGAAGCGCCTGTCATTACAGGATGTCCTGCCAATATTGACATTTGCGATTTCACGCCTACCTGGGCGGACCCGACCGTGAATGACAATTGTTCCGTATTGAGTTTCACCAGCGATTATAATAGCGGAGACCTGTTTCCGCTGGGTACTACGACGGTGACTTATACGGCAACGGATATTCATGGAAATACCTCCACATGCCAGTTTACGGTGACCACGCATACTGCACCGACAGCAGACGCCAAAGGTGATATTAACGGATGCCACAGCGGCACTTTCACCATGGCCGGTGCAATTAGCGGCGGCGCTACCAGTTCGACCTGGACAACCCTGGGAGACGGCACCTTCGATGATGCCAGCCTATTAACCGCAGTATATACGCCGGGTCTTGCAGACAGTACGGCCGGATCTGTGGTTCTTGTTCTCACAACCGATGACCCGGCAGGTCCGTGTCCTGCCGGCACCGATTCCATGACGATCACATTTTCTTATGTTCCACCGCGGCCCGATGCCGTGACAGGTCCGGGCCCCCTGACTGCCTGCAATACAGACATTTATTCTTACACGACTTCCGCAGCAACAGCTACAAGTTATACCTGGAATGCCTTATTGCCGGCCAGCGCTTCCATTACGGGTGGCCAGGGTACCAATACTGCCCAAATTACATTCGGCGCGCTTCCGCAATTCACTTCCTATTACCCGTTCAATGTAACCGGGCATAATACGTGCGGTACAAGCATACCCCGGACTTTTTCAATACAAAATGTGGTAGGTGTGCCCATCTTTACTCCCGGGTTACCCAGCCTGGTTTGTCCCGGAACAACGGGCGTGGTCTATTCTGTTAACCCCGGCGCCGGAGTGGCCATTTATAACTGGACTGTTCCTGTCGGTGCCACCATTGCCTCCGGAGCAGGCACCTCTTCCATCACCGTTGACTTCGGTGCTTCCTATACGGCAGGTTATGTAACAGTAAGCGCATCCAATGCCTGTATGACATCTGCAGAGCGCCGGATCTTCGTTGATTTTAAGCCGGCACAACCCGGGGTGATTACGGGCAGCGCAACGGTTTGTCCGGGAACTTCGGCGTTCAGCGTTCCGGCTATCACAGGTGCAGCGACTTATACCTGGACGCTTCCTGCAGGTGTTACCCTTCAAACTGGTGCCGGCACAAATTCTATTACGGCCTTGTTCGCCCCGAACTGGCAAAGCGGAAACATTATTGTCACGGCTTCCAGCGCCTGCACACCGGCAACGGTCAGCACGGCGCGCGTGAAAAATGTGACCAGCCCGCTTCCGCAAATTCCCGCCACTGTAACAGGTACCGCTTCGAACTTGTGCGGACAGACAACCACGTATACTTCGAGCAGCGTTTCAGGAACCTCCAGCTACCAGTGGACGGTACCTCCAGGCGTTACCATTAATTCAGGCCAGGGAACAACATCGCTGAATGTGACCTATCCTTCTTCCGGACTTACCGGCGGAAATATTTGTGTAAGTGCAGTCACCAACAGCTGTTCGGCACCCAATAATACGAGAGGCAGCCGCTGCCTGACTGTATCGACCGTGCCTTTAAGCCCGGGAGCGATAACGGGTCCTGCAACGGTTTGTACCGGCACAACCTATAGCTACAGTGTGGCGAACGTACCCGGCCTGACTTATGCATGGACGGTTCCTTCCAGTTCATCCATCACAAGCGGAGCAGGAACGAGTGCTATCCAGGTACTCTGGGGAGCCGCCGTGGGATATATGAACGTCACTGCATTTAATTCCTGCGGAGGATCGTATACCAGTTACCTATTAACCTCATTCGGAACATGCCGGATTGCAGGACAGGATTTAGCATCCACTACTTCTGATGGAGGCTTGAGTGCTTATCCAAATCCTGCCGGAGATCACGTTAACCTGGAGTTAAACGCCCTGACAGAGACTAATTACCAACTTGTATTGTCGGATCTTGCCGGCCGTGTGATTCAACGACGCGATGGCGTGCTGACCGAAGGTGTTAACCAACTAGAACTGGACCTGGGTGATTTCAAAGCAGGCATCTACATTGCTACGATGAAGGATGGCGGGAACATACGGCAGGTCCGGATTGTGAAGGAGTAAATGTGCTAATGTGCTAATGTGCTAATGTGCTAATTGGCTAATTGGCTAATTGGCTAATTGGCTAATAAGAATTTTCTTCCATAAAAAAAGCTCCCTCGAAAACGAAGGAGCCTAGCCCGTTACAATTGCCAAGGGTTAAAACCCCGGGTTATTAGTTCTTCAGAAAATCTTTAATGTGATCGTTGTGCACTACTTCTTCTTTGAAGGAATAGCTACCGGTCTTCGCGTTTTTCACCATTTTAATTACGCGGGAAAATTCTTTGCCTTTACCGGATTTCAGGGTTGCAACTACTTTCTTTGCCATGACTTAAACAGTTATAAGTTATTTAATTTCTTTATGGAGGGTCATCTTCTTCAGTACAGAATTGTACTTCTTTAACTCGATACGTTCCGTCGTATTCTTCTTGTTCTTGGTAGTGATATAGCGGGAAGTGCCGGGCATTCCACTGTTCTTATGCTCGGTACACTCAAGGATGACCTGTATCCGATTGCCTTTCTTTGCCATTTTAGTTCGTTTTACTGAATTGGGGGTGCAAATATATAAAAAAGCATGCTGAAAACCAGCAAATAAATGCCTTCTTTTTGCTACTTTTCTCTATTTAACAAAGACAGGGCTTTCCTTCATCATTTTTTCGACTTCCTGGACAGCCCTGGGGACCTTTTGGGACAGGTTTTCGCAGCCCGTCTGCGTGATTAACACGTCGTCTTCAATGCGCACCCCTATATTCCACCACCGCGGATCACAGGGGCTGCCATCGGGTATATAAATACCTGGTTCTACGGTGATTACATTGCCGGCTTTTAACGGGCCATAAGAGCCTGCATCGTGAGCGTCCAGGCCCAGGTAATGCGATGTACCATGGCCAAAATACTTCCTGTAGTCGCCTGGTTTATGTATAATTTCGAGGTCCAAAAGCCCCTTTTTTATGACTTCTGAAGCGGCCTCATGAGGTGCCAGGAATGCATTGCCGGGACGGCATGCGTCAATACCTGCCTGCTGGGCTTTTAATACGAGCTCATATATGAACTTCTGATCCGCCGTAAAACGACCGCTGACAGGTAAAGTACGGGTCACATCGCCGGTATAACCATGGTATTCCGCACCCATATCCAGGACGATAAGATCGCCATCAACGAGCTTCTTCCGGTTGGTCAGGTAATGGAGTATCGTTGAGTTTTCACCGCCTCCGCAAATACTCGGAAACCCCGGCGCTTCAGCTCCTCCCCGCTTAAATACATATTCACCCACGGCCTGCACTTCATATTCAGCCATGCCGGCTTTCGTGGCTCGCATCATTTCCAGCTGGCCCTCACAACTGATATCAATAGCCTTTCTCAGCAGGATCATTTCTTCATTTTGCTTGTCTTCCCTTAACGTGGTAAGCAGGCTGTGCAGGAGGCGCGCATCGCCATTATCCGATGGGTAGCCTGATCTTTTTTTAAAGGACTCAACCAGGTCAAAGAGATCATCCCTCCTTGATTTATCGTCAGCCAATCCCCTGGGCAGGTTAAAAAGTACACTTTCAAACTGCTGATACTTCAGCGCCGTTGTGTCGAATGAGGCAGTGAGCCTAACCACCGCTATCCCCAATAATTCCATGGCCCCTTCGCGGCCTGCCCTGCGTCCATTCCATGATTCCTCTTCAGGACTCCGGTCCGGAACAAACAGGATTTCCAGGGTCGTATCGCTGCCTATGATTTGCTTTTCTTTGAAGAGCACCAGGACTGAGTTAGGCTCTGTAAAACCTGTGAGATAGTAGAAATCGGGATCCTGGTGAAAAGGGTAATCGGTATCACCGCTATAATTACGGATGGGATTGGAGAACACAATAGCCAATGAATTTGCAGGCATGGAATTCCGCAAGGCTTCCCTTCGGGACTGATGGAATTCCTTCGTCAATAGGTCCTGATCATACCTGTAATTCTTCAAATCCTGCGCCTGAAGCGAAGGTTTGATTAAGCAGCATAAAATGATGATTATAAGCTTTTTCAGCACTTCCATAAAAGCAAAAATGCTAAATTCTTTTGGGAATTTAGCATTTCATTTGTGAGGTTATTTTTAAGTCTAAACTTTGCCTTTTTTAATGGCTTTGTTTAACACGGCGCTGATGCCATTTTTGTTAATGGTACGCAGAGCCGAAGTCGATATTTTCAAGGAGATCCACTCGCCCAATTCCGGAACATAGAACTTTTTGTTCTGCAGGTTCGGGTTGAATTTCCGCTTGGTTTTCTTATTGGAGAAGGAAACTTTATTTCCTGTAATCGCTTTTTTTCCAGTGAGATCGCAAATTCTTGACATGGCTCTATTTCTTAAATGGACGGCAAAAGTAGTAAAATTATCCGGAAAAACTCCCTAATTATTTGAAATATTTTTTCATAGTGAATGCTGAAGGAGGTAGCTGAAGGAGGTAGCAGAAGGAGGTGGCAGAAGGAGGTGGTCAGGGCGAAATTGAGGAAAATTTGGCGATTTGGAGATAAAGTGACCAGGTGACTAGGTGACTAGGTGACTAGGTGACTAGGTGACTAGGTGACTAGGTGACTAGGTGACTAGGTGACTAGGTGACTAGGTGACTAGGTGACTAGGTGACTAGGTGACTAGGTGACTAGGTGACTAGGTGAC
>Ga0315912_10000482_pt1 | contig 74907 bp, 63 predicted proteins | sample VfabasoilMG_FD_204469 | JGI IMG/M metagenome (GOLD analysis project Ga0315912, IMG submission 204469) | Garden soil microbial communities collected in Santa Monica, California, United States - V. faba soil | ecosystem: Environmental > Terrestrial > Soil > Garden | place: USA: California... | reverse complement strand
GCGCCTAACCGGCCACGAACTTCCGGCACCGAGTACTAGTGCGCAACGCGCCAGCAGCCTTCCGGATCAGAAAAAAGGTGATTTCCGGGCCGTCGACAGCCAAGGAATCAGAAAAAAGGTGATTCCTAGGCTGTCGGCGACCTCCGGGATCACAAAAAAGGTGGTTCCTAGCCCGTCGACGACCTCCGGGATCACAAAAAAAGTGATTCCTAGGCCGTCGACAGCCTAGGAATCAGAAAAAAAGTGATTTCTAGGCTGGCGACAGCCTAGAAATCGGAAAAAAGGTGATTTCTTAGGTCATCGCGCTCGCCGAACTGGAGTTTTACTAGTTTAGAGAGCCGACGACGACCCACAGCGGCGTTTTCGACGCCTTCCTACTCGCTCAAGGCCCGGAATTTCAGGGACGGCGCGGGGCCGCATTGGGCTCGTTGCGAGCCACGACTTCCGACCATTCCACTCCCGCTGGCAGTTACGCGATAGAGCTCTATCCGGCCAGCGCAGAAGAGAATGAACCCAAATCGGGACCGCGCCCGTACTCGTGCCATAGCCCGTGCGTAGGCACTCGAGCATCGACTATCTGTCACCCGTGGAGTTCGAGCGCCGATACTACACAAATCCGAATCTGAGCACGACTGAAGTGGCACAAATCGGGTGTCCGTTTGTTGAGGGGAAGCCCACTCGCTTGCGCCTCACCCTTCGGGGACCTCAGTGGATAAGGTCGGCGAAGCCAACCACCATCGGCCCACACCGATCGCGAACTCGAATGGCAACAGGACCTGCTCCTCGTCTTCCACGGCAGTTTGTCGCAAAGCGGGCAATCCCGAGACCGTCTCGTAGATTTCCACGAGTCGCAGCACCGGATCGACCAGCCAAGTCCACTCGACCCCCGAAGCCGCGTAGAGGGGAAGCTTCAGCCGTTTGTCATCTCGGGCCGTGCTCGGTGACAAGATTTCGCAGCACCAATCGGGGAGCACGTTCACCGGATTTTCGTCTGGGAGTTCGGGTACACGTTCGACGCGCCACCCCGCAAGATCGGGCACCGCGAGGCGTCCGGCAGGGAATTGGATCTCGACCTCCTGCTCAATCCACCAGCCGCTTCCCCCAACATTGGCGTCACCTCTCCCAAGGGATTCGAGACACATTCGGGCCGCACGGCGGTGCCGCTTGCCGGGCCGGCCCATGGTTCGCAGGACCCCCACCTCTAGGATTTCGCCCGTCATCCCCCCGGGGAGGCGCTGGATCGAAGCGTAAAGCTCGTCGAAGCTGGGGACGCGTCGCACGGGATCACCCATGTGGCGGAACGATATCATAGTGTCATCCAACGTCGTTCCGGCGGCTTACCGGCCCACGGCAAGACCACCGACGGCCCAATGTCGTTCTCGCCAGGTCAGTCGTGACCGCTACTCATCGAGGCCGACAAGCTCGTCCGCGATGACTTCCGTGGCCGCATCCGTGGCCGGTGCGGCCTCGTCGTCATGCCAATTCACCTCGATGGCGCGAGCCTCTTCGAGCGCTCGACGAAGCTCGCGGCCAGCCTCCGAGCTTCGCAAGACTTCGAAGGCCTCGACCGCCGTGGCCATGGCTTCCAGCCATCGGTGACGGTCGGCCAGGTAGGCGATGGCCGAGCCCGCATCGACCTCGACGTCCCACTGCTCCACCAACGCCTCGGGGGTCAACCCGAGGAGGGCTAGCGTATCGCTGTCGGTCGGGTCGTCTCGGTCGTCGGTCACGCGGATACTTCCTAACATCGTTCGTGGCACTGTTGCGCGGGTTGCCCGTCTGACGCCGCCGTGGACCGGTTTCGTGGGCGAACGAGCGCCCACGAACCCAAGTCACCGCGAGATTGGTTTGAAGACCGGCGCCTGCAGGATCAACACGAACGCGACGATCCCAAACCCCACCGTGTGAACGATGAGGGGTACGGGATCTCCCGGTAGTGACGCGTGCGAGTTGCTCAAGTGCGCGCCCATGTGGGCGAGGATGACGAGACCGAACCCGCCGCGTCGGTTGAACAACCACGTGAAGACGATGCTGCCCGCCACGAAGAAGGGGATCATGATCGTGAGGATCTCGAGGCCGAGCCCCACCAAGAGAAACTGCGGTGTGTGCCACACGGCCCAGATGGTTCCGAGGATGAGCGAGGCCACGAGCGCCCCGTAGCGTTGTTGGAGCCGCGGAAACGCGAAGCCACGCCAGCCGATTTCCTCGGCCCACGGAATGACGAACAGCGCGACGAGGGCAGGTCCTGGAGCGGGTGGATAGAACCAAGGCCGAGGGTGGCCGAATCCGCCATACAGGGCCATCCCGGCCGCGAGGAGGGTCCCGGGCAGCAGGAGGGCCACGAGCGACCAGGTCACCCCGGCCCCACTCAAACGCAGCGATCGAAAAAGCTCCCGCGCCCCGCCGCGACCGGATTCGTGGCGGGCAGCCAGCAGCGCGCCAAGGAGCGGGCCGAACACCCCGAGGCCCACGAGCGGCATGTATCGATCGATCGTTCCTGGAATCCAGCCGTGTCGTGCGAGCACGGCCGGAACCTGAGCCCCCCAAGTGATCGCGAAGGTGGCAACGAAAAACCACCACGTTTGCGATCCTCGGGTCGACACGTGAACGCCTTCCTCCCTCGTCACCGTTCCGTGCATCTCACGGATCTCGGTCTCCCGTAAGCCCTCGTATCGAACGAGGCGAACGCGTGACGAAAACCCTCCGCTTGGCTTGCGCGGGGGCTCACGGGTAGTCTGGGCGCGGTCGCATCCCATGAACTCGCTCGCGCATCCGCATCGCACTGGAGTTGCTTCACGCCACATCGGGGCTGCTGGGGCTTCACGCCACATGGGGGCTGCTGGGGCTTCACGCCACATCGGGGCTGCTGGGGCTTCACGCCACATGGGGGCTGCTCGGGCTTCACGCCCCATCGGGGCTGCTCGGGCCACGCTCGCGGGGTCGCTGCTCGCTGCGGTGCTCCTCTTCGGATGCAGCACGACCACCGACAAGGGCGTTGCTCGACACGCGGAGACCGAGGCTCCGCTCCCTCCGGGAGCCGCCGGATTGACGTTCCCGCTCGATCCCCCGCCGATGACCCGCTTGCAAGCCGTTCGGGCGTTTCCCAACGTGACATTCGAGCGTCCGGTTCTGCTCACGGTGGCACCCGGCCAACCCGATCGTCTCTACGTGCTCGAGCAAGCGGGTCGGATCTCGATCTTGCCGGCCAACGGCGATGCCGATCACGCCGAGACCTTTCTCGATATTCGCGAACGGGTGTTGCGCGAGGGCAATGAAGAAGGATTGCTCGGCCTCACCTTCGCACCGGATTTTCCTCAATCGGGGGTCTTCTATCTCTTCTATTCCGCCAACAATCCCCGGCGGTCGCAAGTTTCACGCTTCAAGACCGACGCGCAGGGCCAAGGCGATCCCAACAGTGAAGAGCCCATCCTGGGGGTCGAGCAGCCCTTCTCCAATCACAATGGCGGCACTGTCGTGTTCGGCCCTGACGGCCATCTCTATGCTGGATTCGGCGATGGTGGAAAAGCGCGTGATCCGTTCGATCATGGGCAGAACCTCGCGACGTTGCTCGGGACGATCGTGCGATTGAAGGTCGGATCCGTGGGGCCTTATCAGATCCCGGCCGACAACCCATTCGTAGGTGTCGCCGGGGCGCGCCCGGAAATCTTCGCCTACGGGCTGCGCAATCCGTGGCGGTTTTCGTTCGCTCCCGACGGTCGGTTGTGGGCGGGAGACGTGGGACAAGACCGCCTCGAAGAGATCGACATCGTCGAAGCGGGTGGCAATTACGGTTGGCGCCTCGTCGAGGCCACCCACGACTTTCATCCAGATCCCGCGGCCACAGATCGCAAACTCATCGCCCCGATCGTCGAGTACGGTCGACGGTTCGGCGAAAGTGTCACGGGTGGGGTCGTGTATCACGGTCGCGCCTTACCGGACTTCGCGGGTGCCTATTTCTATGGCGACTACATCAGCGGCAACGTTTGGGCCTTGCGCGAATCGAACGGCCGGATGACGGCCAACGAGATCGTCGCTCGTGTTCCCGAACTGTCGTCGTTCGGCGAAGATGCGAATGGCGAACTCTATGGTGTGAGTCTGCTCGGGGGCCTCTACCGTTTCGAACCCGGAACACCGGCCGGAAACGTCCCGGGCTTCCCCATGCGTCTATCGCAGACGGGAGCCTTTGCCGATGTCGTCGCGCTCGAACCAACCGAGGCGTTGATCCCCTACACCCCCACCGTCGAGCTCTGGTCCGATGGCGCTCGGAAGCAGCGCTGGATGGTGCTCCCGGACGGCCAACAGATCGTCTTTGCGCCCGAAGGGCCTTGGACGTTCCCGGTCGGTACCGTCTTGGTCAAACACTTCGAATTGCCGCTCGACGACGCCGATCCCACCAAGGTGCGACGACTCGAGACGCGCTTCATGGTCCACGAGACGGCGGGGTGGTCGGGCTATACGTATCGATGGAACGACGAACAGACCGACGCGACGTTGCTGCGAACCGACGAGGACGCGATGTTCGAGGTTCGACGGGGCGGCCGAACCCAGGAACAGGTGTGGACCTTTCCCGGCGGCCCAGACTGTCTGCAATGCCACAGCGAGAGTTATGGTCGGGTGTTGGGACTTCGAACCCGGCAATTGCATCGACCCGACGATGACGTGGTGGCGGAATGGGCCCAGCGACAGTTCTTCGCCAACCCGCCGACCGACCTCGCCGCATTGGCTTCACATCCCGTCCTCGACGACGAGAACGCCAGCCTCGAGCGTCGTGCTAGAGCCTACCTCGACGTCAACTGTGCGCTTTGCCACAATGCGACACGACCGTCCTCGGCGCGTTTCGACGTGCGTGTGGAAGCGGTCCTCGGCGACGCGTTGCTCGTGGGCGTGCCTCCGGGCGACCCCATGGGCTTGCCCGAAGAGCAACGCATCCATCCCGGGAAGCATGCTTCGAGCTCGATCTGGGCGCGCATGGTGACGTTCGGACCCGAACACATGATGCCGCTCGCCACCCACGTCGTCGACGATCGGGCGCAAACGTTGATCGCTCGCTGGATCGACGAGATGCGCTGAGGGCCGGAACCGCATTCGGGAGTCACGGCCCGAATGTGGTCACTCCGCACACTTGCGCGAGTGCATCGAGTCCCGGTGGGTGGAAGGCGTTCGCGGCACCCGGTCCAGAAAAGTCCGCCGCTTGGGGTCGCAAGTATGCCACGAAGGAACGGACGGAGGCGTACGCGTGTGTCCCCGGGACTCCGCGGGGTGCAGTCTCGCCGCGTATGGCCAGTCGGGGTCGGATCCATGAGCGTGCCACCAACCATCGTCGCGGAGATTGGGTGCAACCATAAGGGCGACATGCGCATCGCTCACGAGATGATCGTCGTGGCTGCGAGGTTTTGCGACGCCGACTATGTGAAGTTTCAAAAGCGAAACATTCCCGAGCTCCTGACCCCAGAACAGTACGCCGCCCCGCATCCGAATCCCGTGCATTCGTTTGGTGACACCTATGGAGCTCATCGCGAGTTCTTGGAGTTCGACCTGAACCAGCACCGCCAGCTCAAAGAGTGGTGCTCCATGCACGACATCGGCTACGCGACGTCGGTCTGGGATGTGGGCAGTGCACGCGAGATCATGAGCCTCGACCCCGACTACATCAAGGTTCCGTCGGGCAGCAATCAGCACTATGCTCTCCTCGAGATCCTGTGCGATGAATTCCATGGCCAGATCCACTGTTCGCTCGGCATGACGAGCAAACTCGAGATCGAACGATTGGTCGAGTTCTTTCGCCGCAAAGATCGCATGAAGGATCTCGTACTCTACGCGTGCACGTCGGGCTATCCGGTGGCCTTCAAAGACGTCTGTTTGAAAGAGATCACCCGATTGCAGGAAGCCTATGGCAGCGAGATCGCTGCGATCGGATTCTCGGGGCACCATATCGGCATTGCGGCCGACATCGCAGCGCAAACGCTCGGCGCCGAATGGATCGAACGTCACTACACCCTGGACAAAACCTGGAAGGGCAGCGATCACGCCGCATCGTTGGAGCCGGACGAAGTCCGTAGCCTCTGTCGCAACGCTCGGTCGGTCGCCGAAGCCCTCGAATACAAACCGACCGAGTTGCTGGCGGTCGAGCTTCCCCAACGAGCCAAGCTCAAGTGGGGCGAATACAATCGCAAACGAGCGGTAGGGTAGTCTTCGAGGGCCTCATCGACGGCGAACGGCATTTGACACCCCAAAAAAACTCGCTAGGATGCTCAACACCATGAACATCCCCACCCGATGCGTCACGTCGACTCGAGCCCGGTACGCCATTGCGTATTTGAGTTCGTATGCGTCGTATGCGTCGAGTCGTCGATCTTCATCCTGATCGAATCGCCGTCACGCTTGGGCCTTGCCATCCTGTCCGTTTCAGGGTGGTGAGCCTTTGCGTGCTCAGCACGACGTGTGCCGCCATCGTGCATGGGTCCTGCGTGCATGGGTCCTGCGTGCATGGGTCCTGCTCGAGCAGGAATCCATGAAGCTTCGGAGGGATGACCGAGCGGCAAGGTGTCGGTTTGCTAAGCCGAAGCCCGGATCACACCGGCGCGGGTTCGATTCCCGCTCCCTCCGCAATGTGGGGAGTGAAATAGGGAAGGTTGGCCGAGCGGTAAGGCATTCGCTTGGAACGCGAAAGTCTGGTGAATACGCCAGCGGGGGTTCGATTCCCCCACCTTCCGCTCGGAGGGTTCGGTATGGGCAAGCCAAGCCGTTTTGAATGCGGTGGAGTGATTGCACGCTCCTGGGGGTTCGACTCCCTCACCCTCCGCAAACGTTTCAGGAAGGAAGGCCATTTGGTGTGGCACGCAGATTCGAAGTCTGTCGGGGGTTCGCCCCCCAGGGGGTTCGATTCCCTCTCCTTCCGCGATATCCGTGGGAAGCCCGATGGCAGGGCAGTGGTCTGTAAAACCACGGCGTTCCGACGCGTGCAGGTTCGAGTCCTGCCCCACGGGCCATTGTATATCTGGTCCCTGTTCGTTAGCGGCGAACCTCGAGAATCAGGTTGAACGGTGTCGCCATCGCACGGCGAAACCGCGTAAACCCTGCCTTGCGAAACACTTCGGCGAGACGTGCCTCGCCTGCCTGGCCACCGAGGACGAGACTCCCGCCCTCGGAAATCGCGTGGGCACAACAGACCGTGGTCGAGGCCGCATAGTAGGCCCGTGCGATCGGCGAGAAGTTGTCCTCGACGCGGTCGTGAGCGAACGGCTCGACGAGCATGATGGTGCCGTCGGGCGCCAGCACTTCGGCCGCGTACCGGGCCGCGGCGATGGGATCACCAAGGTCGTGCAGGCAATCGAAGAAACAGATGAGACCATAGTTCTTGTCGGGGTAATCCACGGTTCGTGCCACGTCGAAGGTCACGTTGGCCGCGACGCCGGCCTCCGCCGCATTGCGCCACGCGGCATCGAGCGATGGCGCATGCGCATCGAAGCCATAAAAGTGGGAGCGCGGGAAAGCTCGGGCCATCAGCACGGTCGAGTGGCCGAAGCCACAGCCGACATCGGCCACAGTGATCCCCGCTTCGAGTCGTTCGACGACCCCCTCGAGTGCGGGCAACCACCCGGACACGAGGCTGCCGCGATAGGCGTTGCGGTAGAAAGCCGCCACGCCGCAAAACAACCGACCGTGATGTTCACCCCACGCCACACCACGACCGGTGCGGAACGCCTCGATGGATTTGTCCTCGTCGAACCACATCGACGCTGGCGTGTTCCACGCATTGGGGATGTACATCGGGCTATCTTCGTCCGCGAGCACGATCGCCTGCTCCGGCGAAAGTTCATACGTATCGCTCACCGCGTGATAGTCGACATAGCCTCCGGCGGCTTGCGAGTTCAGCCACTCGCGGACATAGCGTGCGGAGCAGGCGGCCCGGGCCGCGACCTCGTTCGCGCTCAGTGGCCCGGCGCCCGCCATGGCCTTGTAGAGGCCAAGTTTCGCGCCGAGGCTGACCATCACGCCGCCGTAGCCGGCTGACAGGTCGTTCACGGCACGGGTGATCATGGTTTCGAGCTTGGATGGATTGATGGCTGGAGTATCCATGGTGTTCAACAGGTGTCGGCATCATCGCGGCGGCATCGAGGTTGCGGCAGAGCTGAAACCACCCAAGATCGGTCCGATCGTGCCACCCACCGCACCTGCCCTCGCGTGAACCCGCCGGTCTCGGGCAGGATCACGCACCGTGGCCCGGCAACCGATCACCGGTGGACATCCCCATCACGTCAGCCTCGTCGCCCTGCCCGACGCGGTGGTCTCCACCCTGTTTGGTATTTACGACGTCATGAATGCGCCCACGCTCATGGGCATCGCCAGTGCGGCGTCCGGCACTCCAGCACCCTTTCGCACGGAAATCGTGGGCGAGGCCGTCGGCTCCATCACCTTGGCCAGCGGGGTCCCCATCACCGTGCAACGCGCGATCGAGACGATCGAAACCACCGACATCGTGATCGTTCCATCCATTCTCCTACCGCCCGGAGGTTGGAGGAAGGGTCGCTATCCCTTGCTCGTCGACTGGATTCACGCGATGCACGATCGCGGTGCTGTGGTCTGTTCGGCATGTTCGGGGATTTTTCTCTTGGCGGAGACCGGGTTGTTCGATGGCAAGGACGCCACCGTCCATTTCGGTTATGCACAGGCATTTGCGACAACGTTTCCTACCGTGCCGATTCATCCCGAGCGCGTCCTCATGATCTCCGGCGTGCGTGAAGAACTCTTGAGCTCGGGTGCTTCCACGACCTGGCACGACCTCGTGCTCTACCTGATCGCCCGCTATTCCGGTGCCACGACTGCGCAAGAGGTCGCACGACTCTTCGCACTGCAATGGCATCAGGACGGGCTGACGCCGTACATGATTTTCGAAGGCCGGAGCGATCACGGTGATAGCGATATCCAAAGCGCACAACGGTGGCTGAGTGAGCATTTTTCGATTGCGAATCCCGTGGATGAGATGATCAAGCGATCCAACCTGGCCGAACGCACCTTCAAGCGACGCTTCACCCACGCAACCGGTATCACGCCGGTCGCGTACGTACAGCGTCTGCGCATCGAAGACGCCAAACGCCGGCTCGAGCGGACCGACGCCTCGGTCGACGAGATCAGTTGGCGCGTCGGCTACGAAGACGCGGCCTTCTTCCGGCGCTTGTTCAAACGCACGACGGGCCTCGCCCCAGGCGCCTATCGCAAGCGCTTTCGCATTCCCGAGTTCGCCCGACCGTAGCGACCCAGAGGGGCCGAGCCCACCACGAGCCCGTAGGCGAGCGTTTCGGGTGTACGCAGGCAGCTTTGCTGCCGCAGCGAGGGGCCTTTGCGAAACGCCCCTCGACGCTCAGCCGACCCAACGACGAGCCCGTAGGCGAGCGTTTCGGGTGTGCGCAGGCAGCTTTGCTGCCGCAGCGAGGGGCCTTTGCGAAAGGCCCCTCAATGACTATACGACGGTGCCATCCGGAATGGTCGCGCCTTTGGGGACGATCACGATGCCGTCGCGCGCCACCCAGTCTTCGCTATCGGCATCGGGTCGATTCTCGATCGCCCGGATGTGCACCCGGCGACCGATCCGCGCATTCTTGTCGATGATGCATTTCTCGAGCACGGCCCCCTCGCCAATGCCTTGATGGGGTCGTCCGAGTTCGACATTTTCGCGCCGTTGGGCGGCGGTTTCATAGAAGTCGGCCCCCATGACCACCGATGAACGAACGACCGCCTCCGAAAAAATCATGGTCCGTAGACCGATGACGCTCTCGTCGATGATCGCGTTTTGAATGTGACACCCATCCGCCACGATCACGTCGTTGAGCTGCGATCCACGAATTTCGGAGGGAGGGAGAAAGCGAGGGCGGGTATAGATGGGCTTCGCCGGATTGAACAAATCGAACGGTCGATCGGGGCGGGTCAGCTCGATGTTGACCTCGTAAAAGCGCTGAATCGTCCCGATGTCCGCCCAGTACCCATCATAGAGATACCCCATGACCCGCCGGTTTCGCACCGCACTCGGTACGATGTGCTTGCCGAAGTCATCGCCGGGTTCCTCGAGGAGTTTGCCGAGCAACGTCGTCGAGATGACGTAGATGCCCATCGATCCCAGGTAGGGTCGCGCCGAATCGGAGAGGCTCTCGAGGCCATCGAGCGCGTTCAACGGAGGCTTCTCGGTGAAGCTCACGATCGCGCCTTCGGAGTCGCGCTTGAGGATGCCGAACGAAGGCGCATCTTCGCGCGACACCGGCTGCACGGCGATCGTCAGGTCCGCCTCGTGATCGATGTGGAACGAGATGAAATCGCGATAGTCCATGTCGTATAGATGATCACCCGCGAGGATGAGCACGTACGGCGTGCGAGCATTCTTGATCTCGACCCATTGCTGGCGCACCGCGTCCGCGGTGCCTTGATACCAACCACCATGGATCGGTGATTGAACGGCGGCGAGGATCTCGACCCAACCGTCGGTGAAAATGTCGCGTCGATACGTGCGCAAGATGTGACGATGCAACGATGCGGATTGAAACTGCGTCAGAACGGCAATCTTATTGATCCCGGCATGAATGCAATTGCTGATCGGAATGTCGATGAGTCGATATTTGCCGGCGAGCGGCACTGCCGGTTTGGCGCGCTTTTCGGTCAGAGGATAGAGCCGGGTTCCGCGGCCTCCACCCAAGATGAGTCCGAGAACGTCACTGTTGTGTGTCAACGCAGTCATCGATGTGTCGTCGGTCGGCGTTGTATCACGCCCGAGCTGTCCCCGCGCCCGCAAACGGCGCGTTGCCGAGGATGGGACACGGTGCAACGAAATCCCGAAGTGCTCATTCCTCGAACCCGCAACCTTGTCCTGCGTTGGTGCCAATGATTGCTATCACGACGTTGCGCCGCATGACGAAGACTGCGAGTTGGCCTCGTGTGCGTTCCGGTTCAAGCGACGAGCATTGTGAAAACGGGCTGTTGTGAGCAGTATTGCGACCTTGGCGATCCGGACTTCGAATGCTTCGCCCATCGCCCGGCTTTCCTTCCGAGCTCGAGTGGCTTGGCGCTTGCTTTCCCGACGGGCACGGCTTCGTGATCCCACGGTGAATGGAGACGGAACGTCTGGATGCGACTCTGTGACCCACATGTCGCACTACCTGGGCTTTTGTCGGGTAGCATCGAGCTTCTTCGGAGACCCCGCCATGATGAAGCGCCGATGGTTCGTTCCCACGATGTTCGCGATCGCAGGCAGCGTCACGGTGCTCAGCTGCCAGGAGAGTTCGCCTTCCGGCGCATCGTCGGAAAGCGGTTTGTGCTCGGTGCTGATGAGCGCCGGGTCGATGTGCGAAGCACCCACGAGCTGCACCGCGACCTTGGCCCGCGATTGTGGCGGCCTGCAGGGTGTATTTTCGCCGGCTTACGTTGCGCTCGTCGAAGATTGCATGACATCGCTCGGTGACCCGCAACGGTGCCTGGACCTCGCGATCGAGCGAATTCCCAACGATCCGGGTATCGAAGCGTTCGCGGAATCGCTGTGCCTCGCGTGCGAGCCAGACAACGCCGCGTGTGCAGGGGACGTCCTCTCCCCCACCGTCGCTTCGCCGCGTTCCCGCGCAGGCCGACTCGCGCGAACGCTCGATCCCGAGACGTTGGCCGAGGTGCAAACGGCTTGTGTGGGTATGAATGGTTGCGGGGACGCATTCGATGCCTGTGCAGCCTCGGTGCTCACGCGCTGGGTTCCGCCGGAATCGATGGGTTGTTTCGCCGAGTCGATCGCGGGTACGTACGTCGCCATGTGCGAGAGTGGTGTCGCGGATGGATCGGCCGCGGAGATCGGCGATACCGGTGATCTCGGAGACAGCGGATCGAACGAAGCCACCGCGGCAACCTCTGAATCCGACGATGGCGCGCTGTCACAGGGATCGGCGGAAGCCGCTGCCGTGGATCCGACCGACACCGGCGGCTCGACGGGTTCGGACGCAGCGACCGACACGAGCGGTGAAACGGGGCTATCCTCCGATGAAACCGGCGATTGCCTCGACGGCGAAACAGAGGCTTGCGCAGAGCCGATCTGTGACGTCGACGTCGACGAGCCCAATGACACCGAACAACAAGCGGCGTTTCTCGGCGCGATCGGGGACGACGACGACGACGGCTCGCAAGCCCGCGGCCAACTCGGTGGTTCCGAGGACATCGATTGGTACTTCTATGAAGGATCGGACGATTTCTTGAGCACCACCGATCCGTTTGCACAAAGCAACGTGCGGGAACTCGAGGTGTGCATCTATTTGGAATGCGTCGCCGGGATCGCGATCACGCAGATCGATTGCCCGCAGGGAACGACCCCCCGCACCTCTCCCGCCGGCCGCCCGGGCTGCTGTGCACAAAACTCCGAAGGTTTTGGGTTCGACCCGACCTGCGGCTCGTCTTCGCTCAACGATGATAGCTCGGTCGTGTTCATGAGCGTCGCACGAGGTCCTGCCGGAGTCTGCCAGCCTTACAGCCTGACCTACCACTTCTAGCCGATGCTCGGCCCCACCGCCGTCGGCTGGGACCGACGGACCGACGAGCGTGGTCCACGGGACGACGACGCTTGTCATCGCTCGGCTTTCGCGGTTTCGTAGGCCATGCGACAGAGGCGGATCGTTCTCGCGCTCCTCATTCCGACCCTCATCCCGTTCATCGGCGTCGGGGCGTGCACGCGACCTGCCGAACCCGCGGGCGAGGTGGCGAAGGCCGGGGTCACCCCGGCGAAGGAACACGAACCCAAAGCCGAGACGAAGGCGGAGGTCCATACAGAGGTCGAAGTGCCGAGTTCACCTGCGAATACCGATCCCTTTCCGATCCAGACCGAGCAGTTCGCTGACGTTCGGATCCTTCGGTATCGCGTCCCGGGGTTCGAGGAGCTTCCACTCCAGCAGAAGGAGCTCGTCTACTATCTCTACCAGGCAGCGCTGTCGGGTCGCGACATCATCTACGATCAAAACCACCGCCACAATCTCGCGGTCCGTCGCACGCTCGAAGCGTTGCTACGGAGCGATGCCGTCGACAAGAGCGACCCGCAATGGGCCAAGCTGGTCGACTTCACGAAGCGGGTGTGGTTCAGCAACGGCATTCATCATCATTATTCGACCAAGAAATTCTTGCCGGCATTCTCGGCCGAGTACTTCGCAAAGGTCGTCACCGCGGTGCCCGCGAAGATGTTGCCGCTCGCGGACGGTGAAACGCCCGAGCAACTCGTGGCCAAGCTCACGCCCGTTCTGTTCGACCCCCAGGTCGATGCCAAGCGTGTCAACCTCGATGCCAAGGCCGATCTCATCGCCACCTCCGCAACCAACTACTACGGCCCCGACGTCACGCAGGCCGACGTCGAGCAGTTCTACGCCAAGCGGGTCGACAATGCCGATCCGACGCCGGTCTCGTGGGGCCTGAACTCGCAGCTGGTCAAGACACCCAGCGGATTGGTCGAGCGGGTCTGGAAGGTCGACGGGATGTACGGGGAGTCGATCCGCGAGATCGTGCGGTGGTTGGAGAAAGCCGTGCCCGTGGCCGAAAACGACAAGCAAAAGACCGCCCTCGAGCGGCTGATCGCCTACTACCGCACCGGTGAACTCGCTGCCTTCGACGACTATTCGATCGCATGGGTCGCAGACACCGACTCGCGTGTCGACGTCGTCAACGGCTTCATCGAAGTGTACGGTGATCCGCTCGGCTATCGCGGAGCCTACGAGGCCGTGGTGTCGATCCGCGACCTCGAGGCCAGCAAGCGGATCGCGGCGATCTCGAACGAGGCGCAATGGTTCGAAGATCATTCGCCGATCCCCGACATCTACAAGAAACCGTCGGTGCAGGGGATCTCGGCGAAGGTCATCACCGTCGTGGTCGAAAGCGGCGATGCAGCCCCGCCGACCCCCATCGGCATCAATTTGCCGAACGCCAACTGGATCCGTACGCAACATGGCTCGAAGTCCGTGAACCTCGGCAATATCGTCCATGCCCACGAGGCATCACGGACGTCGAGTGGCGTGCTCGAAGAATTCGCCGCCTCCGCCGAAGAGATCGCACGTAGCAAGTCATGGGGCGGCCTCTCGGACCTGCTTCACACCGACATGCACGAAGTCATCGGCCACGCGTCGGGCCAGCTCAAGCACGGTGTATCCGGCGAGGCACTCAAGAACTACGCCTCGACGCTCGAAGAGGCGCGCGCCGACCTGGTCGCGCTCTACTACATCGTCGATCCCAAGCTCGTCGAAATCGGCGTGATGAAGGACCTCGAGGTCGGCCGAGAAGCGTACGACGACTACATTCGCAATGCATTGTTGGTCCAGCTCGCCCGCCTCGAGCTCGGCGACGACCTCGAGGAGGCTCATATGCGCAACCGCCATATGATTGCGGCCTGGGCATTCGAGCACGGGAAAGCGGACCGCGTGATCGAGCGGCTCGACCGGGAGGGCAAGACTTACTTCGTGGTCCGCGACTACGCCAAGTTGCGCGAACTGTTCGGTCGACTGCTCAACGAAGTGCAGCGGATCAAGTCCGAGGGTGACTTCGAGGCCGGTCGAAAGCTGGTCGAAGACTACGGCGTTCGCGTCGACCGCGAACTGCACGCGCAGATCAAGCAACGCTACACCGCGCTCGGCATCGCTCCGTATGCCGGATTCATTCAGCCGCGGCTCGTGCCCGTGCTCGAAGGCGAGACCATCACCGACGTCGTCATCGAATACCCAGACGACTTCACCGAACAGATGCTCGAGTACGCAGAAACGTACTCATTCCTGCCCACGTACAACTGAGCCGCCAGGCCAAACGCGTTTCGCGGTGCACCGATGGGCCGCGCAACGCTTCACCAACGCCCGTTCGATCGCGCGGTGTCGGGAGCTGTCGTCTCGACGTGACGAGCGCACCTCCACCTGAGGGGCGGTAGGACTCGCCGCACTAGAGACAGCGGATTAAATGAGATTTCGGCGCTGCGCACCGCTTGCGCCTACCGTCTTGTCGCAAAGTGGACGCCGAGTGGCCGACGAGACGACGGAGTGGTCGCTTTGCCGTCCAACCCGGACAAGAAGCAAACCTTGCGTGGGTGCGGAGCCAAGAGTGTTTCATAGTGCCGCCGTGAACCGACCTCAACCCCGCATTCTCTTCGCTGGGGACGATCGCGCCGCTCGGATGGGATTGGCGGCGTACTTGCGAGAAGAAGGGTATCGAGTCGACGTCGCCATGGATGGCGAGGAAGCGCTCGCGATCTGTCGCAATGCCGTGCCAGACCTCCTGATGACCGATCTCGACGTGCCCGAAGTCCGCGGCAAAGAACTCATCGAACAGATCCGGCAACAGTACCCGACAGTCGAACTCGCAGTCATGACGGGAGAGACCATGCTCGATGCCGGTCGCTGCGCGGTCGCGCTGGGTGTCCGTCACTGCTTCCGCAAGCCGATCGAGCTCGATCACCTCGGTTTTCGGATCCGAAAGATGATCGACGCGAACGACGCGGTATGGGGCACACCACCGTCGTAGCACGCACGCGATCACGACGTCGCGGCAGCACGCCGTAGCGCCTCGCCACGTCTTCAAGCAAGCGGGTACCCGGCACCCATTCGACGAGAGGCCCGTGGGGCCGTGGGGGAAGATCCGGTGAAACGCGGGGCCGGAGTCTACGTGCATCGCCCGAGGCAGCGGTGGGTCGTGGTCGACCCGCGCGAGATGCACGCGGACTCGCGGGGTGAGGGTCCGAGCACTGTCCATGGGACCGTTCACGTCGGGGCTGTGACCGATCGCTGACCGTCCGCGACCGTTCACCCCGATCCACCCGTCATGCGGACGAAACCCGCCGTAGTTCCTTCGTCGAGGAGCGACGATGAACTCGACATTTTGGCGCCAGTGGTTCGAACGCAACGCGATGCGTCCCTTTCCCAAGCTCGAAGATCCGGGCCTTCCCGCGGAGATTCGCGACCGACTGGCATCCACATTGGCGCGTTTGCAAGCGGGGGAAACCGGCGAGGGTCGGATCGCGCACGAGGTTCGTAAAGCCGGTCTCGGGGATGCCGACTATCATCGGGCGATCGAGCTGTTCGTCCGCGAAGAGGGCCGCCACGCGAAGATCTTGGGTCTCGCGGTCCGGGCTTTGGGTGGACGCCCCATACCCACCGCTTGGGCCGCACAATCCTTCAAAGCGGTACGCGGGGTCTTCGGACCGCGGACGAAACTGCTGGTGTTGCTCGCCGCCGAAGTCATCGCGATCGCACTCTACCGATCGCTGCAAAGCAGCATGCCGAACGGGTCGCTCGCGGACGTGCTGCGCGAGATCGGCGACGACGAGGAAGCGCACCTCGCCTTCCATTGCGATTTCTTTCGGACGCAAACGAACACGCGCCCGCGATTGTGGCTGTTTCGTCTGGCTTGGGCCCCGTGCGCAGCGGTGTGCTGTGCCGTCGTCCTGCTCGATCACGGCGCCACGTTGCGCACGCTCGGAACCAAGCGATCGCGGGTCGCCGGCGAGATGCTCACGTGGATTCGCCGGGTGGACGAGACGGTGGCCTATGGTCGGTCGTGGGGCGTGGGCCTGCGCGCGGCCGCTCCCATCGCTGGGGTAGAGTGAATCGTGCACCTGTATCTCGATACATTGCGTGCCCTCGCGAGCCGACGGCGTTCGATCCCGATCGCGGTCGTGGCCGCGGCGCTGCTCTATACCCAGCGGGCTGGACCGGGCACCACCGTCGCCAAGTCGGTGTGGGTGCTCGCGCCCGGAGTGACCATGCTCGCGACGTTCTTGCTGCTCGGCCCCTGGGCATGGCGGGCTTTGTTCCCGCTGGATCGAAGCCTCCCCTACCCGCTCGTGCGCGTGACCGTGTTCTTGGCGATGGCACAGCTGCCGAGTTTGCTCGGCACCTCCGTGGCTCGCGCGCTCGATCTCGGCACGACGTTTTTGACCTTCGATCTCCATCTCCCGGTCAACGCGGCTTTGTTCGTCACGGGAGGTTGGGGCCTGGGCCGCGACATTCAAATGGAACAACGATCTGAACACATGGCGCGCGAAGTCCAACGTGCCCAGTTGCTCGCCATTCGAGCCCACCTGGATCCACACTTTCTGTTCAATACGCTCAATGCGATCGCCGAATGGACACGCGAAGATCCACAGACTGCAGAATCCGCGATCCTCCGGCTTTCGAGCCTGTTGCGAGAAGTCCTCGGCGGGATCCGAGTCGCCGCGTGGCCCCTGACCACCGAGCTCGGGTTGGCTCGCGACCTGCTCGAACTCCATCGGTTGCGCGATCCGACTTGGTTCACGATCGACTGGCGTGTACCCGATCCGATCGAGGCCCACGTGCCGCCGCTCATCCTGTTGCCACTCGTCGAGAACGCGGTGAAGCACGGCCCGGCTCAGGGCTACCGCGGTCCGATCGCCATCTCGGTCGAACGCGATCGCAACGGATGGACGATCACGGTCACGAACCCCGGGCCGTGTGGGCTCGCCCGACCGGGTGCCCAAGGCCTCGCCACGGTCCGGGAGCGCCTGGCCTTGGCCTACGGTCCTGCCGCGTCGCTCATGCTCGCATCCGCAACCACCCCGGATGGCGGCCCGCGAACCGATGCGACGGTGGCGACCATGCACCTCCCCCTGACTGAACCACTCGGATCCACATGACGCTCCGTGTCCTCGTCGCCGACGATGAACTGATGGCCCGCAAACGGCTCCATCGCCTGCTCACGGCGATGCCGGACGTGGAATGGCTGGGTGAATGCGAAGACGGCGAGCAGGTCCTCGTTCGGGTCGAAGATGGCGACGTGGATGTGTTGTTGCTCGACATTCACATGCCCCACCTATCGGGGGTCGATGCGCTCGGTCTGCTCGGCCCCGATGGGCCGCTCGTCGTGTTCACGACCGCCCACGCCCAATACGCCATCGATGCATTCAACGGCGGTGCGATCGACTATTTGCTCAAACCGATCGATGCCGGGCGTTTGGCGAAGGCCCTCGAACGGTCGCGCGAACGCCTGCGGCCGATCCCGACGCCCGCCGGACGGTTGCCGATCCCCACCCGGGGCGGGGTCGATCTCATCCCGTTCGATAGCATCACCCATGCCGTGATCGAGGGCGAAAGCGTCGTGCTCCACACGACGCGAGGTCAGCTGTTCACCGATGCTCGACTCGCGGACCTCGAGCGACGTTTGCCGGATCGGTTCGAACGCATCCATCGCAAAGTGCTCGTCGACCGCGACCGGATCCAGCGTTTGGAAGCCGCCGAAGACGGAGGCTACGTCGCGTGTCTCGACGATGGCTCCAAGCTCGAGGTCTCGCGAGCCGCCGCCCGTCGCCTGCGCAAGCTTTGGGGCCTATGAAGCGGCCGGCGTCTTCGCTTCGCGCCACCGTCTGCGAGCCGCCATCGCCTACCGCGATCTCAACGCGACGACTCCCGTTGTCCAACTACCACTGCTCGAGCGACATGGCCAGGAGGAACGCCCCGCGAAGATCAGCTCTTCTCCGTCGACACCCGCCCGCCTCGCATGGTCTCGGCTCCTCCGAGGGTGTTCTCCGTTCGATGTCACCACGTGTCCCAGGTGCTCGGGTCGCATGAAGATCCGGGAAGGCCGTTCTTATTCCCCGAGAACATCGACGAAGCACTTGCGCGCCAGGGTCTTGGACATCACGGAACACTGGATCAAGGCCAGCGACGGGATTGACGGATCTGCTCGAGCAGGTTCGCGACCCCAGCAGCATCGAGCTCGTCGAGCCATCGCTTGCGAGCTTAGTCGACCGGGATCTCGAGAACCTCGCAGAGCGCCAAGACGGCGTTTTTCCGCTCCTGCTGGACCCCTTGCTCGAATCCCTTCAGTTCGGCAGCGTCCATGGTCAATCGATAGGTCGCCCACGCCAGTCGCCGACTTCGTGCGAGCTCACGAGCCCGAGGGTCCGCCGAGAGTTCTTCTAGGGTTTCCCAGGCTTCCTCCTCGACCAACGCTGCATGCGAAGTTTGCTGCATCTCCACGTCGGCCTCCCGCCCGTCCTCAAACCGAACATGCAGGTCGAGGATCGCCCATTTGTGATCGACTTCCTCCGGCGCGAGCGAAGGATTGAGCAGCTCCGCCGACACGATGGGTTGCTCGGGCCGAAGGACCGCTCACGTGGCCAAAACGCTCTCGGTCGCCCGAACTTCCCCGCGAGATGACCTCGAGCTCGACTCGAATCCCGCTCCGCGGACAAGAATCGCGAGATGACCGGGATCCTATGAGTGAGGCCGTGTCTGGCTGGCGAAAAAGACCTCGCGACGCTTGGGGACCACCCCGCAAACTCCGAGCGTCACCCACGCGTGCCTTCAACTCGATGCTTGTTCCCATCACGTCCCCTCGAGTGCGCGGCGGATCGCCTCGGGATTGCCGGCCTCGATCCGCACGGTCTTGCGCTTGTTCGTGTCGCCGCGGACGATCGTGACCGACCGCCGCGGCACATCGAGCAGCTCGGCGAGGACCGCCACGAGCTCGGCGTTCGCGGCCCCGTCGACCGGCGGCGCGACGAGCTGCACCTTGATGCGATCGCCGTGCATGCCGATGACACGGCTCCGCGACGCTCGCGGCACGACGAGGAGCTGGACCTCGACGCCGTCCTCCACCACGCGGATGGCCCCCGGATTCACCCCGCCATCCTGCCTGGACGGCGGGCAGAGTCACGCGGGAGGGCGACCCTGTTCCGCGGCGGCGAGGAGATCGACGACGCGCGGCCAGCCCATCATCTCGGGAGCGCGCGCGGTGTGTGGCCGGCCTTCGTGCATGCGTGAGGGTCGGACCTGGGGTCTCGATTCGCCTATAGACCTATACTCCGGGCAAGACTTGGGTCTCGATTCGCCTATAGACCTATACTCCGGGCAAGACCTGGGTCTCGATTCGCCTATAGGCCTATACTCCGGGCAAGACCTGGGTCTCGATTCGCCTATAGACCTATACTCCGGGCGAGACCTGGGTCTCGATTCGCCTATAGACCTATACTCCGGGCAAGACTTGGGCCCGCTAGAACTCGCTTGGCGGAGAGGCGCTGCAGTCGCGTGACCCGCCCGCTCGGCGGCGGCTTCGATCGCGGCGAGGATCTCGCTCTCGCACCCGTTCGCAATCACGCGACGGAGGATCGGAGGTCGAAGGTCAACGGGTCGAGCGATCCACCGACATCGAGTCGGCCGGGACCCGCTACGGAACGCTCGTCTTGATGTATTGAATGAACTCGGTCAGATAGGTCGGCCGAAGTCCCTCGTGATTCCAGATCGCTCGGTATTCGAGCTGCACTGGTTCGCCACCGTCGAGCACGACCGGATACGCGTTCGGATCTCGGGTCATCCGTGACGCCGGTAACATCGCGGCACCGATCCCGAGCTCCGACCATTCTTCGAGCACTCGGTACGACAGTGCTTCGCCTCGGTATTCATCGGCTCGTAGGCCACGCCGACTCAGTCGCTCGCGTGTGGCGATGGCCAGCCCACAATCGCCGCGTGTGAACACGAGCAACTCCTGGGCCACGTCTTCGAGCGGGATGCCGGCCGCCCAACGCAGGCGGGCTGCTGGGTCGAGGCCTCCGCGCGGGAGAAATCGTAGCGACTCCCGGTGCAGGACGACGGACCTCCGGCGGTTCTTCTTGGTGGGGAGCGCCGTCAAGACGACGTCGATCCGATGGTGGTCGAGGCGTGTCTCCATGTCCCCGACGCTGCACTCCTTGTAAACGAGCTCGACCCCCTCGACCCGTTGTCGGAACGGCTCGAGCAGGCGCACGACGAACTCCCCTCCGAGCAAGGCGGAGAAACCGACGCGGATGAGTTTTTGCGGTGGATCGTGAAAGACCGCCGCCTCGCGCAGGAGCTCTTCTTCGGCGCCGACGAGAGCGATGATGAAGGGGAGCATGTGTTCCCCGAACGGGGTCAACGACAAGGCTCGCGTCGTTCGCGAAAAGAGTGGACCTCCGAGTTCTTCCTCGAGCTGAGCGACCGCGTTCGAAACGGTGGGCTGCGAGACCTTGCAGGCCTTCGCGGCCCGACTGAACGAGCCGAGCTTGGCTGCTGTGCAAGCATAGCGAAGCGCCGGCAGCGAGATGCTCATGCGACGGTCGCCGAGGCTATCACCTCGGAGCGGCTCGCGAAGAGGAGGATACCTCGATCGAGGGCGAGCGCTGGAGGAGGCGCCATTGCGGCGCCATCGCACGAACGAAACGACTCCGACCTCGAGCAGCGGTACACCGGGGAGGACGCGACCTCGTGACCTCAGAAGCGCTCGCCGGCTGGACGAACGTCGAGTTCGAACGTCCAGACGCTCGATGGTTGCTGGTGGAGCGACACGAACGTCTCCGCGAGGGCGTCCGGGTCGACACAACGATCGCGATCCACTTGGAATCGCTCCCGCGTCCAGTCGCACCAGATGACGCCGTCGATCACGACGTGCGCTACGTGAATCCCCAGCGGTCCAAACTCGCGCGCCAAAGATTGCGCCAACCCGCGCAACGCAAACTTCGACGACGCGAGGGCGGCAAACTTGGGGCTGCCGCGCAACGAGGCCGTCGCACCGCTGAAGAGGAGGGTGCCTCGACCACGGGCCAGCATTCCGGGAAGGATCCGTTGAGCGAGCACGAAGGCGCTGCGGGCCGAGACCGCCCACGCCCGATCGAAGTCCTCGAGGTTCGCCTCGAGGAACGGCGCGTAGCTGAAGGCGCCAGCATTGTGCACGAGGACGTCGATCGGGCCGACCTCGTCGTGGATCTTCGCCACGGTGCGTTCGACCTCGGCCGGGCAAGTGATGTCGCAGGCGTAGGTCACCACGCCGGAGCCCAAGGCCGCGACCGGTTTCTCGGTTCGGGAGATCGGGACGACCTTGAATCCACGCCGAGCGAAGGCCCGGCAGATCGCCTCGCCCAACCCCTCGGAAACCCCACAAACAACTGCGACGCCCGTCATCGCCGGAGTCTAAGAACCACAGCCGATCGCGATAAGGTTCGAACGACAAATAGTGCGAATAGCCCTTGGCTATGGGTCACTCATCATGAGGATGCTCGTGCCCGCCCTCGTGCCCGCCCCCGTGCCCGCCCCCGTGCCCACCCTGATAATGGGCCTTCAGCAGGTCGTGGCCGAAGACGTTCTTCGTTTCGAGCCAGACCGAATGCACATGGTTCGCGCCGCTCTGAGTGTTGTCGTATTCGACCAACACGGTCGGCCCGTGGATCCGGAAGTAGTGGGCGCGGCCTCGCGTTGGGCTTCCGGCCCAGGCAAAGTGTAGCGTCGCGACACCGGCCTCGCGAATCTTCGCGATGGCAGCATTCGCAATCTCCTCGCGCATGGTGCCGGCATAAAGCCCGAGAATGCGCATCACGCCATCGCATTGCACACCGCTCAATCGCGCGAGAGCGACCCCTTCGTAGCGCTGCAACGACGACTCGCGACCCGGCCCAGACACGATGTCGCCGAGCGAACGGTCGCTCAGGATCGCATCCTTGCGTTCGGATCCTTCGAGCGAGCGAATGAGAGCAAAAGCATCGTCTTCCTCGGCCCCGACCAAACGAAATCCAGCATGGGCGTGTCGCTCCGGCACATCGGCCGGATTCGCACCATAGAACACGGGCGTCACCGCCACCCCGTGCCCGGGAGCGACGACGACATGAATCGAGAGATGATGGCCCTCGAACCTCCACGCCCAAGGGGCTACACCCGCGGGATCGCCAAAGATGACGAGCGCATAGTTGCCGGGATCGCGGTAACCGGGGCTGGCGGTGAGCTCACCCAAAATTCGCTCGAGCAAGATCACGCCGCGGACTTGTTCGAGGCCGCGCGCGCTGAGCAGCGACCCGAGGACGTTCCACGCCGCCACGACCTGGCGCTCGTCCATGTCGCGCAAGGCGACCCCGGGCCGCTGGCGCGGGACGTAGTGCCAGTCATAACGCTCGGAACTGGACCACGCGAGCTGAGCTCGACCTTGCTGCGGCGGGGAAAGACTCCGAATCCACGAACGCGCGGCCTTGGCCATGTCTAGACTCACATCGGGGACGACGATGAGGCTCGATCCTGCGAGAGGCATGGTGATTCCGAATGCAACGGCGGTGCCGAGAAACGCACGCCGGCCCGAATCGGAACCCGAGGTTTCATGCATCCGAACGCTCGATTCACAGACTCTCGGCGAGTCCCCTCACGAGATCCGATCGCGCGATGATGCCGACGAGTTGGCCGTCCCGCATGACCGGAACACGCTTGACGTTCCGCTCATGCATGAGCGCGGCCACGTCTCGCGCCAGGATGTCCTCGGTCACGGACGCCAATGGGCCCGTGGACATCACCGCTTTCACTTTGTTTCCGTGCTCTCGGATGCTGTCCAGAAACGTTGGCGCGATCGCGTAGCCATCCGCAAGCTTGTCCAACCAGCGTGCCTGTCGCTCGGTGTAGCCCTGGTGCCACCGGAGCAGGTCGCCTTCGCTGATCATGCCCACGATCGTGCCCGCGTCGTCGACCACGGGCATGGCACTGATCTGCCGTTCGGCCATCAGCTTGACCGCCTCCCGGAGCGAGGTCTCGCCGCGGACCACCACGACGTCGCGGGTCATCAGATCTCCCGCGGTGAGTAAGGTTTCATCGAACATCTTGGTTTCCCTTCATGTGATCACGATCCCGCCATGCCGGCGATGATCGAGGCGATCGAGGCCGTGAGTCGCTTCGCCGTGGGCAGGTGCAAGAACTCGTTCGGGCCGTGAGCATTGGACATAGGCCCAAGCACGCCGGTGACCACGAATTCGGCCGCGGGAAATTTCTCGCCGAGCATCCCCATGAAGGGGATCGTGCCGCCTTCGCCCATCGCCATGGCCGGCCGCCCGAAATACGCCTGCGAAGCCGCTTGCAGGAGACCTTCGAGCTTGGGGGACAATGGCGGGGCGTTCCACCCGGTCGCCCCTTCGGCGTCGAGCAATCGAACCTTCGCGCCGTACGGAGGATCGGTCTCGAGCCGCTCGCGCAGCGCGAGGATGGCTCGCGCCGCATCGGTCGTGGGCGGCAGACGAAGGCTCAGTTTGAGCGCGGTGAACGGCCGCAACACGTTGCCCGCGTTGGCGATGGGCGGTAGGCCATCGGCCCCCGTGATCGACAAGGTGGGCCGCCAGGTGCGGTTCAAGATGAGCTCGGTCCCATCGAGGGTGACGGGCTCCACTCCCGAGCAGAAGGGGAACTTGTTGTAGATCGTGTCCCCGAGCGCGGCTGCCACGGCTTGGGCTTGAGCGAGGCGTTCGGCTGGAATCTCGGTGACGAACTCCGATCCGAGCACTTGGCCGGACACCGGATCTTCGATGCGCGAGAGCAAGTGACGAGCGATGCGGAAGCTGGACGCGACGATGCCGGACGCATCGCCCGAATGCACTCCCTCGCGGAGGAGTTCGACTCGCAAGGCGGCGGTGATGTTGCCGCGCAACGAGGTGGTGCACCAAAGTTGGTCGTAGTTTCCACACCCCGAATCGAGGCACACGACCAAACTCGGCGTACCGATCCGATCGGCCAAATGGTCGATGTAATACGGGAGATCGAAGGATCCCGATTCTTCGCAGGCCTCGATGATGACGACGCAACGAGGCCGCGGGCCGCCTTGATCGTCGATGGCCGTGAGTGCGGTCAGCGACGCGAAGGCGGAATAGCCATCATCTGCGCCGCCCCGCCCGTAGAGTTTGTCGCCCTGCAACACCGGCTTCCACGGACCCAATCCCTCCGCCCATCCCGTCATCTCGGGTTGTTTGTCGAGGTGTCCATAGAGGAGCACGGTATCGGTCGGCGATCCGCCTCGGGCAGCCGGGATGTCGATGAAGATGAGCGGAGTCCGCCCAGGCAATCGCACGACCTCGAGGTTCGCCTCGGCGGGGGCGTGCTCTCGGCACCAACCCGCCACGAGCGCGACCGCTTCGTCCATGTAACCGCGCTCCTGCCATTGCGCGTCGAACATCGGGGACTTGTTCGGGATCTCGATGTAGCGGACGAGCGTGGGGACGATCGAATCGGAAAATGCGGCAGCGACGAAACGTTCGACTCGGGCCGTATCGATCATGGAACCACCTCAGATCCAGCGCCGGACACGGTGACAGTAGTCTCGATACGTCTTGCCGAAGCGAGTCTCGAGGTAGGCTTCTTCCGGCACGATGGCGGTGTGTTGCACGATCGCCGCGGCCGCGAGTCCCATGAATGCCGGCCACAGGTCGCCGAGCAGAAGACCGATACCGTTCAAGATGAGGACGAAGCCGAGATAGAGTGGATTCCGAGACAACGCATAGGGGCCGTCCTGAATCAGCACGGGCGTCGGGGTCCACGGTTTGGGATCTTGACCCGATCGGTTGATGGCCTGCAGCGCCCAAGCGAACAAGGCGATCCCGCCGACCAGACACAGGAACCCAAACCCCCCTTGCAGGATCCGCGGTCCAAACGGGGCGATCGGCCAGCTCCTTCGCATCAGGAGTCCCAACAAGAGAGCGCCTGCAAACACGGCGGGCGGAGGGAGCGTGACTTCGGCCCCCTGTGGGTTCGTGCTCGTACTCATCGTGGCGAATGGTGCAGCAGATCGACTCTGCCGTCGAGACCGCGGCTCCGCTTGGCGTGTACGCCCGAAACGTAAGAACCCGACGTAAGAAGACGATCGTAGGGTTCGTCAGCAGCGGGAAAACCCGCTCACGCTTTGCTCCCCAACGACACAGCGAGCGTAGCGAGCGTAGCTGATGCGTCCTCGCAGCTGGATCTTGTCGAGCTTGTGCTTGACGCAACGCTTGCGCATCTGCTCGATGACGACGACTTGACTATCGCGAGACATTCCGCTTTGCGTCGCTTCGTCGACAGTCACCTGCACGATGTGATCACACACCGCTTGTGGCGAAGGAGCACGCACGAACAAAACCCAGAGCCCAACCAAGCCCCCGACGACGAGAAGCAGAACCGTGGAAACGATCCGCACCACGGCTCACTGCCCTCCGTCGATCACCTTGAAACCAGCGCGACGTTTCTTGACCAGCTCTTCGTCGGTGGGCGCAGCGGGTGCGGGCGCAGTCGCCTCGACCGTGGTGGCCGCCTCCGCGACGAGTGGTCGCAACGGGGTTTTTCCCGTGCTTGGAACATCGCCGCCCAACTTCCCGTAGCGGGTTCGTTTGACGGATTCGGGCATGTTTTGATCGAGTACGATGCCACGCCCCGTCGAACGATCCGCGACCACGTAGACGGCGCCGTACGGGAAGGTACAGCGCGTGACGTAGCCGTTGAACGAAAGGTCGGCCGCCAAGCCGTCGGTTTCGAACGTCAGGTCGAGCGGATAGGTCGGGTCGAGGTCGATGATCAGTCGCTCTCGCCACTGATCTCGGATGAAGTCCGGACACACGACACCGGCAAACACCGCATTGACGTGAAGCCGAGGACATCGACCCGCGGCATACAGCGACTCGATCACGCTTTGGACCGGGTGCACCACCAGACTGCGTAGCCTATACGATGATCCCGTTGCCCGCGAGCGAGACCGCCGCGAGGACAGCGGTCCGCGCGGAGAGGGCGCGAGCGCATTTTGCGCAGAACACCCTCGGCCGAGGACCAGCGAGGCCTTTTCACACTCCCAACGAGAGCATGTCCTCACCACCCGCGGACCTGATCACTCTCGATCCTCCGGGACTGATTCGCCTCACGGCAAGCCCGGACAGGCCCTTGAGCGCCTCGCCGACTCGTTGGCCCCACGGGCCTCGGTCGTGGGTCTCATCGCCACAGTGGCAGGGGCAGGCCTCGTCGACGAGCAGGCCCGAGCGGCCTCGCGGCCCAAGCGGGCTCGCACGACCCACGCGAGCGGACGCCTTCAAACGAAGGCAGACAGTCCCGTCAGCGCTCGTCCGATCGACAAGGTGTGGACTTCGTGCGTCCCCTCGTAGGTGAACACGGTCTCCAAGTTGGCCATGTGCCTCATGATCCCGTACTCGCCCATGATCCCGTTCGCCCCGAGCATCGAACGGGCCGTTCGAGCAGCATGAAGCGCCATCTGAACGTTGTCGCGCTTGAGGTACGAAACCTGTACGGGGGTCAAAAGGTCCGCTTGCTTGAGCCGACCAAAATGAAGCGCTAGCAACAGGCCTTTGCCGATTTCGTTGTGGAGCTCGACGAGTTTCGCTTGCGTGAGTTGGAAACTCGCGAGCGGCCGCCCGAACTGTTCCCGCGCGAGCGTGTACTCGCGGGCACGCTCGTAGACCGCCATCGCGGCCCCGATCACTCCCCAACCGATCCCATACCGCGCTTGGGTGAGGCAGTTGAGTGGGCCTTTGAGTCCCTCGACACCGGGGAGCATTGCATCCTTGGGCACGCGAACGTCATCGAGAACGATCTCCCCCGTGCTCGAGGCTCGCATGCTCAGCTTGCCTTCCGTCTTGGGCGTCGTGAGGCCGGGGCGATCGCGCTCGACCAGGAAGCCCCGAACGATGGGGGCCTCATGACCAAATTCGAGGGTTTTCGCCCAAACGACGCAGACGTCGGCGATCGGGCTGTTCGTGATCCAGAACTTCTGCCCGTTCAAGATGAAGTCGCCGCCCGGACCATCCTGCTTGGCATGGGTTCGCATCGATCCGGGATCGCTGCCGGCATTGGGCTCGGTGAGACCGAAGCACCCGATGATCTCGCCCTTGGCCATGCCGGGGAGCCAACGTTGCCGATGCTCCTCGGAGCCGAACGTGAAGATCGGCCACATCACGAGCGCGGTCTGAACCGAACAGAACGATCGCACGCCGCTGTCTTGGCGTTCGAGTTCGAGCATCGAGAGGCCGTAGGCCACGGCGTTCATGCCTGCGCAGCCGTAGCCCGAGAGGGGAGCACCCAGTAACCCGAGCTCGGCGAACTCGGGCACGAGGTCGAGGGGGAAGGTTCCATCCTCGTAGTGCTGCTCGATGACCGGGGCGATCCGTCGCTCGCCGAAGGATCGCGTCGACGCCTGCACCAAACGTTCTTCTTCGGTGAGGAGCGGATCGATGCTGAGGAGGTACGGGGTCGCTTCGGTCTCCACCAGCTCGGTTAGGTATCACGCAAGCGGTCCGATGTCCCGGAGGTCGGGACCGCACTTGCCAACGTCCCCAGTTGGATCGCCTCGCGAGACTTTTCGGCTAGCATTCGCTTCGCCTCCACTTCCCACTTCCCGGATCTCCTGCGATGCCGATCAACCGCTTGCTCGTTGCCCTGATTCTTTCGTTCATTGGGTTCGTGGCGTTACCTGGACGTGCTCACGCAGGTCCAGCGGGCGGGACCGCACAGGGTTCGGTCGGGACCTCGGGAGCCAGCGGGAGCAGCAAAGGAAAGCTGGGCAACTATCCTTGGCCCGAGCTCGTCGTCGGGGGCAATGCCGTATCCGGGTTGTTCCCCCTGCAATTCGGCATCGTGCAGTACCTGCCCAAGGCCCGGTTCGGCGTCCAATATGACCGCCAGATCCGACGGGCGCATTGGATCTACGGCGGGGTCGCACTCCTGTTCGACCGTGGCGACTACGACAACTTTCGCACCGACTGCGGCCTCGATCCTTCGAACGATGGCGAGGTCGATTCGTGTGGCAAGGGCGGCGTCGTGGGGGTCGACCTCTATGCCGGCTACGCGCACAAATTCTTTTTGCGCGACTACCCGTTCATCGTCCCGATCGCGCGGGCAGCCATCGGCTACTCGTACTTCTCTTTGCCGACGGTGGGCCGGGGCGACGCGTATCGGCTGCAAGAGCGAACACAGTCATGGACCATCAACGTTCGCCCGGGCGGCGGCGTTCGATTGTTTTTCCTCCCCGACGTCGGCATCGGGTTCGACATCAACCTCCCGATCGGCGTCGTCGTTCATCGCGAGGTGCCCGAGGGTGGTGGGGTCGAGCGAAGTGCCAAGTTCCTCCTCGGCATCGAGGTTCTCCCGCTCATCGTCGAGTATCGATTTTGAGCTCCGGTCGGTTCTGGCTAGGGCCGGTCGTTCGGGTTTTGTTCGATTTGGCGCACGGCCGATGACCCATTCGAGTCGGTCCGCGGTACCCAATCGGGCAACACATCCGCCAAACCGGTCGCGCGCGGGAGGGTCGCTCTGCGGCGTGCGCGCAACCGGAAAGCGGTCGAGGATCGGACGTCATGCGGAAGCAGAAATGGATCAACTTCTGGGCTTTGGGTCTGACGGTGGCGTGTGGAGCCGCTCAGGAGCCGGGCAGCACATCCGCCGGAATCGCATCGGTCGGTGAAGCAGGGGAAGACGGGCTCACCGGGTCGACCGATGCGGGGGGAGTTTCCGCAGGCGGGCTCGAGAGCACGGGGGAACCCGTCGAATGCCTCATCGATGACGACTGCGAATCCGGAAACCGGTGCACCGTGGACTCACGGGTGTGTTTGCCGCCCGAACGCTGCGTGGTCGAAGGTGACTGCGGCGAAGGATTCACTTGTTCCGAAGGAACTTGTGCGATCGGTGGGGAGTGCGGGGGATTTCAGTTCGCGATTCAAGCCGTACCGCCCAACTTGCTCATCCTGCTCGACCGTAGCGGCAGCATGGACGAAGAGGTCGAAGGCTCGTCCGACAATCGCTGGGAGGTGGCCGTCGCCGCGATCGAGCGCTTGACCGAAGCGTTCGATGCCACTATTCGATTTGGCCTCGCAACGTATTCGTCCTGTCTCGAAGGAGGGTGCTCGGCAGGGACCATCGTCGTTCCGGTGGCCGCATCCACCGCAGCTTCGATCGATGACTTTCTTAGCCAAACCGTGGGCGAAGGGAGCAACGACGGAACGGAGCTCGATGACGACGGCAACGTTCGCTACCTGTGCGACAGCGGTGCAGACGAGACGAGCACGGGTATATCGCTCTTGGGGTTGGTCGGCGAACCCTCGCTGCGGGATCCGGATCGCCAGAATGCAATCCTGTTGCTGACCGATGGCGCCGAAAGTGAGGACTGCATCGACGACGACATCGACGCTGCCACGAGTGCAGCTGCGCTGCGCGAGCAGAGCCCTTCGGTTTTGACGTTCGCGGTGGGGTTCGCAGGGGCCAACGAGGACGAGCTCGGCGACATTGCGAACGAAGGAGGGACGCGCGAGTCGTACTTTGCCAACGATGCTGCGGACCTCGAAGACGCCCTGAGCCAGATCGCCCAAAGCGTGGCTTCGTGCTCGTTCGCCCTCGATCAAACCCCAGCGGACGAAGCCAAGATCTACGTGTTCTTCAATCGCGATCCCGCAGGCATTCAGCCGGATCCCGAGGACGGGTGGACCTACGATGCGTCGCGCAATGCGATCGAGTTCGTGGGGGAAGCGTGCGACCGGCTACGCGACGGCCAAGTCGCGGACATCGACATCGTGTACGGGTGCAATATGGTCCCCATCGGATAGTGAGGCTTCCCAGCGCGACATCGCGCACCCGATTCCGCCATCGGTCGGCGAGTCGCTCCACACTCGACACACCGTTCTCGGCGTGAATGCGTTACGAAGCAATCGATGCAACGCCGCGCCGTTTTCGTCATCGCGACGGTTTGGACCGCTTCTTGTACAGGCCACGGAGATCTCGGGCCCACCGAGGAGCCCACCCCTCCGCCCGTCCTCGTCGACCAAGCCCCGCCCGCGCCGCTCGAAGCCAAGGTGGAGTGGGTGCGCCCCAACACCTGCGGCGACGGCTCGCCGATGAGCCTGACCGCGGCCGATGGCACCGGGCTGCAGCTGCGATCGCTCCGCGGTAAGGCTTTCGTCGAAGGTCCGCTCGCGTTCACGGAGCTCGAACTCGAGTTCGTCAACCCGGAGCCGCGGCAGATCGAAGGTCGGTTTTCGATCCAACTCCCCCCGCGGGCCGCGTTGAGCCGATTCGCGATGAAGCTCGACGAGCGTTGGCAGGAAGGCGAAGTCGTCGAGCGGAAAGCTGCCCAGCGAGCCTACGAGGACTTCCTGCATCGGCGCCAGGATCCGGCCCTGCTCGAAAACGATGCGGGGAACGTTTTTGCCGCGCGTGTGTTCCCGATCCCACCGTCAGGCAGCAAGCATCTCATCCTCTCTTACTCGCAAGAGCTCACGAGTTCGAGCGAACCCTACCGTCTGCCGCTGTGTGGCCTCCCCGAGCTCGGCTCGCTCGATGTCGACGTCGCGGTTCGACAAGGAACTTCGGGCATGACGTCTTCGCTCGGGGGTGAAGCGGCCGAGCTTCGTCACCTCACGGTGCACAAAGAAAACTACGCACCGACCGTGGATCTCGAGGTCCATCTCGGCACGAACGGCCCGCAAGGTCTCCGCCACGAAAACCTCGCGCTCGCTCGGATCACGCCGAAGCTCGACGTACCTGCCCCTTCGCTCGACGCGTTGACGATCGCGTTCGATACCAGCGCCTCGCGTGCGCTCGGGTTCGATGCCCAGGTCGATCGCCTCGGGTTGCTCGTCGCGGAACTCGATCGCCGTGCCGGTGGTGACCTACAGCTCATCGTAGCGTGTGTCGATCAGACCACGACCACGGTGTACCGCGGCCCCGCGAATGGATTCGGAAAGGCCCAGCTCGCTCAGATCCGGGAACGAGGAGCCTTGGGTGCGACCGACCTCGAGGGCGCCATGAGTGATCTCCTCCAACAGGGTGACCTGTCGCCTCGGTTGCTGCTCTTGACCGACGGGATCGCGACCATGGGCGCGACCGAGGACTCGGACCTCGCGGCCACCGCAGCGTCGCTTCGCCGTGGACTCGTCGAACGGATCGATGTGCTCGTCGATGGGGGCATCCAGGACGTCGAGGCACTCGCGGCCATCACGACGGCAGGACTCGCCCAGGACGGCGTCGTCCTCGATGCGAGAGTGGACCTGAACACGATCGCGAGCCGTCTGATGAAGGCGACGCGCTCCGGGATCGGGGTCGAGGTCAGCCAAGCCGAATGGGTTTGGCCCACGCGTCTAGATGGCATCCAACCGGGCGACGAAGTCCTCGTGTTCGCTCGCCTGCCCGAAGGACAACCGATGCAGATCAAGCTCGTCGGAGCCGGGGTGGCCGAGCCGCAACCGATGCTCGCCGCCGCGACGGGGCCGCTGCTCGCCCGGGCCCACGCTCGCGCGCGCATCGAATCGCTGACCTCCACCCGGAGCCAGACGACCAACCCCGATGCCGTCGCCAAGATCACGCAGGAGATCATCGATCTCTCGACCAGCCACCGCGTCCTGAGCGATGAAACGGCATTGCTCGTGCTCGAGACGGAGCAGGACTACGAACGCTACGGGATCCTCCGACGGGGTCTCGCGGACATTCTGAGCGTGGGCGCGACCGGGATCGAGGTCCTCAAGCGCTCCGACCCGCAGACGCCGAAGGATGTCCCGAGCAACGACAAACCGACGGTTCGAGACGCCGAGAAAGCGAAGAAGGTCGAAGCCGAGGGTTTTGCCGAAAACAAGGCCGCCGACGCGATGCCCGAACCAATGCCGATCGCCGACCCGGCCGACTTCGACGATCGGGCAGCCGCTCCCGGTGGACAACCTGAAGGCGAGTCGGCGCCACCCCCTGCCCCGCCGCCGCCACCCGCCGAGTCCGCGGCATCGCCCATGCCGATGCCCTCGACCGTGCCGGCCGAACCCGCCCGCATCGCCGAAACCGAAGAAGCGCGAGAGTTCGATTCGGGTCCCGCGTCGGAACGCGAAGGCCGGGGCGCGAGCTCGACGCGCTCGCGCCCCTCTCGAGAAGAAGCCAATCGCTCGAGCGCGCGTCGATCTCCGAGCCACGACGACATGCCGAGTGATTTCCGAGCGCCTCCGCCGGAAAAACCGACGGCGGCCTCCCCCTGGACGGGACGCTTCCAAGTGGTGATGGAAGCCCTCGGACGAGGCGACAAGGCCTCGGCGACTCGTGAGGCCGAACAGTGGCGCCGGGAGGAGCCGGGCGACGTATTGGCCCTCATCGCGTTGGGTGAAGTCGAAGAGGCCAAAGGCGATCTCGAGCGCGCGGCTCGGGTCTACGGTTCGCTCATCGACCTGTTTCCGTCCCGTGCCGACCTCCGCCGGATGGCCGGCGAACGGCTCGAGCGGCTCGGCGGCAAAGGGCTCGAACTCGCGGTCGACACCTACCGCAAAGCTCGCGAACAACGACCTGATCACCCGTCGAGCCATCGTCTCTATGCGTTTGCGCTCGCCAAGGCTGGCCGCTACGTCGAGGCGTTCCGTGTGATCGACGAGGCGCTCGGCCGTGCGTACCCGTACGATCGACTGATGCGCACGGAGACCGCCCTGCGCGAGGACCTCGGCGTGCTCGCGCAAGTGATCGTGAGCCGGGGGCTCGCCCCCAAAGACGATATTCTCATCACCCTGCAGAATCGTCGGGCGTCGCTCGAATTGGAGCCGTCGTTGCGCTTCATCCTCGTATGGGAAACCGATGCGAATGACGTCGACTTCCACATCTACGACGGGCGCAACGGACATGCGTACTACAGCCAACGGCAGCTTCCATCGGGTGGCACGCTGTTCGACGATGTGACCAATGGCTATGGTCCCGAGCAGTTCGCGATCGAAGGCAAGAGCCGCGCGTTTCCCTATACCCTGCAAGCTCACTACTACAGCCGCGGACCCATGGGATATGGAATGGGTGGACTCCAAGTCATGGAACACGACGGCCGCGGTGAACTGCGCTTCCAAGACCGCCCGTTCGTGATCATGGTCGACTCGGCATTCATCGACCTCGGCGTCATCCAAGGTTCGCTGCTCGACGGCACCAAGGGAACGAAGCGCTGAACCCCGAGCGGCATGGGATCGTTCACCGAACCCATGCCGCGGTTTCCGATCTGAGGGAGCTTCGCTGCGTCTCCGCGTAGGTTTGGCGCAGCTCATTGGACGCGCGATAAGCTACGGTCATGGACCCACGCCCGCCGGAATCACGCAAGCGCAAGCTCCGGACCTTCCGTCACCTCGACCCCGAGTCGATCGCTCACCCGTGGGACGTGCAAGCCCTCCGTACGCTCAAGCGCGTCCCTGGACTCGATCTACTCGTCCGCAAGGTGATGGAGTATGGGCTCGAACGGATCCTCTACCTCGAGAACATCGCCGACAACGTTCGCGTGACCGAGGCGATGTACCCGAAGCTTTTGCGATCGCTGCGGTGGGGTTGCCAGATCCTCGGCGTCGACGAACCGGAGCTCTACGTCACGGTCGATCCGGTACCGAACGCATACACGTATGGACACACGAAACCGTTCATCGTCTTGACCTCGGGTCTACTCGATCTCCTCGATGAGCAAGAGCTCTTTTTCACCATCGGTCACGAGCTCGGACACATTCGGTTTTCGCACGTCCTCTATACCGTCCTCGCCGAAAACCTCAAAATCGTCTTAGAGGCGGTCGGTCGTGCCACCCTTGGACTCGGGCAATTGGTCGGAATCTCATTGGCCCTACCGTTGTTCGATTGGCGACGCAAAGCCGAGCTTTCGTGCGATCGCGCGGGTCTCATCTGCGTGCAAGACCCCGACGTCCCGATCCGTGTGTTCATGAAACTCGCGGGGGGGAGCGACACGAATGCCGCCATGTCCCAAGCCGAGTTCATGCGACAGATCCGCGACTACGAAGACGCGAACGAGTCGTGGCTCAACAAAGCCTATACCATCGCCATGACCGCGTTCCGCACCCATCCCTATCCGATCATGCGGGCCAAACATCTCGATGAATGGATTCGCAGCGGAGACTATGCCTCTTTGACCGGCCTCGAGTTGGAAACGGACACCAGCAACGAGCCGTGATCGAGCAAGGCCGCCCGCCATGCGTCACGGGTGACTGGCCGGCGGAACATCGGTGGACTCGTCGAGCAAAAACTCGCAGCGGCGCATTCGGCCGCGGAGGTGAGCGAGCTCGAGATGGAGGACGCCCACTTCGGCTCGAGCATCCGTCAGCTGGGAGCGCAAGTGGAGGGTGTTGAGGCTCGACCACGTCAATGCAATGCACGCGAGCGCCATCCACAAGACGTGGAGGCGGCTCGACGGTGAGCGTCCGAGAATGAGGCGTGAAAAAACCCCGAGGGATTGCGTGTGTGAGTGCTTCACGGGCCGGTCCAGTTCTTTGGGTGGACTGAGCAATACGCATGCCATTCGCGTGCCTCTTGCTGCACCGCTGTACGCGGAGAATGTCGATCCGTGCGGCAAACCACCTCGGTGGACTGCCGCACCTGGGAAAAAATCTCCCACGACCTCACCCGCCGTCGCTCGGCCACGCGGCACCTCGCGCAAGTCCCGCAGGCCCTTCGGTGCTGGCCATCGCGGCGTAGCTTCACGACCCGCAGGCCCAAGCGAGCCTCACGTAGTCTCGTCGCCCCATGACGATCACGACGCTGGCGGAGGCCGATCGCACCACGCTCGCCGACATCATCGAGCGAGTGGGGCACCTCTTGCCCGCGCAGGGTCCGATCAGCGTGTTCATTCACCACAACACCCTGCACGCGTTCGAGGATCGGCCGTTCGAGGAAGCGGTCGCGGATGCAGCCGACGTGTTTGCCTGCGAACCGTTCTTGGCCGAGGATGCCTACCGAGCGGAGTTCGCGACCGGCCGAATCACGGATGCGGACCTCCGGGCGTCGATCGTCGAGGTGCTCGGACCGGAGCGTCGCGATCAATCGATTGCGGGACTGACGACTCGCGGTGACCTTTGGTTCGTCCTCGCCCGCTACGGGATCCCCGAGCTGCGCGGCGCCACCTTGTGCTGGACGCTCGATGAACTCGATGCCCTCGACCGTTTCCGACGCGATGTTCCCGTCGCGGTCGGAGCCATGCGGGCCACCGTGCGCGGTCTCGAAGGCGGTGACGAGGCCGAATCGACCTTCGTGCGCGCGTTGTGGGCTGCTTGCGAACGAGCGACCCATAGCCTCGAACGCCCATCTCCCCCCTCGCCCCATCGATCCGCACGGCGCCATCGCGATTTCATTTGGGCTGCCACCGCAGTGGATATCGATGCCTGGGTCGATCCCGTCCTCATTCGGTTTCTCGGGGCCTACTTGGATCAAGGCCTTGCGCTCTGGCCCATGCAAGCGCGCGAACGCGGCATGTATGCAGTTTTTCTCGAATGCTACGGACAACGGCTTGCCCGCCTGTGTGGACCTTGGGGAAAACGACTCGTGTCGCTCCTGGCCGAAGAATCGGCGGCAGGGCGGACCGCCGAAGCATCGGTCGCGCATTCACTCGCGAGCCTCGGCGTTCCAGCTGAAGAGTCCTTCGCATACCTGCTCGACACGGCGCTCACCCTGCGAGGATGGGCCGGCATGGTGCGCCAGATCGAGCAGCGACCCGATCGTGTTCCGGTCGAGCCCGTGCCAGCCACACTCGTCGACTTCTTTGCGATCCGGCTGCTACTCGAACGTGCGGCCCAGCTCCAGGCGATCGAGCGCCTCCCCCTCCCCCGACCGAGTTTGCGATCCCTGCGAACCGAGCTCACGGCTCGGGAACGCAGCCCCGAGCTCGACGAGGAACAACGCACGTGGTCGTGGTTCAACGTCGCACAACTCTTGGGATTCGATCCCGTGCGCGTCGAACAGCTCGAAGCCACGGACCGCGTGACCCTCGAGGGGGAGTGGCTTGCCTTCGACGGGCTGCTGCGCCGCAAGGTGTTGCATCTCGCGTTCGAACGGCAGCTGCGTCATCAATTGTTCGATGCGCTGGCCCAACATACACCGCATCCGTCTGCACGCTCGCCATCGTTTCAAGCGATCTTTTGCATCGACGAGCGCGAAGAGTCGCTCCGACGCCATCTCGAAGAGGTCGACCCCGAAGTCGAGACCCTGAGCACCGCTGGTTTCTTCGGCGTCGCCATGTACTACAAACGGTCCACGGATGCCCGCGCACGTCCGCTCGCCCCGATCGCGATCCGTCCTCGACACTACGTCGAATCCGCGGGTCCGACTCAGGGAGTCGTGGCCGCGTGGTCTCACCACCTCGCCGTTCAACGAGCGCAGGTGATCCACTTCGGCAGCCGCGGACTCTTTCGCGGTGCACTCCTCAGCGTGCTCGGAACGTTGGCTCTCGTGCCACTGTTTGCTCGCGTGCTCCTGCCCCGCACGCGAAACCTCGTCGTTCGTTCACACTCGGGTGATCCCCATGGGCCCCTCATGTTGCACCGCAAGGATTCGTCGCCGCCGGTCGGCGAGATCAATGGCTACACCGTCGACGAGATGGCCACGATCGTGAAGGGTGTGCTCGTCGATGTCGGCGTCGTTGCCGAAGCATCGTCGTCGATCGTTCTCGTCCTAGGTCACGCATCCGATAGCCTCAACAACCCGCATCGTTCCGCCTATGATTGTGGCGCCTGCGGGGGTAGCCCGGGAGGCACCAATGCTCGCGCATTCGCCCAGATGGCCAACGATTCGGAGGTCCGTCGGGCCCTCGCGGAGCAAGGATTCGTGCTTCCGGCCAAGACTTGGTTCGTTGGCGGTGAGCACAATACCGCCGATGACAGTATCGACTATTTCGACCTGGATCGGATGCCCAGCGCTCGACATGACGACTTCGTCCACGCGCGGGACGCAATGCGGCACGCATGTGCATGCAACGCGGAAGAACGTAGTCGACGGTTTGCCAATGTCCCCTCGCTGACGCCGACGCGGGCACTCCAACATGTCCGAGGTCGCCGCGTCGATCTCGCAGAGCCGCGACCCGAATACAACCACGCCACGAATGCATTCTGTGTCGTTGGTCGTCGGACGACCACGCGGGGGTTGTTTCTCGATCGGCGCGCCTTCCTCGTATCCTATGATTCGGCGGCGGACGACGCATCGGGGAGCATGCTCACTCGGGTACTCCGCGCGGTCGTCCCGGTCGTCGCCGGGATCAACCTCGAGTACTTGTTTGGAACGATCGACAATGTCCACTATGGCTCCGGCACGAAACTCCCACACAACGTCACCGGACTCATCGGGGTCATGGACGGAGCGCAAAGCGACCTGCGCACGGGGTTGTGGGCACAAACGGTCGAGATCCACGAACCCGTTCGGCTCACCCTCGTCGTCGAAACCTCGCGTTCGCGATTGCAAGGCGTACTCGACACGAGCCCGCAACTGCAGCAGTGGGTGACGCATCGATGGATCTTTGCCGCGTGTCTCGAGGGGTCGGTGCTGTGGGAGCTTCGCGCGGACGGGTTTCACGAATATGAACCCGAGCTCCCGCTCCGCACCGTGCCCGGGCCCTCGTCGCAATGGTTTCGTGGGCGGCGCGGCCATCTCCCGATCGTTGCCATTCAATCCCCGTCCGTCGAGGTGCTGCGGTGACGCCTTCGATTCCGCTCCTTCACGCAGCCGTGGTCCTCGCGCTCGGCTGCCCGATGGTGTTGTTCGGAATGCTCGGTGCGGCCTCGCTCGTGCCGGAGCGCTGGACGGAAGGCGCGATCGCTCGGGTCACCGGCACGAGCATGCTCATCTGCGTCGCGAGCCTGACACTCGCGTTCGTCGTCCATCTGCTCCACGGACAGGCCGCCGAAGTGTGGACGGCTCGTCAGTGGTTTTCGTCGGGCAGCGGAGCTTTTCGCTTCGATGTCTTGGTCGATACGTGGTCCCTCGCCTTCGCCCTCTTGGCGGCCACCCTTTGTGGCGTCGTCTCGGCGTTCTCGGCTCGCTACCTGCATCGAGATCCCGGGTTTGGGCGCTATTTCACGCTGTTCGCAGGCTTCACCGCCGGGATCTTGCTCGTCGCGCTCGCCGGGAGCGTGGAAGTCCTGTTCGCGGGTTGGGAGCTGATCGGCCTCAGCTCGACCTTGCTCGTGGGTTTTTTTCACGACCGGCGTACGCCGGTCGTCAATGCGATGCGCGTGTTTGCGACCTACCGATTCAGCGACGCCGCGATGCTCACGGCCGCGGCAGTGCTGCATCATGAAGTCGGCAGCGGTCGACTCTCCGCGTTGTTTCTGACGGGGGACGAAGGTTCGATTTCCGATCTCTCGGCCGGATCGGCGACCGTCATCGGCCTGCTGCTGATCGTGGCCGTTGCAGGCAAGAGCGCGCTGCTTCCGTTCTCCGGGTGGCTGCCGCGAGCGATGGAAGGTCCAACCCCGTCGAGTGCCGTCTACTACGGCGGATTGTCCGTTCATGCCGGCTGTTATCTGCTCATCCGCGCAGAGCCGGTCTTCGATGCATCCGTGGTCGCGCGATGCCTGCTCGCGGCCATCGGCGTGACCACGGCCCTCTACGCCACACTCGTCGCGAGGGTGCAAAGCGACGTGAAATCAGCACTGTGTTTCGCGACCTTGACGCAAGTGGGAATCATCGTGGTCGAGATCGCGGTCGGCCTGCGCACGCTCGCGTTTTTCCACATGATCGGCCACGTTTGTCTGCGTCTATTGCAGTTCCTGAGCGCCCCCAATGTCTTGCAAGATGTCGCTGCGTTCGAGACGGCTCGTTCGCGACCGATCGCGTTACGGAAAGCCCAAGGGCGATGGGAACGACGACTCTACCTCTTCGGCCTCGAGCGAGGATTCGTCGACACCGTGGTCGACCGATGCATCGTCGCGCCATTCCATGCCATTGCACGCTTCGGTGATCGCATCGATCGATTCCTCGCGGGCGAGACCCCGCCATGACCTATCCGGAAGCTTGGCCGGAAGCTTGGCCGGAAGCTTGGGTACTGGGTTTGCTCGGCCTGCCCGCCCTCTGCGTTGCACTGCCGCGAATCGACCCGTCGCTCGAACGGCAACGGATCGTCGCGGTGACGGCCGCCATCACCATGGCGCTCGTTGGATCGTTTCCCATGTTCATGTCCACGTTCGGCGCTTGGGAGATCCACCTTGGCACCCCACTCGATCTCGAATGTCGGACGCCGCTCCTGCGGATGAATCGGCTGTCCTCGGTGTTGCCCACGATGGCCGCGGCCCTTTGGTTGCTGACGGTCGCGGTGACGCCCAAGATGTTGCTCGCGCGCAACGGTCTGCAACGCACGGCGCTTGCGACATTGTTCACGACGGTTGGATTTCTCACCGAGAACGGGCCGCTCTTATGGGTGATCTGGGCAGCTTCTGTCCGGACGTTGCTCTCGGCATTGGACGAGGAAGCCCCCCCATCACGGAGTCATCGGGATGTCGTCGGGTGGTATCTGTGGGGATCGACCGGGGCTCTCGGTCTCGGGGTCGCCCTCGTCGGTTGGTCGCGACCCGGAAGCGTCTACGAAACCTACGGCTTGGGTTTGCTCGTCCTCGCCGCCCTCGTTCGCAAGGGGATCGCACCGTTTCACGCGTGGGTGCCCGCCGTATTCGAGCGTGGACGGTTGGGGCCGTCGGTGCTCTTTTGTGCACCCCAACTCGGAACCTACGTCGTCGCGGTGCTGGTCGTGCCCCGAGCTCCGGAGACGATGCTTCGAACCGTAGCAGTGCTCGCGTTGTTCACCGCCGTCTATGCGGCCGCACTCGCCGTGGTGCAACGTTCGGCTCGTCGAGCATGCGCCTACTTGTTCATGAGCCAATCTGCGCTCGTGATGGCAGGCCTCGATTGCGCGAGCGATGAAGCCCTGACCGGAGCCCTCGTGTTGTGGGTGTCCTCGAGCCTCGCCTTTGCGGGGCTCGGCCGATGTGTCTTGGTGCTCGAGGCACGGCGCGGACCCATCGATCTCTCGCAACATCATGGTGGCTACGAACGGAAGCCGATCCTCGCGGTCACGTTCTTGCTGCTCGGGCTCACCTGTACGGGATTCCCCGGAACGCTCGGGTTCGTCGGTGAAGAGCTGCTGCTCGCGGGTGCAGTGGAGGATTTTCCCCTGCTCGGATTCCTCGTCGTCACGAGCGGAGCCTTCACCGGCATCGCCGTACTGCGAATGTACTTTTCGCTGTTCTGCGGAGCGCGTAGCCAATCCGTGCGGCTCGAGCTCCGCCCCCGCGAAGCGGCGGGCATCGTGGGGGTCGTCGCGATTCTGGTCGCCACGGGGCTCTATCCAGCCCCGCTCGTATCGTCCCGTCTCACCGCCGCGGCCGATGTGCTCGCATCACGAGATCGTCCGCGCGAATGTCGGTGAGGCAGGCGATTCGCCTCACGGCCAGCCCGGAATCCATTCTTTGCCGGTCACGATCTGGATCGACGAGGCCTCGAGTTCGGCCTTGGAGATCGGCTGGTAGACGCCTCCGAGTTGCGCCGACAAGAACGCTTCGGTCGCGGCGAAAAAGGCGAGGTTGTTCTCGGGACGCGCAAAGCCGTGGCCCTCGTCGGGGAACACGACGTAGCTGACCGGTCGATGGTTTTCCTGCATCGCCCGAACGATCTGATCGGATTCCGCCTGTTTGACCCGTGGATCGTTTGCCCCTTGAGCGATGAGCAAAGGGCGCTCGATCTTCGCGGCGTGGGTGAGCGGCGAAACCTCGAGCAGCGCTTCGCGAACTTCCGGCTTGGTCCAATCCCCGACTCGGAATTTGAACACGCCCACGATGGGGGCCCAATAGGGCGGAATGGATTCGACCAGGGTGAGGATGCTCGAAGGCCCCACGATGTCGACGCCACAGGTGAACACCTCCGGCGTCAAGGTGAGGCCGGCAAGCGTGGCATAGCCACCGTAGCTTCCGCCCATGATGCAGATCTTGTCCTTGGGCGCGATGTTTTGCGCGACCAACCACTCGGTCGCGTCGAGGAGATCCTCGTGCATCGCTTTGCCCCACTCTCCATTGCCTGCATTGAGGAACGCCTTACCAAAACCGGTCGAGCCGCGGAAGTTGACGCTCAGGACCCCATAGCCGCGGTTCGCAAGCATCTGGGTGAGCGGGTTGAAGCCCCAGCTGTCCCGCCCCCATGGCCCACCGTGCACAAGCAGCACCACGGGAACGGGTGCATCGGCGCGCCCGTCCTCGTCTTGGTCGGCCGACTTCGGCAAGGTCAGATAGCTGACCAGGTCTAGCCCATCGCGGGCTTTGATGACGACCGAGTGCTGCTTGGCGAGGGGTTTGCCTTCGAGTTCGGGACGAGTCGCGAACAGGAACGTGCCCTCCTGTTTCGTTCGATCCCACTTGTAGAATCGCGTCGGTTGACGATCGCCGTTCAAACCGACGATCCATATTTTGCCGTCGAGCGTCATCGAGGCGATCCACACATCACCCTCGCCGAGTTTTGCGAGCTCCGCGAAATCCTTCTGCGCCCCGGGATCGAGCACGGCCCACCGTTCGCGATCCCATTCCACGCTCGCGGCAAACGGAGTGTTCTCGGTCGGATGAAACACGACGTTGCTGATATCGGCGCGTGCATCTTCGAGAATCAGCTTCTTTTGCTTGGTCTTGATGTCGAGGACGAACAGCGCCGCCGTATCGCGTTCGCGATCGTCGGTGATATAGAGACTGTCCCCGCGTTTGGTGAACGAGAACGGCGTCAGCGTGTCCGTGGCGGCAGCCTTTTCGTATTCGTTCCAGCGTCCCCGCCGATCGCGTTGATAGAGCACGGTGGTGCCGTCGGGCAGCACTTTGCTCGCGAACCGGATCGCCAGCTCGTCATCGGCGAGCCAGTCGGCAAACTCCGCTTCGTTCTCGACGATGCGCTGTTTCGCACCCGTCCCGAGGTCGATGCTCCACACATCGTGCACATTCGGATCGCGATCGTTGAGTCCGACGAGCACGAGATTGGGCTTGCGGTGAGACACGCCGATGATTCGAGCTTGTACATTCGACTCGGGGGTCAAATCGGTGACCTTGCCGTCGTCGACGGTGACCCGATAGATGTGAAAGTTCTCGTCGCCGCCCACGTCCTGCAAATAGAGGAGCGTGTCTTTGCGATGCGTCCAAAGATAGTTTCGTACGGGACGCTTGACGTCCGACGTGACCGCCCGAGCATCGTCGGGCTTCGCCGCCGACGCGACGAACACGTTCATCACGCCGTCCTTGGGAGCCGTCCACGACAGGTATTTGCCATCGGGGCTGATCTGCACGTTGGCGAGCACGGGATTGCCAAACAACATCTGGCGATCGAGCACATCGGCCGAAGGCTTCCCGCGCGGGCTCGTCGGCACCACCGCGGCCGCATCAGTTTCGGATTCGGAGGCCGGGATGGCTGGCTGTGTGGGTGCCGGGTCGGGAGCCGTCGATGGGGTGTTCGTCGGACTGCCACAAGCCATGAGAAAGCAGGTGAGCCACAAGTTGCGCATTCGTCCCTCCAGCCTCCTCATATCGCGGTGTGCAGACCTTGGCGAGCCCATCGAGGTGGGACGGTTACGATGGTGCCTGGCTCTGGTGAACGGAGGCTCGGACGAGAGTGCTAGCCTTCGCGGCTCATGCGGATCGGCTTGCTCGTCCTCGCGCTCGGCCTCGGCCCGGTCGCGAGCGCCCCGATCGAGCGAGATCGAGGTGACGCATTACCACTCGCACTGACTTGGGATGCGCCGCCCGAGTGTCCCCACGCGGACGACGTGCGACGCGACGTCGCGGAGCGCGTCCGAGCCCCGATGGGAGCTTCGCTGCGGGTCGAGGGCCGGATTTCGCGGCTGCCAGATGGGCAGTATGAAGCGCAGCTCTCGTTCACGACGAAGGATGGGACCAACACGCGAAGCGTGGTCGCACCCGACTGCAGGACGGTCGCGAGTGCGACCACGGTCTTCATCGCCGTCGCGATCGGGGCCCCCGTTGCAGCCCCTGGAGGGGCGCTCGTCATCGTGCCCGAGCAACCGGGAACCACCGGCGAGACGATCGTCCCCACCACGCCAAGCGATTCGCCGACGATCCCCGCTGCGCCCGGATCGAGTGCACCCCAACGAATCGGATCGACGGAGATCCGCGGAAGCGGCTCGCCCGACGTCGTGTCGACGCAACCACCGACCTCCGAGACGTCCACGAGCAAGACCGCGATGATGTCGGACCGGTCGACGCTCGCCCGAAACTCAGCTGCGAGGACGAAACCCGACCCGCGTTCACCTCGCGAGCGACGCACGTGGCAGGTCACGCTTCGTGCCGGGTTGGGGGTGCAATGGGGCGCCGTACCGAGCCTTGGGCCCGGCGTGCAACTTGGCCTCGGGATGCGTGGGCGACGTTGGCGAGTCGAAGCCACGGGGACCTTTTGGGTTCCTCGCGAACTCGAGCACGAGGGTGTGACCACGAGCCTTTCGCTCGGGTATGCGGCCTTACGCGGATGCTACGAACCGCGGGTTCGTCGAACGAGTTTTCCCCTGTGCGGGGGCGCCGAAGCGGGTGCAATGATTGGTCGTGCGAACGAGATCTCCCAGGCGGGTTCACTGTCGCTGGTTTGGGCGGCCGTTGCGGCGTCGGTCGGGGTCACGTGGGCACCGGTCCGCCGATTCGCCGTGTGGCTCGATCTCGTGGGTACAGGCCATTTGACGCGCCCCCGGTTCGTGGTCGAAGGACTCGGAGAAATGCATCGCGCAGAAGCCGGCGGCGTGCGGCTGCTGGGCGGGGTGGAGGTGCGAATTTAATGCAACGGATTGGGCCCGCTCGGACCATGAGCAAGGAGTTCGTGCCGTCGGATCCCGCAGCATCCCCGCCGACCGCGATCCCCGAGCCGTTGTCCGCGATCTTCCGGGAGCACTATGCATTCGTCTGGCGCACCGTGCATCGCTTCGGCGTCACCCCGGCTCAGGCCGACGATGCCGTGCAAGACGTGTTCGTGATCTTGTATCGACGACGGAGCGACTGGACGATCGGGCACTCTCCTCGAGCGCTGCTGTTCGGGATCGCGCGGCGGGTCGCGAAGGCGTACCGCAAGAAGGCGACCCGACCCTCGCCTGAGACCGTCCCTGATGCCGAACTGCCCGAAGCGCCCGGTGGCGGGGTCTCACGTTGGGAGGCGGCGCAGCTCGTTCGCGACTTCCTGGAGCAACTCGATGAAATCCATCGTGCGGTCTTCATCCTCGCGGAGCTCGAGGGCATGGCTGCCCCCGAGATCGCCGAGGCACTCGGTGGTGTGAACCTCAACACGGTGTACACGCGCTTGCGCGCGGCTCGGACCCAGTTTGCCAGGGCCGTCAAACGCCATCAGGCCCGTGAAGCGAGGACCGGATGAACCTCGATCGACAGGCACGAACGTACCTCCGCGCCTTCGAAGCTGCGGAAGCCAAGCCCGACCCCGAGGCCCAAGCCGCGTCATGGGCCGCGATCGCCGAGCGATTGCACGACGAGGCCGATGACGAGGCGCGCCCACATGCCATCGTCGCATGGCCGAAGCGTCGACCGTGGATCGCATGGGGTGTGCTCGCGACCGCGGCCGCGTTGCTGATCTGGCAGGCGCGTTTACTCACGAGCTTCGTGACCGGACTCGCAGGTCGCGATCCGAACGACTTCAGTGCCGTGTATGGCACTCGAACGGACGAACGGACGAACGCCACCATCGAAGTCCCGGCCGACCCAGCGGCCGCCTCGGAACGACGCATCGAAGCGTCTGGGCCCAACGACCTTGGCCACGGCATCGACCACGGCATCGACCACGGCCCGGGACGCTCCTCGTTCGCGGCCCATCGTGCTGACGAGCATGATCGCCCGGTCACCGAGCTTCGTGAGCAGCGTGCCGTGGAGTCCCACGGGCCCGCGCGCGAGCCCCAGGCGTCGCGGCACGAAGATCCACTCGTTCGCTCGAGCCTGTCGGCGGCGGAGATCACATCGTTCGAAGCCGCCAACCGGGCGGCCATGCAAGGCAATCCCACACGGGGGCTCGAACTCCTCGCCGACCACGAAACCCATTATCCGGCGAGCGTATTCGCAGAAGAACGCGAGCTCGCTCGCGCGCATGCCCTGTGTCGTCGTGGCGATGTTGCAAAAGCACGAGACCTCGCCGAAGCATTCGTCGCTCGTCATCCCCATTCACACCTCGCCGCCCGCGTGCAGTCGACCTGCAGCGATTCATCCAACGGAATCGAACCCTCCCACCCATTGGAATGAGCATGAACACTCGAAACCAAATGTTTGGCTATCTCTTTGGTGTGGCGGCGCTCGGCATGCTTCCGCTCGCCTGTGACATCGAAGGCATCCTCGGCAGCGTGTGTGAGGACGACACCGATTGCCGAAATGGCCAAGTGTGCTCAGGCGACACGTTGCACTGCGAAGACGGGCCCAAACCCTCACCTTCGGAATGTGGTCAGGATGCGGACTGCGACGATGCCCAGTTCTGCAACATGGCGTCCGAATGCGAGAACGATCCGATCGTTCCGCCTCGGTGCAAGTCGGATCGTGAGTGCTTCTCGTGGCAAATCTGCGATCCGATGGCGGACCAATGCGTCGACGTCCCCCGGCCGCAACCCGGGTGCATGCAAGACACGGACTGCGGACTCGGCCAAATTTGTAACCCGAGTACCTTCGAATGTGTCGGCGTCGAACCGTTCCCGCCTTCATGCATGATCGACAGCGATTGCCTGATGGGCGAGGTCTGCGATCCCAACATTGCACAATGCGTCACCCCGCCATTGCCGCCCGACCCCATCCCCTGTGGCTCCGATGCGGATTGTCCACTCGAGTTCGTCTGCAACACGATGACGTCCGAGTGTTTCGAGGGAGCGGGTCGCCCGTGTACGACGGACCTGGATTGTGCGTCGAGCCAGTTCTGTCTGCCCGATGCGCAGTTCTGCGTCACCGATGAAGCCTACACGCGCTGCATGACCGACCAGGATTGCCCGACGGGGGAACTGTGTGACCCGTTGAATTTCGTGTGCCAGCCCGAACCGTTCGATGCTTGCATGCAAGATGCCGACTGCCCCATGGGGCAGACCTGCAATCTGATGCGCAATGCGTGTGAGTGAGGGTCCAAGGCGCGCCGATAGAAAAGCAGGTTTTCGAGAGCGGGGTGACACCCTGGTCGTCCTCGGGTGTTGCAGCCGCTCGACCATGCTCGTCACGAACACCCGCTCCTCCATCCTCCTCGCCACTTGCCTACTTGCCCCCGTCGCGTGCGACGACGACCCGGACGTCGACGACGCGTCCGAAGACAGCACGGGCGCGACCGTGGACGAGGCCGACCCCGCCACCCTTGCCGACTGCAACGAAGCCGATTTCGAAGCCCCGTTCTTCATGGGCCCCGCGTTCGATCCCACGAGCGGCGTCCTGCTCGAACCCCTTCCCGACGGTCACATCATCGCGACCACCGCTGGATGGTCCAAGCTCGACCAGGCCTCCGGCGAGCTGCTCGGCGAACACAGCAATTTCGTCATCATGGATATCTTTCAACACGAGGGTCTGCTCGGGGCCACCTTCGGGCTCTCGGAGACTTGCGGGGCTGCCCGCACCCTCTCGATTTGGCGTGACGAGGCCGCGCTGATGGGCTTCGTCACCGGCACCGTGCATGCCACTGCCATCTCGGAGGCGATCAGTTCGACCCGCGCTTGGGAAACCACCCACTGGACGGATGCGGCGGCGGCCGACGTGCCGACGTGGGACGACGCGCGGGCTCGCCTCGCCTCCGTGCGTGGCGACTGAACCCCGCCAACGCCTCCCACGACCTCATCGTGCTACCTAATGGGCCATGAAGGTCGTCATCTTCGGAAGCTCTGGGGGCACAGGAGCTCTCACCGTTCGGGAGGCGCTCGCTGCAGGTCATGACGTGACGGCAGTTGCTCGCACGCCGAGCAAGATCGCGGAGAAGCATCCGCGTCTCGAGGTCGTGCGTGGCGACGTGACCGATCCGGAGAGCATCCGCTCCGTGGTCGACGGCAAGGATGCCGTCATTTCTGCACTTGGCGCGCCATCGAATCGCCCCCCTGTCACGATCCATCGAGTCGGCATCCGCAACATCCTTGCCGCGATGAATCAGGTTGGGGTGAAACGGCTCGTGGCGATCAGCTCCGGTGGCCACTACAAAGGACACAACCCCAACGCCTCTCGCGTCTTCGAGTGGGTGATCCGGCCGCTCTTCCTCCGCCACATCTATGCGGACCTGGCCGCCATGGAAACGCTCATCGAGGCGAGCGACGTCGACTGGACCGTACTTCGTCCGCCGCGCCTCCTCGACACGCCTCCCATCGGCCAGGTGCGGGAAGCACCGGACACCTTCGTCGTGCCCAAGGGCACCTCCATCCCGCGTGCAGATCTCGCGAAGGTCGTGGTCGGCAAGCTGAATGACCCCGCAAGTTTTCGGCGTGCCATCGCAGTGGCTACATGAACGGATTGGAGCGAAGATCCGTGATCGCGAAAATCGCCTTCGAGGATTGACCGGCGCTCATGGGCCGATCCGTGGCGCTCACCGTTTGGCAGCTCGAAGCGCCTTGCGGGCCCATTCGCGGTCGAGCTCCTTCACCTCGTCGGGCAGGTCTTTGTAGGGGATCCAAAACTTCTGCCAGCGGGAACGGCGCTCGGGGCTGACCTCGGCCGCGACGTCCTTCGACCATGCCATCCACTGTTCGTGCTCGACTTCGGCCACGCGCTCGACGACGGCCGGATCGAACTCTGAGCACGCCGGCATGCTCATGCCTCCAACCATCGCCGCCACGATCGACAACCACGCTCTCGGTCCCATCATTCGCCGCATCCTATCCCAACACCCATCGGCTCGTTTGACTTCCGACGGCTGGGCGTGACTTGGGGGAATCGACTTGCTTCGCCACAATCGAGCACGCGCATGGAAAATCATCGAACCGGCGCTAGCGTGATGGCTCACCCAACCACGAAATGCGTTGTAGGGTCGACGTGCCGAGCTGGCTTGAGTGAGGGTTCGGTCGACGCTACAATCGGACAGAGCTTCCAGACCGCTCGGAACAGAACTTCTACGTTCGTAGGTATTCGGTCGAGCGAGGATCTCACTCGCCGCGAGTCCGAATGTCGCAGTGTGCTGTTTTGGTTGGTCTCTCACAGTGAGCCGAGTTCGGCGTGCGACCGCAAAGCATTGTGATTGCGGTGGTCGATCGGCGTGGGCGTGACGAGTCACGGCATTCGCCTTTGCATGATGATCGCGCGATTCGGAGGACAGCACGCTTCGACGCGAGTCGCAGGGGTGTTCACGTGAGCTGAGAACTCGAATTCGAGCATGGGCTTGGCGTATTCGTTGCACACGACGCTGATGCGCTCACAGCAGGAGCGAATCAAACGCGCAAGCGTTGGAGGGTAAAGCAATGAATCTTCGAATTCGTGGACGATCTCGTACTTGGGTGCTTGTCATGCTCGGAAGCTCGAGCCTCGCGTGCTCGGAAGATGCAGAGGATGGAGCATTGGGCGCCAGAACCGGGCATGCCGGTGCGTCGCAGTTTTCGCTCCGCACGCCGGCGCAATCGGAAGCGATGGATGACGGGAACCCCCTTGAGGAATCGGGCGAGCTCCCAAGCGGTGACGACCCCGATTCCCAATACGACGTTACATCGTCTTCATCCTCATCTTCATCCTCCACTACCGTTGGCGAGGCCGGCGAAACGCCGGAATGCGGAAACGCAGTGATCGAAGACGGTGAGGTCTGCGACGACGGGATCGACAACGGAACGCTCGACCAGTGCGATGGGGAGTGTGCTTTCGTTTGCCAAGGCGCCTGTCCAGTGCGCGTCGATCCTCAGTTGGACACCCCCGGCGATGGCCGCTCATGGCGTTCGGCGTTCACGTCCGTGCAGGCAGCGATCGACCAGCAGGGCGATCTGGGGGGAGGCGAAGTCTGGGTGATCGGACCTGGCCCGTTCCCCACGCTCGCGGGGGATCGGGTTCTCACGTTGATGACGCTGCGTGAAAACGTGCGGGTCATCGGCGGCTTTGCCGGGACCGAGCGACAGCTCGAGGAACGAGACCCCGAGATGCGCACAGCGATCGTGGGGGCGGAGCCGAACGACGACAACGATCCAGTGGTTCCGGTGGTCATTGGCGCGTCGAACTCCACACTCGAATCATTCGACATTGCCGACCACTGGGGCACGGTCCTGCACTATGAAACCGCTGAGAATTTCCGCGTTTCGAACGTCGCCATCGCCGACAGCACCATCGTCAGCGGGTCGGAAGTCATGGTCACCGATAGCAGTGGCAGCTTCGAGAATTTCTTGTCGCGCAATGCCTACGGAGCCGACGACGGGGTCGCCGGCTTCGAGGCAACCCGAAGTCGCGTGCGCCTCGCGACTTCGGAGTTTACGAGTCTGAGCGCGGAGTACGGGGCAGTTGGCTTTCGGGCCACGGACTCCACCCTGGTGCTCGACAACGTGTGGTTCGTCGACACGAATCTCGGCCTAGGCTCGTCGATAGGTTGGAACAACTCCGACGTACTAGCCATCGACTCCGTGTGGCTCGGCTTCTTCGGCGACGTGCCGGTGGTCACAGTGTGGGACTCCCGCTTCGTCGCGGTCAATACGCACTGGGAAGACCTCGGCTCAGGAAGCAGCCTCGTGTCGATCCACGGGAGCGAAGCTACTTTTCTGAACTCTTCGTTCGTGCACAACAACATCCTCTTTGGCAGTGTCGTGCACGTCAACGAAGGCGATCTGGAAATGGTCAATACAACCTTCTTCGACAACGAAACCGACTACCCAGAGGACTCCGGTGTCACGGGTCCCGGAGAGAACGCCACCATTACGCTCCACAACTCGTTCTCGGACAATGAGGACGTGCTGTTCGAGCCCAATCCCGCGAGCGGAAACTGCATTCTCGACGCGGATGCAATCCCCAACGAGCGCACCGAACACGGCTATAGCGAAATCTTCCTCCTCCCGGAGTTCGGCTGCACGGACGGAGGCAACGACGAAGCCGTACGCGCAGCCACCGAGCGCGTCCAAGCCTTCGCCACGAGCCTCGGAGAGACCGTTCCACTCGAAGGCGATTGGTGGCCCCCCCTCACCTCGGTGTCCGGCCTTTGCGGTGACACGGGTCAGATCGATCCAGGCCGACACTACGAATCCGAGGTCTGCGAATAAACCGAGACGCCGCCCGGCCCTTCGGGATGGCTGTGCAGCTCTGACGGCAGCCGCGAACGGTGTCGGGCACCGCTCGAACGGTCTCGAACCCAGGTCCTTGACCCGACAACGACCTTGAAGCCGGGTGCAAACGAGACTGCACCCGGAATTCGGGGTGCAGTTCGGGTTCGTGCTCCACATCCAGAGCCGCGACAACCCCTTATCGTAGTCGGTTTCAGGGGTCGCTCGGAGCGCCGGAGGTCTTCATCTTCAAGCTCTTCGTCTGAACCGCCACCATTCCGCCGCGGAGGGTTACAAGAAACCCTCCGCCTTCGATACGTTCGGTGGAGCTCTGGACATGACGTCGTTGCACCTGCGTTCTCCTCTCCGTCGAGTGCTCGCCGGGCTCATGCTCGCCACTTCGCATGCGGCCTGTCGGGACGTGCTGCCCAATCCGGACGACTACGTCGATCCCGGTGCACTCGGAACCCAAAGTTCGGACCCGACCGTGACAGACGATCCGAACGACGATTCGACTCCGTCGTCGGATGGGATCCTCCCCGACGGAACGACGATCATGGAGGGGACGAGCGAAGGCGTCGCGACGACCCAGGATTTCGCGAGCGGCACGACGATCGTGGCGGACGAAACGACGTCGGCTTCGGTGCCTTGCGGCGGGTCGATGGACGGTTCCGAATGCATTGCCTCGGGAAGTTTCCTGGGTGGAGACGTGACCCAAACCGTGGCTGCGTTCTTCATGGACCGTACGGAAGTCACCGTGGCGCAGTATCGAGCTTGCGTGATGGCGGAAGTGTGTTTCCTTCCGCCCGAACCATTCGTCTACTTCGAGCCGGGGTCTCCCTACAACTACGGTGGACCCGACCGCGACGAGCATCCGATGAATGGAATCGATTGGTTCGACGCGCAGACCTACTGTGCTTGGACCGGTGGCCGCTTGCCGACGGAATGGGAGTGGGAATGGGCCGCGCGAGGACGGGACGCGGGTCAAACGTATCCGTGGGGCAATACCCCGGAACCAAACTGCGACCTCGTCATCATGCCCGAGGCCGAGATCCCTGGATGTGGGCTGAACACGACGAGTCCAGTGGCGAGCCGGTCCCCGGGAGGCGATACCGTGGACCGCCTGCATGACACGATCGGCAACGTATGGGAATGGACGGACAGTGCCTTGGACGAGGGCACGGCGATGCTACGCATCATTCGCGGTGGTGCTTGGAACGAAACCGATGCCGACTCCTTTCGCGTGAACAATCGCACCTATTCCCCCCCGGACAACCGCAACGAACGCTTCGGCGTTCGTTGTGCGAGAGACGTGCCTTAGTCGAACGCCCTCCCATTATCTTCGATCGTGTTCGAGCGGACTGCCGATCCGGGGCACGCGTGGGGCCAGCCGACACGGCGTTCGCATCGAGGCCGAGCTCGGCGGTCACTCATAACAGCTCGCCGCAAAAGCCCAGGTGCTCGAGGCCACGGAACTGCGAGCCAACGAAAAAGGGACGGCACTCTTGGTCGTCCGGGCACTCCGGGTCGGTGAGATCGCAGTAGTCGACGCAGCAGGCACCTTCGTCGCAAAGCGGCGTGTTGCCGTTGAACAAGCAAGTCGTCCTGGCTCGGCAACCATTGTCGTTTTCCGGTGAGCCGGCGCAGGCCTCTCCCACGTCCCCATTCCCCGGGATCTGGCACGAAAACGACTCGACGGCAACATCCAAGGCGCCGCAGCGGAAGCCCGCTGGGCAACCGGCGTCGTTGAGTGGGTTGCACAGGTAATCCTCGAATTCACAGTCATCGTCGCAACCCGGGCCGCCGTCGCACATCTCGTCGTCTTGCACGATGGCGTCACCACAGAAGCCGGTGGGCTCCGGCGAGCCGGTGGTGTCGTCCCCCCTCGAGCTGCCGGTCATCGACGTGGAATCGCTTGGCGTCGAGTCGCCGGTGTCCCTCGGTGAGGACTCGGCCGTCGAGCTATCGCCGGCGGTCGACGTCGATGTCGGGTTGGCAGAGGTATCGGTTCTCGTTGACGGTCCAGAAGCATCGCTCGAGGTGCTCGTGCACATCTCCGTTTCGCAACCGGTGCTACCGGCCACCTCCACGGTTTGAGGAACTTCGAAGCAGCCCCCGGTGAGTAGCATGATCAACGTGAAGCGAACGGATCGGCACCTCTGCACGGGCCCATGATAGCGCCTTCTGCAGCGACGCAGAGCCCAAGGCCGCTCTCGACGCGCCCACCGCTCGGGACGGTGCCCTCGATGGATTCCATGGGTCGGTGCAGTGCGATGGGAAGCCTAGGAGGGTGGCTCGTCCGAAGCCGGCGGGTGGTCGAAATTCGGTGTGCAGTCGTTGGCGGGCCAATGGGGCGCGGATGGCCAACAGCGACCTTCGACACACGCGAGCGAGTCGTCAGCGTGGCAAGACTCGTCCACCGTCATGGGGAGGTCCTCGGGTCCACAGCAGCGCTCGTGTCTTCCGCCGCAGCCTTCGCAAACCGTTTGGGCCACCGTGCCGCACAGTGGCACGTCGCCTTCCTGACCGGAGAGCTCGACCGGCGCGGTCACACCGACTTGAACCTTGCCGGTTTCCCACGCTCGGGTGATTAGGGTTGGGTCGGCGGTCAAGCTCTCACATAGATCGCGAAGGTGGATCCATTGGACCATCCCCGCGTGTCCGGCGTGGCCACCCGTGGGTCCGCCAAAGTTGTAGCAGCGCGTGCCCTGCATCTTGGGCCAGAGCTCGCCGAGATCGGAGTGGGTCGCCGTGCCGTCGAGGCACACCGCATAGCCGACCACGGCCCGTGCACAACCGAGGAGCGCATCCGCACGAGCCGAGCGCCCCTCGTCCGTGTCCGGGAATCCGCCCGCGAGCACATCGTCGCGGCAGACCGCCGTGCCAAGCGGAACATGGGCTTCGTGAGCCTTCGCTTCGCCGCAGCGACCGCTTTCGGTTGGAGTCTCACACGCCTCGCCGAGGCCGATGTGCTCGATCCCGTCGTGGATGTGAAAGATGCCGAGATCGACCAGGTTCTCGCCGTTGACCATCCATATGCCGCTCGCCGCGGGGGTGATCACGGGCTCGACGCATGCGTCCGGCAGGATCTCATCGAGCCTCGGCAGAGGAATCGGCGAGAAGAAGCCATCCATGCCTTTGTCGTCACGCCAATCGACATCACATTCATCGGCTGGTGTATCCGTGCAGGCCATCAGCAGGAAACCGAGCAGCGCGGCCGCCCGGATCGAACGGATCTCGTATCCCATCGTTTCTCCTTGGCCCCGCACGATTGCATGGGGGCTCGGGATCCAAGCCTTACACGATTCCGGCGGTCAAAGAGCGATCGCGAAGACTCGGCCGACGATTCGTGATCTACTGTCGGCAACAACGTGACACCGACCCCATCATGAAGGAATCGCACCTGTACTTAATGGCGGAACCGACAATCGCCGAAGCTTTGGGGAATCTCGCTTGGAACATCGTATGAATGGTGTGTTTGCATAAATGGTCCACGATCGGCGCGGAGCCGCACCCGAGCTTCGCGACTCGGCGGATTTCGTCCCTCCAAGGGTTCCGAAATCAGACCCATCGGTTGGACGACCTCGGGGCTCTATGCCGCGAACATTTCGAGTGTGTTCGTGGCTGCAGGCCTGAATCGGTCTCATGATTCCGGGGATCGCTCGTAGACGCCATTGGAAAATGACCAACTGTGACGCTCGCGGCTGCGCTCGGGAACCGATTCGTCGGCGAGCAGCCGCGTGAATAGCTGTTCCGTTCGAAGCTGCTTGGGCCACCCCCGATCGACCGTGCGCAGCGTACCCTCGACCTTGGACGCCTGGATCATCGATTCGCCATTGTTCGTCTCCGCAAAGGTTACGAACGGCCCGAAGACCTCTTTCAATTCGGCATTGGAGTCGAACGCCCAATAGCTGATCGTATACGATGCTTCTTTCATGTCCTCCCCTTGGTGACCGCTCGCGCGACGAACCTCGATGGCAAAAATGCCCGGTTCGAGGAGCTCCACGAAGGCGATGGCCTGAGGTCCCCAGGGCAGCGGTGGCTGGTTGGGGGCAGGCCAGGCAGGGCGGCTCTCCCCCACGAGCGACGCCGACAGTTCACCATGGGCAAGGACTCCACATAGCGTTCCCTCCTCCCCGTGCACGAACACTTGGACGACGGATCGGGCGTGACGTTCGTCGAGGGCCTCCGTCCCCGCAAGTTCGACTTCGACGACCGACTCCAATCCAGGAGGTCCGCCAAGCTCGATGCGGTGAATCTGTGCGTTCCTCACGTATTCCGCGGCGTGCCAAGGAGCGTCCCGATCGTGGTCGTCCGGATCCGTGACTTGCAGTCCGGCCTTCTCGAGCAACAACCGACGAGCCGGGGGTGCAGCCGCGACGACCTCGTCACGCCACGCTTCGAGATATTGCACGGAGCACCGCGGCGAGGGCGATTCGTCCTCGGTAGGCTCGGCCAGCGACTCGACCGGATCGTCGGTCGCCGCGACCTTGTCCCTCTCAGTACTGGCCTCGGCTGGGGTAGAAGCCGCGGGTGCGTGGTCAGCAGCAGGCGTCGCCCCTTCGTTCGGCTTCGACCGGGCACGCGATGCGCAACCGACGAGGAGGACGCACACCGCGATTCCCACGCGCATTCGAATCTTGAATCTGATGGAGCTCGGAATCAGCACCGACCGAGCTTACGCGTTCGCGACCCCGTTCGACCTTGTGTGAGCGACGCACGCATGCTGCCCGCGTGCGAGTGAGCGCAATCGTCAGGCGCCCCAGGATAGCTGGGGGCCTGACGTGGACTTGGGTCAAGTCGCCGGGCTCGAAGGCCCAGCACTCCGATCAGGTACCCGTGGAACCATCACCCGAGCTGCCATCGCCCGAGCCCGAGCTGCCGTCGCCCGTGCCCGACTCCTCGCCGCCCGAGCCCGTTCCCTCGACACCATCGACCGCGAAGGCCAAGTCATCGACCCAGATCTCCACCACTTCGCCCGAGCCGTCTTGCCACTGGAGCTGGAGGAGCAGCGCGGGATCGAACGTTTCGGGGGCGCCGAAGCCGAGCTGTGCGAGTTCGCTCCACTCGAGCGTGTACCTCACCCAGTCGGCGGTCAGGACGATGTCCGTTCCGAAGTTGTCGTAGCACATCTCTGCACAGGTTCCGCCGTTCACCGGAGGCACCGTGCCCGGGATCGGGAAGTTCACTCGAACCGTTCCTTCGCCCTTCGCCAAGAACGTGATGCCGGTGTAGGCCGTCGCATCGAACGGGCACGCGCCGCCCATCGTTCCGCCGGTCGCGTTGAGGGTGAGCCCCATGCCGGCACCAAAGCCGGTGAAGCCCGTACCGGTCATCCGCATCGAGTAGAGGCCCGCGAACGGGGTCTCGTCGGTCGGGAGGACCATCGTCGCGGGTGGGTCTTGCACAGCGCCTTCCGTGGCGTCGTTGTAGACGTACCAGAACCCCGAGCGGCCCTCGTTCAGCAGGATCGCGTTGTCTTGGACCGTCTCGCCGGCCGCGAGTTCGAAGTCGTCGATGAGGGGCACGTCGCTGCCCACGGGTGCCGCAGCGCACACGTAGTCGGGCCCGACCGGCCCTCCGCCCGTGGTGTCTCCACCCCCCGAAGAGTCGACATCCGCCGGTGTCTGACCCGTCGAGTCGTCCGCGGACACCGTGCTCGGTTGGTCGGTCGTGGTCGGGGAGTCGGTCGACGTGGGGGTGTCGGTGGAGCTTCCGGTCGTCTCGTCCGAGCCCTCGCCCGCATCAGCACAGGCGCCCACCAGAACGGCCACGAGGCCCGAGATCACGTATTTTGTAAGTTGTGTGTGCATGTTGATCTTCCAATCGGGACGGACTTCGAAACCGCTGTCCCGTTCGCCGACAGCGGAGGCTACCAGAAGCTCGATCGCATCGCGCGGGTGATCGGAAGATTCACACCCGGCAAAAACTCTTCCGCTCGGGGTCTCCTCAGCGATCCCACGTTCCTTGACAACGACGCCGGCGCCGTTCGACGAGATTGCGGTGCGCCCATGGCAGTCACACCGTTGCCTGTCTGCAGTCGTGATGTCGACTCGGACAGTGTCGCTGGAGGACCTGTGCAGAGTCATGAACGTCCAGTCGACCCAACACTGACGTGATTTCGAATCGGAGAAGAGTGCTATCGCTGGGATCGCAATCGACGACGAATCACCCCATGCCAGCCGCACGGAGGGGCCGCGCTCTGGCTTGCCTCGAACTCATCGCTCCAGCGTGGGTCGGTCACTCGCGCGGTTCCGCTACGATGGCGAAGATATGCCTGTGCTGGCCTTGATCCCGATGCTCTGGTGGGGCCAGCCCGAGCCGCCATCGCTCGGCCTCGACAGTCTTTGGTTGTCATGGAGCGCGCCCGCGGACTGCCCTACGGCGGACGAGGTGATCTCGCTCACGACCGGTCATCTCGGTCGCACGCCGACCTCGGCCGAGATCACCGTGCGAGCGAGCATTTCGAGCACGGACACCAACCGGTTTCAGCTGGATCTTCACACCGACCAGGCGGGTGTGCAGACCGATCGAGAACTCGTCGCCGACGCGTGCCAAGCCCTCGCGGACGCCTGTGCCTTGATCGTGGCGCTTTCGGTGGATCCCGTCGCCGTGGCGACCCACCGACCTCCCCCATCGCTGGTCCCGGCTCCCCTCCCCGCCCCGCGACTTCCGAGCACGAGCGTCGAGCCGAGCGTGTCTCGTCCCAGCAGCTCGGAGCCGACGACGACCCGCCTAGCGGAAACCGCTCGTCCGCGGCCGCGGACGAGTCTCGACCTCCACGCCTCGGTCGGCGGTGGTGCGGAGCTTGGGGCGCTGCCGGGCGTTTCGGGTGGGCCTGCGTTGAGCTTGGCGTTGGCATGGCCTCGCGTCCGGGCCGAGCTGACCGGGTTTTGGCTAGCCCCTCGGACCGCGAGCCGTTCGGCGGGGAGCGTTCGCGTCCAGATGGGCGCGGCGACGGTGCGGGCATGTGGACGCGTGGTCGCGGGCCGAGTGGAACTCCCCGTCTGCGGCGGCTGGGAGGTCGGTGGCATGCGGGGTCGTGGTCTCGAGGCGCCGGAGGCCCGTACCAATTCGGGCTTGTGGCTGGCGGCTCACGCCTCCGTGGGGGTCGCCGTGTGGTTTCGCGCTACCGCGGCCATCGTGACCAGACTAGACCTCGCAGTCCCAGTGTTGCTTCCCGCGTTCGAGGTCCGCGATCCGGGCGATCCCATCACGCTATTTGCCCCCTATGACGTGTCTGGGCGGCTATGGCTCGCCATCGAGGGAAAATGGCGAATCCGCGACGGAACCGGCGGATCGCGGGGAATACCACGGTGACCATGTGAGCCGATTCGAACACCTCTACCGCGATCAATTTTCGTTCGTTTGGGCGGCCGCTCGCCGTTGCGGCGCGCCGCCCGACGCTGTCGACGACGTGGTGCAGGAGGTCTTCGTCACCGCCTATCGCCGCCTCGACCAGCTCGACTACGAGACGTCGCCCCGAGGCTGGCTCTTCGGAGTCACGAAACGGGTCGCCTTTCGCCATCGGCGCAGCGCCGCGAGGAGGCTGCGCCGGCATCGCGCCGTCATGACCATCGCCTTACGCGAGACCCATCCCCATCGACGCCGCGACGCCGCGACCGAGCTCGACGCGTTGTTGGCCCAGGTCGACCCGACCTTCCGCGAGACCTACGTGATGGCCGACATCCTCGGGATGAGCGGCCCCGAGATCGCGGCCGAAACCTGCACGCCGCTCAACACCGTGTACTCGCGGCTTCGTGCGGCTCGGCGACAGCTCATCGCGCTCGCCGGTTCAGAAGCGCGACTGGATCACCACATGGCCGCGACCCGCGAGGATGGTGTACCGGCGACGGACCAGCCCGACCGCACGTGGGCGGCTCTACTTCCGTTCGTGGGTGCGACGGGAACCGCCGTAGGGCCGGCCGCGGCGATGGCAAGTGCCATCGCGATCCCGATGGCTGTCCTCGTGATCGCCCTCGTGGTCATCGCTCGGCCTGCGGCCGAGGGGCCTGCACCTCCGGTCGAAAACCCGGTCGCGCGCGAGGACCCCCCGCGAACCGCCCGCGACGAACCGCTGTCCGTCGAATTCGAAGGATCGACCGAAGTCCTGCAGACACCGGCCACGACGATCCAGGCCCCGAGGCCTCCGATCGAGACCCGTGCCTCCGTCGCAACGAGCGAGCGTCGAGTCGCCCCATCACCATGGCCGACGGACTCCTTGGCGGAAGAGGTGGCCCTCATCGGGCGGGGCAAGGCAGCGCTCGAAGCGGGGGACGCGACCGAGGCCCAACGATGGGTCGATGAGCATGCGCACCGATTCGCCCACGGCCAACTCGCCGATGCCCGTGAGGCGATGCGGTTTCGTTTACTTTGCCAGCAAGGCCGCGACACCGAAGCTCGAGACCTGGCGGTTTGGCTCGAGCGCGAGCACCCGCGCTCGAGCGTCACCCAATCGATCCCGAAGAGTTGTTCGACTGCGACGGATCGACGTCTCGCTGGAGAACGTAAGGGCGAGGTTAGAACGACGCCATGAAACGAATCCCCGAGACTCTTGGATTGATACTAGGAACGATGGGGGCGTGTGTGTTAGCGCAGCCGGTTGGACAAACCCCCGACGAAACCGACTCCGGCGACCCGACGGGAGTGTCTGACGACGACAGCGAAACCGAACCCACCGCGACGAGTCGTTCGAGCGACAGCGACGGAAAACCTGGAGATGGCCCCGCCTGTCTCGACAGCCCCCAGGACGCGTGCCCGAGCCCTGACTGTGGATTCGGCTGCGGTGGACCCTTCGCCCGCTTCGATGAGGACGGGTGCGTGCGGCCACACTGCACTGAAGGGACATGCCCTGTCGGCCGCACTTGCGTGGCGCTTCGCGACTACGGAACGTGCGCCGCATCAACGGTGGGTTGCTTCGTGGATCCAGAGGAGGGCTGCATTTGCGGCGGTACACTCGATTGCAGCCCCGAGGTGACGATTTGCGTGCCCGATGACGAACTTCCGCCGCCCGCTGCCCAATGCAACACGATCGAGACCCAACCCGCGTTCGAGTTCGAACCCTCGCTCGGCGATGGTTCGGCGACGGCCACCTGCACGGTGACGAGCCTCGAGCCGCTCGTCCTCGACTGCACCGGCGATCTCGAAGGTGTATATACGCTCATTCTCGCGAGTGCAGCCCAACCCGCACTCTCCGTGGGCCAAGTGGTCACAGTGAATGCCACGACCGAAGTCCCGAGCTCCGGTGAATGGCTCAACCGCTGGCTTCGCATCACCACCGACGAGTTTCCATTCCAACCGGTGGTGGCCGTCTATGCCGATACGTTGTTGCCTTCGGGCGCGAACGCTGACGCATTCTGGCCAACCAATGTCGAGATCGCCACCACGACGATCGGCTGTCCCGAGATCATCTGCGAGGAAGGGGGAAGCAAAACGGGTGTGGCGATCCTTGCCAATGAAGGCTCGTTCCCGTCGGGTAGCTCCGGCCAGGTCCCTGGCAAATTCGGAGGTGAACGCGTTTTCGCAACCATCGGTGAAGCTCGCCAGGGCGGCGGTTGTGAAGAAACGCTGATTTCGCAACCCGCGTGGTTCAACTTCACATTGATCCAACAGCTGTAGCAGGCTGTGGACCGCCGCCAATGGTGGTAAGCCGTCGAGGCTCTCGTCAATACGTCGGCAAGCCGCCGAGATTGTCTGCCTCGGTTCCGTTGGCGTCCGTCCTGAGATACGGCGGATTGGCTTCGATGACCCGCACGCGGGTCCCCGCTTTCTGCCCCTGGCCGGCAGTTTCCACGATTTCACCGCTGCGGATGCTGGCGATCACGTTTCGCTTTTCCGTATCGGTCATGGCCCCGCCATTCTTGTTGAGCTGGAGCCGCGTGATCGGGCCGAATTTTTGGTCGCGGTGCACTTGATGAATCGTAGTTGACATTGGAACCCCCTCGGTGGTTACCACAGCGCTTACAGCGCCCATGATCCCGCCGACGAAGACCTTCGTCATGTTGGGCAAGACGACCCGTTTGGATGCCCTCGGGAAGGGGAACGGCCTTGAGACGTTCAGGCTCAGCCCGGACCTGAAACGGAGGCGAATGTGTAACCTGCGAATTGTTCCCGCAACTTGCGTTTCAGGACTTTGCCGGTCGCACCGATCGGCAATGATTCGACGAACTCGATGCCGTCGGGTAACCACCACTTGGGCACGAGCGGTACGAGATGCGCTCGAATGGCGTCGGTCGTGATCGCAGCGCCCGGTGCCTTGACCACCACGAGCAACGGGCGTTCGCCCCAGCGTGGATGAGCGAGGCCAACGGCCGCAGCTTGAGCCACACCAGGGCATGCCATCCCGGCACGCTCGAGCTCGATGGAGGAGATCCATTCTCCTCCCGATTTGATCACGTCTTTGCTCCGATCGGTGATCTGCATGTATCCATCGGGATCGATCGTCGCGATGTCGCCCGTTGCAAACCATCCGTCCACATGGCTTTCGTGCTGGGGCCGCCGGAAGTAGCCACTCGCCACCCACGGGCCGCGGACCTGAAGATGGCCCGTCTGCTTGCCATCGTGATCCAAGACCCGACCGTCATCGTCCACCAGTCGCATATCGATGCCGAAGACTGCGCGACCTTGTTTCGCTTTGATCGCGAGCTGAGCGTGGGCATCGAGCGCAGCGTGCTTCGGCAACAAGATGCTGGCCGTGCCGAGCGGACTCGTCTCGGTCATGCCCCACGCATGGATGACGCGGACACCGTGCTCGTGTTCGAACGCCTCGATCAACGTTGGCGGAGCCGCCGAGCCGCCGACCGTAACTTTTTGCACCGTCGATAGTCGAGCACCGATCGACCGAAGATGGTTGAGGAGATTGAACCACACGATTGGTACCCCCATCAGACTGGTCACGCGTTCGGCCTCGATGAGTTCGTAGAGCGATGGACCGTCGAGCCCGGGACCTGGAAGCACCAGCTTCCCGCCCACCATGGCGGCCGCGTACGGAACCCCCCAAGCATTGACGTGGAACATCGGAACGACCGGGAGTGTCACGTCCGCTCCGGAAATCCCAAGCGCACCCGCGCCTCCGATCGCCAAGGAATGCAACACCGTGGAGCGGTGAGAATAGAGGACGCCTTTGGGCTCGCCCTCCGTGCCCGAGGTGTAGCAAAGCGACGATGCCGTGCGCTCGTCGAACTGTGGCCAATCGAAGGTCTCGGATTCCGGTTCGAGTAACGCGTCATAGCCTTCGCCGGTCAGGGGCACGTACTCGCGAACGGTCCCGCGGGACTGTGTGCGGACGACGTCGATCAGCTTCGCGAAGGACGTGTCGTAGAACAGGGCAACGTCTTCGGCATGATCGACGATGTAAACCAGCTGATCGGGCGCCAGTCGAGGATTGATGGTATGCAACACCGCGCCGATTCCCGAGACGGCGAAGTAGATCTCGAGGTGACGATAGTTATTCCATGCGATCGTGGCCACCCGATCCCCTTCCTTGACCCCCAGGCGGAGCAAGGCTCGGGCGAGCCGACGACTACGACGAGCGACCTCATTCCACGTGCACCGATGGATGGAGCCGTCGACGTTGCGCGAGATCACCTCCACATCGCGGTGGAACCGTGCCGCAAACTCGATCAACGAGGAAATGAGCAGCGGTTGCTCCATGGTCAATCCGTACATGGTGTCCTCCGTGCCAAACGGCGAGTGAGTCTAACACTGCGGCTAGGACGATCCCTCGTGGTTTCACGAGGCGCGAGGCCGAAGCTGTATCGGGCATACGACGGATGAATCGTCTCGATCCCTTTTCGCGCGAATCCCTGCGAAAGTCACCGACGTGCAGCTCCATCACTTCGGCCTTCCAACCTCGTCTTGCGTCCATGCGCTCTGCATCCTCCGCCTGACCGCGCCACGCTCGCGCGCCGAGCGAGACGCAATCGTCGAGCGGTTATGTTCCAAGAAGGTTTTCGAGGCGGCCCGAGTCGAGGATAGCGAAGAGGAGCAGAGCGGTCGTGACGTCCCGTCGCAGTTCGTACTCGGCGCTTGGCGGCCGCGCACGGCCGAGCAGCATGCTGCCGCGCTCGAGGTCGTCCGCACCGTCGACGCTTTTGCAGGATGGCTGTTTGCCCTATCGACAACCATTGATGCCGTCACGGCCGAGAGCACGGACCAGGGCGATGTCGACGATGACGACGACTTCGACGACGATGACCTCGACGACGACGACGACGACGACGACGACCTCGAGTCCGGAGCAAGGGAGGCAGAGACCAGTGTTTGGCGTTTCGGCCCGCCGCCGCTCGTCACATCGGTGACCTTCCCGGTCGACCGGTATCCCTCGATCCTCGACGACTTCGATGGAGAGGATTTCGGCCTCGCGGTGAAGCTCGCCGAGCCGACGGTGCCTGGCGAGGATGAAGTCCTCGTGGCGTTCCACCAACTCTGGATCTCGGCGTACGTCGATCCTCGGGTCGAACATGTGCCGTTTCGCAGCACCGCGATCACGTACGACGCCACGCACCGGGCGGGCCTACTTTGGATCGATCGATTCAACCCGCCGGTGACCCGTGCCGAAGTCGTGCACCACTTACTGGGGATCGCCGATGCGATCCACTCGGTTCTCCCGATCGTCCACGCACGATTCGCCGGCGCCACCATGGAGCAGAAGTACAACGAGTTGCAGGGCGAACCCGTGCCATTGGTGCTCGCCGGCAACCCACTCGTGCATGCATTCCAGGACGACGGCGAGGCGGCGGCCCTCGCTTGGACAAAACGCCAGACGACGTGGTCGGATCGAGAGGTCGCGGCGATGTTCGTCGAGATCGGCGTCACGTTCGATCCCGACGAGCCCGAACCTAGCGCGATGGCGACGAAGATGTTCGATCGTGCTTTGGCGCTCGACCCCGAGGACGACGATGCCATCAGCTATGCGCTTCAGGCCCTCATCCGTTCTGGTCGCGTGGACGAGGGCCTGGCCCGCGTACGTACCCGCACGGAGCCGGGCCTACGCGGCCTTGTGTTCGAGCTCGTGGCCGACCATGCACCAGCGAGACTTCGCGACGCGTTGGCCGTGCTCGACACCGAGACCTTCGTCGACCTCGGCGAGGAAAAGGTCGGCGAGTTTTTGGCGACCCTGGCGAGCTCCGACCCCGAGGCGCTGGTGGATCTGTTACCCCGACTGCCCCGCATCAGCGAGATGGTCTCGCCGATCTACAACGCCTCGCACAAATGCGAAGACCGGACCCTGGCCCAGCGATTGCTCGAGTTCGCGATGGACATGCCGGAGCCCGCGGCCGGGGAGGACCGCTCGTCGTTCCTGTTCGCGTTCAACAACGCTTGCGTCAATGCGTTCGAGCTCAAGGATTTCCCCCGCGCACGGGCAATCGCCGATCGAGCGCAGAAGTACGCCGAGGAAAACCCGTACATCTTCCATGGCGCCGCTTGTGCCTATGTCGCGGTCGGGGAGCTCGACAAGGCGATGTATCAAGTCGAACGCGCGATCGCACGCGACTACGAGCAACTCGATCGTCTCGAGGTCGACCATGATCTCGGCGAACTCCTGACTTGGCCCCAGTTCGTCGCCCTGTTCGCCGCCCGTCGCGAGCTCATCAGCAAGAGTGAACCGGTGATGGAGATCGACAGCGATGTCTTCGCGAGCGAAGTCCTCGGCGCCGCTCGTCCCGTTCTCGTCGATTTCAGCGCGAGCTGGTGCGGTCCGTGTCAGATGCAAACACCCATCCTCGACAAGCTCGCCCAAACCTCGGGCGGCCGTTTCCGCATCGTCAAGGTCGACATCGACGAATGCAACGATCTCGCCGAACGCTACGATGCGACCAGCGTGCCGACCCTCGTCGTCTTCGCGAGCGGCGAAGAGGTCGTCCGCACGGCCGGCCTCACGCAACGGGCCGAACTCGAAGCATTGTTGTCCCAAGCAGGCGTGGTCTGGGACACTGCGCGTCGTTGATCGACCGTCACGAACGCTAGGACGACCCGGCCGCCCTGATCCTTGGCGACATTCACGACGAGACCGGCAGCCGTTCGCTCTGGCTCGATTGGACCCGCCCAGCGATCGGAGCCCGGTGAGCGCCCCCAGGTGGGTCGCAGAAGTGAGCTATGGCTCGCGCGTGCGCAGCAGTGCGCCCAAGGTCCACGAGATCGGTTGGCCGTCGATCTCGTGGCGGGGCAACAACGTGGCATCGGTTGCCAAGCCGAACCCCCTCGTGAGCAGCACACCGAGATAGATGGCCGCAAAGCAGTAGCGCGACAGATACTTGGTCGATACGTCGGGGTGCTCGGCCTGCATCGCGGGCCAATCGAGGATGCAATGTCGGTGACCCGCCTGGAGATACGCCGAAGGGCTCGCCTGTGCGCCCAGGGCGAAGAACTCGGCGGCATAGTAGAAGTTCGAGAGCGCAAGCCAAGTGTGGCCGGCGGGAACGGGCGATGAACGGTCGATGTGCGCGGTGACGAGGGCCTCACATGCGGCCGGATCCCCCGTTCCCGGGCCACCGGCCACACCGGGGTCCCCGCGGAGGAAGCACGCCGGAAAGTCGGCTTCGTCGCCCAACGCTTCCATGGTCGCCTCGAGGCCCCAGCTGGGTTCGGATGCTTCGTGTTTCGCGTAGGCGATCTGAGCGGACGCGCCACCGACCTCGACGATACCCAGCGCCGCGGACTCGCCCAACGACGGATCATGTGAACGGGCCGCAAGCGCGGTCGCAGCGTGCAGGGCAAAGCCAGCCTCCTGGGTACCCGCAATGATCTCGACCCGAACGGACGCAAAGCCGTCGGCGCGCAGGCTGTGATCGACGGCGTCGAGGATGGGCTGGGCCTGCTCGCGCAGGAGCGCTCGCATCCCGCCGGTCGCCCACACGAACACTTGCACTGCGGAGGGCTGCGTGCCCGCCCGCTCGACCGCGGTACGAACCGCTTCACCGACGACTCGACCCGCTTCGGTCGGCGCCTGCACGAAGCCGTCGAGCGCAGGGACTTCGTCGAGGACCAAGACGGCCCGCGGCCATTCGTCATCCCAGTGATAGACCTGCACTCGGCTGCCGGTACTTCCGGCATCGACGACGATGGCGAACGGTGCGCTCGCGGAGTGAACGGGGGCCGAGGGCGACTCGACGACTTGCCCGGCGTGGCCTCGGCAGCCGAGCAACGCGGCCAGGCCCAGTCCCAGCCACCGCGATGCAACGGGGATCATGGCCGTACCATCTGTATCATCGACGAGGCCGGGGCCTGCCCACCCTCGTAGAGCCTGAACTCGACCGCAGCCAAGTCGACGCCGTGGTCGGCCAGCCAGCAGAGAGTTTGGCCGACGTGCTGTTTGGCTGGGCGGTAGTGACCGCTGCGATCGGTCATCACGGTCAGCTTCCCATCGGCGGCGGCGAGCTCCCCTGCCCCGGCGATCGGGCCCCCCGACAAGAACGTGGAGTGGTGAAAGAGGCCCTTCTTGCCCTCGGTCGAGGCATAGAGCACTCCATCGGGCGAAAGCACGAAGATCGCGAGCTCACCCGCGGTGTCGTACGGCGAACCATCGGCTTGGGTCAGCCGTCCTTCGGCAACGCCGATCGCATAGGCCGTGCGCTCGTCTTCGTCGAGGTAACGAACTTCGGTGTCGAAGACCTCGCCCTTCTCCTCACCGACCATGGCCTCCTGCATCGGCTTCGCCACGAGCGGAGTGTCCTGGCAGACGAACGGGTCGGGATGTTGGCTCTTCGATCCCTTGTCGCACGACAGCGCGAACGCCACGACGACACCGAAGCACGACACGAGCCAAGGGCGAGCACTGGACATTCGCGCGGACCATACCGGAGTCCCCGGTGCGAGCGCTATACTCCGCGGCGATGCGCGAGCCGACGTCGCGGTTGGTCCGTCGGGCCACGATCGCGGCGGCCTTCATCATTGCGCAACAGACCGCCGGCAAGGCGACCCGGGATGCGCTGTTCTTGTTGGCCCACGATGTCGGCGATCTGCCGCGCATCATGATCATGGCCGCCGTGACATGCATGGCCGCGGTCCCATTGCTGACGCGCTACATGCTTTTGTTCGGACCTCGCGCCACGGTCCCGGGATTGTTCGTGGTCAGCGTGGGTGGCTTCGCGATCGAGTACATGTTGGCCGGGTTCGCCCCCAAGACCGCGGCGAGTCTGCTGTTCCTGCATCAGAGCGTGCTCGGGGCCATTCTCGTGTCCGGGTTTTGGTCGCTGACCAACGAGCGGTTCGACGTGTCGACGATGCGAACCGCTGCACCACGAATCGCTACCGGGGCAACGGCTGGCGGCTTTGCGGGCGGACTGCTGGCCGAACGCCTCTCGACGGTGGTCACCCCGATCACCATGCTGCCGGTCCTTGCGGGCATTCACCTGCTGGGCTTGGTGCTCGTGCTATCGCTGCGCACCGAGCCGCGCCACGACGACACCCTGCACCAGCCGAACACGGCCGAAGTGCTCCGCGAGAGCCCGTACCTGCGCCATATCGGGCTGTTGTTGCTCACGATCACGATCGGGACCGGGGTCATCGACTTCGCGTTCAAGGAAGCGGCAGCGCACAGGTACGAGGGGGGCGCGCTGCTGCGTTTCTTCGCTGTGTTCTACACCGCTTCATCGGCGGCCACGTTCGTGGTCCAAGCCTTCGTCAGCCGGTTTTTGCCGCGGTCGATCGGTCCCGCGCGCACGGTCATGTCGATGCCCCTGACGCTCGGGATCGGAGCCATCGGCATCCTGCTCGCGCCGGGCCTCGTGTCGCGCACGTTGGCGATCGGGCTCGCCCGCGTGGTCCAGAGTTCGGTGTTTCGCTTCGGCTACGAGACCCTCTACACGCCCGTCCCCGTACAGGAACGCCGCGCGGCCAAGACGGCCAACGACGTATCGTTCGATCGCCTGGGCGACCTCGTGGCCGGCCTCATCGTTCAAGGCATTCGGTCGGTTCCTGCGGTGTCGCCCACGATGGCACTCGCAGCCGGCGTGCTCGCGGTTGCGTTCGCTGCGGGATGGCTCGTTCGTCGACTTGCGCGGGAGTACCTCGATTCGCTCGAGCTCCAGGTCGTCGACGCGGCGCTCCACGCTGCGGACGGGCCGTGGACGGGCCCAGCCGTGCTTGGGACCACGTATGGGGCCGAGGTTCAGCCCGATCTACCGAGCGCCGAACTCGGGTCGACAGCGGCGGGCAGCGAAGCGATCGATCCCGTGATCGAACGCATCCGGGCCCTACGAGGGACGGATGTGACCGCGATTCGACAGGTCCTCGAAGGGGAGCTGGGCCCAGCAGAGGCCCCACACGTGATCCGACTGCTCGGCCGTGGGGACCTCTATCACGAGGTCCTGGCGTCGTTGCGTCGCATCGCCCCCACGATCATCGGACAGTTGCTCGACGCCATGCTCGACGGTTCCCAGTCGTCACGGATCCGCCGTCGCATTCCCCGAGCGCTCGTGGACCTGGATGACGAACGGGTGTTCGTCGGGCTGTCCATCGGCCTTCGCGATTTCGAGTTCGAAGTACGGCGTCAATGTGCCCACGCTCTCGTGGCGATTCACGAACGGGCACCGTCGTTGCCCATCCCCCACGCGACGGTGCACGCCGCTCTCGAGGTCGAGTCGCGGACACTCTCGATCCGCTCGCCCTCGCGTCGCGCATCGGCCGTTGGATCGGCGAGCGGGGATGGTGACGAGCAACGCCTCGACTATGTATTCGCGTTGTTGTCACTGCTCCACCCGAGCGACGCGATGCAGTCGGCATTGGTCGGGTTGCGATCGGACGACCCCAAACGTCACGGTGCCGCGGTCGAGTACCTCGAGAACCTGCTCCCGCCGTCACTACGCGCATCCCTGCTGGGCGCAGGGTGAGTTCGTCGTGGATTCACCGCACGCGCGATGGCTCGGTCTCGAGGTCATGGGGGTCAAAGCAGGCGCGTAGGTGGGCGATGACGACGTCGGGCCGTTCATCGACGATGAAGTGCCCGCAGTTGGACACGAGTTCGATCCGCAGGTCGTCCGCGAACGGTTCATGGCCACCGAGTTGCGCAGGTGTCATCGCGAAGTCGTCGACCCCAAACAAGATCGACGTTGGAACGGTGAGCCGACGCGTGCGGTAGCGGCCGAACAGGATCGGCACGAGCTCTCGCGCAAGAAACGTACGGTACAGCTGTACCCCCGCTCGAGTTCGTGCTGGCGTGGCAAGGCCTTCGGTGAAGTCTGCGAGCAGGTCCTCGGTCCAAGTGCGAGGGTCGGCCACGCCCCCGCGCAAGAGCAAACGCGTCATCCAGCGGGTGCGTTGGCCCAGCGGGCCGAGCACCGGTGCCGCGAGGACGAACATGTACCAGAAACGCCAAAGGTGACGAAGTGACCCGAACAGCCGTGGCCACGGATGGAGGATGTTGAGCGCGACGTAGCGCTCCACTCGTTCGGGGGCCCGCAGACACAACAGAAACCCAATCCAACCGCCCCAATCGTGGCCGACGAGCTTGACCCGCTCGACGCCGAGTGCCTCGAGCACCGCGAGCACGTCGTCGACCATGTGTTCCTTGAGATAACCGCGGCGGGGTGCATCCGACCAACCGAATCCTCTCAAGTCGATCGCGAGGACACGGTGCCGATCGGCAAGGGCAGGCATCACATCCCGCCATTCGTACCAGTGCTGCGGATAGCCGTGCAGGAGCACCACGACGTCGTCTCCGGTCCCTGCCTCGGCGACATGGAATCGCAGTCCGCGGGCCTCGACGAAGCGATGGACGACACCGTGGACGAGGGGCATCGGCCTCATCGTGCGACCTCCGGGGGCGCAGGCGACAGGTTTGAACTCCAGGGCGAATGCGCGACGTCGAACATGGGGTGCATGACGGTACGTTTCCACCGATTCCTCGCCGAAGCGACGCGTCCGATCGACGCAGCCCTCATTGGCTCGACCGCGCACTGAGGCCGTTGTCGACCCGTTTGAGGGAGCGCGCGGTCTCGTGCGACAATTCGACGCACGAGTTCGCGACTTCAGCCCGTGGGATTCAGGCTGTGAGTAGGATCTTTGCAAGCATCACGGCGCGACGCCTTCGTAGTCGTGCCGATCCACCCGCACGACCAAGAACCATCCGAGGGCCGTCAGGTGTTGATAGACGAGCAGGGTGTCGTCCTTCGTGATGAGGCCAGAATCTCGGCCAGTCGCGAGCTCGGCCACGAGTTCGGGCTCGGGATACGGGATACGATCGACCGCGCGATTGCCTTGGGTCCCGCCCGCGGCTCGTCCGGTTTGCGTCGATTCGGTGACCACGAGGCCATTGGCGTCGACCAGAGCCGAGTGCTGCCAACCCGGCAGCGGCGGCCGGATGGCACCGGGCCGGTTCCGACGCGGCCACGGGCGATCCATGTAGAGTACGACCGTGATATCGGACAAGCGCATATCGGCCCCCACCACGCCGAGCAAGGCACCGTCGACATCCCGTAAGGCGACATTGCAGGGCAGGAGGATGCCCGAGCCCGAAACGTCGGCGTAGGGCTCTCCGAACGAGGTCTCGGTGGACTCGACCATGCGCCGATACCAGGGACGCTTGCGCGGATCGTAGTCGGGAGTGAATCCGCCAGTGCCCGGATAGTTGAGGAGGAGTCCATTTTCGAACCCGACGTGGATGAACTGCAACAAGGCCCCTCGATCGCGCAAGATCTCGGCCTGCAGCGAGGCCCGGGCATACACGTTCGCGGGGTCGACGGCTCGAATCATCATGGTGCGCATGCGATGGCGTAGCGGATGCAACCGCGACAACGTTTCGGCGGCGGAATCGAGGTCGCCATCCGCCGCGACCCAATAGCCCGCGTGCAGGTAGCTGATGCGACGGCCGTAACGGTCCGATAGAAACGTACTCGCTGGCGCAATGGAATCGTCGAACGCGTCGACGTGGTACCAGTCGCCGATCACTCGCTTGCGGGCCATCGTATCCCGGGTCACGAGTTGCAGCGAAGGATCGAGCCCGGGGGTGAGGAGGCGTGCGGCCGCCTCTGCGGCCAAGCCTTCGACGAGCATCTGGATCCGTTGACCGGTAACGTCGAGATCTCGCGCCACCTCGGCCACCGATCCGGTCAAGTCCGCGATCTGTTCGGCTTTTCGATGCGAACGCTGGTGGGTCTCGACGGTTTCGAGCAGGCTCTCGACGACCACGAAGCCGGCGAGCAACAGGAAGACCAGCACCGTGGCCAGCACGAGCGCCGGGTGCTTGGCCATGAATCGGCCAGCCCGTTGCAGGGCCGTATCGCGCCGAACCGAAACCTCGTCGCCGCGGATGCATCGCCCAATGTCTTCGGCCAGGTCTCGCACCGAGGGATAGCGCTCGTGGGGTCCGGCGGCGGTGGCCGTTTCGATGATTGCGCGGAGCCGCGGGTCGATCTTGCGCTCATAACGGTGCGTGATCGGCTCGTTGTCGCCATCGATCGCCCGGCGAAGCAAGACCGATGCATCGCCCTTGAACGGTCGCGGCGGCTTCAATGCGACCAGCTCGAACAGGATCATCCCGAGCGCATACTGATCGGCCGCAGGACCGACGCCATCGTCACCGCGCGCTTGTTCGGGCGGCATGTGGGTCAAGGTTCCGACGACGTTCCCCGACTGCGTCGGGGTGACTTCCGTCATCGGTGGACCTTCGTTCGGCCGTTCACTTTCTGACTCATCGGCGCGACCCAACAATCGCGCCACGCCCCAGTCCATCACGTAGACCTCGCCGAACGCCCCGATCATTACGTTGTCGGGTTTGAGGTCGCGATGGACCACGCCCCGCGCATGGGCGTATGCGACGGCCTCACAGATTTTCGAGAACACCGCCAAACGGGTGGTCAAGGCGTGTTCCTCCGTCGGATTCTCGCGGCGCTTGCAGGCCCGTACGCAACTCGACAGGTATTCGGTCAAGGTGCGCCCACGGACGAGCTTCATCGAATAGGCGGGTGCACCCTTGCTCTGCCGCTCGGCCGCATAGATCGGCACGATGCTGGGGTGCTCGAGCTGCGCGACGATCTGCGCCTCGCTGCGAAACCGCGCCAGCGCGTCGGCTCGCCCGCCGAGCTCGGCTCGCAGCACCTTGATCGCCACCATGCGTCGCAGCGCCCGGTCCATGCCTACCAACACCCGACCCATGCCGCCGTGACCGAGTTCGCCGAGCACTTCGAACCGCTCTTCGATACTGGCACCGAGCCCCGAACCATGTGGATCCGCGTCGGCGGACCAATGCGACGCGTCGTCCGTGTAGACCGGCTCGATCGTCGGTGCGCGACCGAGCGGAGCCAGACTTGTGCCCGACGTGGACGAGCCCGGATTCTGGATCAGCACGAACCCATCATCGCCGATCCAGGGCTGGAGCACGACGCGAAACGGTATTCGCTTCGCGTTCGAGACGAACGAAATAGTCTTCGAGGCCGGGCCCGAGTTCGCCCAGCAGCGCAGGGTCGGCTTCATGAAGCATGGCGAGATTGCCGTAGAGCGCCGCATCGGCGAGGGTGGGTGATTCGCCCAACAGATAGGGCCGCCGTTCGAGCGTACGGACCGATGGGGCGAGCAGTCGACGCCCCCGCGCGATGAGAGACGCGCGGTCGCGAACCCATGCATCGACACAGCCGGTTCCGAACTTGCGCTCTTTGACGAGCACGTAAAGCGCTCGCTCCCCGGGGTCCTGCTTCGCGTCGCGGACATGCGGCGAGGCCAGTCGAAACAACACATCCTCGAGCGGCCCATCGGCAAAATCCGCGTATGCCCAGATCGGCCCTTCGTGCGGTGAGGGAACGAGTCTTGCCGCAGCATCACCGACGAGCAAATGTTCACAGATCGAACGAGATTCCGTGATGACTCGTCCGGCGTCGTCCACCAGCACCGGCACGTATATGTAGCCACCCGTCGCTCGGGCGAGCTCGGTGCGATCGCTATACGCAACCTCGACTCGTTCGAATGGAACGCCGAGCAGATCCAAGACCATCTCGACCTTGCGCGCATACGGGCTGTAGTGAAATCGATAAAGCTTCATGGCGTGAGGCAGAGGTACCGGCACTCGCCGGCGCGCGCCAGCGAGTCTTTTCCATGATACATGAGGATTTCTCATGTCGAACTCCAGCTCCGAACGACCCGTCCGGACCTTGCCGTCGCTCAATGCCCTCTGCGCGTTCGAAGCGGCCGCCCGACATCTGAGCTTCACCACAGCGGCAGCCGAGCTTCACGTGACCCAAACCGCGATCAGCCACCAGGTCCGAACCCTCGAGGCCGACCTCGGCATCGCGTTGTTCCGTCGCTCGCCACGGCGCGTCGCTTTGACCACGGCCGGTCAAGCCTGGGCGGATGAGCTACGGGTCATCTTTCAGCGCTTGCGAGAGGCGAACGACCGACTGCGAGCCCCCCTGCCCTCGCTGCGCCCCTCGGTTTCGATCAGTATCATCCCGTCGTTCGGCTCGCGATGGTTGGTCCCCCGGCTCGGCCGATTCCTCGAAGCACACCCGGAATTCGATGTCCGGATCTCGGCGAGCGAACGATTGGTCGACTTTGCGCTCGAACCCATCGACATCGGAATCCGCTATGGCGAGGGTCGCTACCCGAGTTTGGTATCCGCCAAACTCGCAGACGATTTTCTCGTCGTCGTGGCATCCCCCACCTGGTTGGCTCGACACAAGGTCCGACGCCCCTCGGATCTCGCGAACAAGGTCTTGTTGCACGACGACCACCCCAACGCATGGACGCTCTGGTTTGCCGAGATCGGGCAAGGTCCACCCCCTGGCCTTCGTTTCAACCAGCTGACCGACTCTGCCATGCTGGTCGAAGCGACGTTGCGGGGCCAGGGCATCGGTCTAGCGCGATGGTCGTTGGTGATCGATGAACTCGCGTCGGGACGCCTTGCCACCGCGTTCGACGACATTGCGCCACTGCCCTCCGGTCGAGCCTACTATCTCGTGGCACCACGGGAGAATCTGCGGCAAGAAGCGGTTTCCACGTTTCGCGATTGGGTGCTCATGGAGGCGGAGGGACTTCGCCCTCGCACGCCCGGCCGCGACGGCTCGGGCGGGTTTCTCCATGGACCTCCTACAATCGCGCCACACAAACCTGTATTCGCGTCGGATCGTGAATGAATGACGGAACGCCCGGGCCACCGCCGAGTGCAAGAGCGCGACGCTCGGCCGCGGCAGGTCCATTCTGGGGTTGCGCAACGGCTCGAACGGAACCGAGTCGAGCCTTCCATCTCAGATCATCGCGAGGCTCCTCGAAGTCGGGCGGGACCGCGAGCGTGACGAAGTACGCGATGAAGAGGACGTAGACCGTCATGATGATCGGGCTGAACCACACCGGAAACGTGTCGAAATAACTGGTATTGCCCGTCGTGAGAAAACTGAGATGTCCCGGCAAGCTCGCGGTGACGTAGAAGGCGACGAGCCAGTACACGACCTTTCGCCAACCAACGACGTGATAGCGGGCGAAAAATCTTCGGGCTCCGGCGATCAGCAGAATCGAGCAATACGCCATCCAGGTCGTGAGCACGGCATCCGTGGCCGGCGTGAAGATCGCAGCGAGCTCGCTTTGTCCGGTGCTCAGGTATCGGCCGAGATTCACGAGATGCAGTGCAAACCCGATGACCAGCAGGAAGGAGACAAAAAACGGGATCAAGCGGACCTGCCGGCCGAGCACGTGTCTGGTTCGGTCCACGCGCAAAAGCTAGAACGATCGAGCGCACGGTCAAGCCGATGAAACTGCGTTGAGGTACCCACGGTGGCACATGACCGCGGCAAATTTTCCGTCGGACGAGAGCTCGCCGGTCCGGCGTTTCACCATGCTCTATCGGGCGCCCGGGATGTCGGCGACCGCCTACCTGAATTTGGGCATGAGCCTGTATCTGCTTTTCCGTACGTTCGTGCGCTGAGGGCCGTCATTGTCTCCAACGGCCGCATTGCGAGCCGCGGAGCGGATGTCAATCGTCGTCCACGCGCGAGGTCCTCGAGCTCCGTTCCGAGGACAACTCGACGGAATGGTCGAGCGTCTCCCGTACGTAGAGTTGGAGGACGAGAACATAGACGAATACCACGAATGGCGCGGCCAAAATGATACCCACGACACCGAACAGCACGCCCATCGTGAGCACACCGAATAGGGTGAGGACGGGCGGGACCGAGACCGCACGCTCTTCGATGAGCGGCATCACGACGTTGTTTTCGAGTTGTTGCACGACCAGATAGACGCCGAGAGCCCACAGCGCAACATCTGAGCCCGAGGCCCACGCGAGCAGCAAGCCGGGTACGCCAGCGACGACCGGGCCGAGGATGGGGACGA
>Ga0315912_10000481_pt1 | contig 74973 bp, 59 predicted proteins | sample VfabasoilMG_FD_204469 | JGI IMG/M metagenome (GOLD analysis project Ga0315912, IMG submission 204469) | Garden soil microbial communities collected in Santa Monica, California, United States - V. faba soil | ecosystem: Environmental > Terrestrial > Soil > Garden | place: USA: California... | reverse complement strand
GGCTTGTCGTAGATGGGCATGAGCTGCTTGCTCACGGCCAAGGTGAGAGGGTGAAGCCGAGTCCCGGAGCCGCCTGCCAGGATGATGCCTTTCTTGATCATGTCTGTTCTGCTTTCGTGGGAGCTGCGCTGGTCAGGACTGTTCGGGTGGGAACCGCGCTGGTTGAAACCCAGTCGAGGGCCCCGCGGCTACGCGCCGGCGCGGGCTCCGTAGTTTCGTTCCAGCCATTTGCGGTAGTCTCCAGAGCGAACCTGCTGTACCCAGTCGGCGCTCTGGAGATACCAGCGCACCGTCTTCTGCAGGCCTGTCTCGAAGGTCTCGCGTGGCGACCAGCCGAGCTCCCGCCGCATCTTGCTGGCATCGATCGCGTAGCGCAGGTCGTGCCCCGGACGGTCCTGGACGTACTTGATCAGCCCCAAGAACTCCGCTTCCGGGCTGCCCGTCTCGCGAGACACGATCGAGCACAGGCGATGCACGACATCGAGGTTCTTCACCTCGTTGTGGCCACCGATGTTGTACGTCTGCCCGTCCTTGCCCGCCTCAATCACACGCCAGATCGCCTCGCAGTGATCGGTCACGTAGAGCCAATCGCGAATGTTCTCTCCCTTGCCGTAGACGGGCAAAGGCTTGCGCTCCAGGCAGTTGAGAATCATGAGCGGGATCAGTTTTTCCGGAAACTGATAGGGCCCGTAGTTGTTCGAGCAGTTGGTGATGCGGGTGCGCAGGCCATAGGTACGGGCGTAGGCGCGCACGAGGTGGTCGCTCGAGGCCTTGCTCGCGGAATACGGACTCGACGGGTCGTAGCGCGTTTCTTCGGTGAACAGGCCGGTGGCGCCGAGCGAGCCGTAGACCTCGTCGGTGCTCACGTGATGAAACAGGCCGGTGCCCGGCTTCCACTGCTTGCGGCAGGCCTCGAGCAGCGCAAACGTGCCCTCGATGTTGGTGCGAACGAACTCCGCCGGCCCGAGGATGCTGCGATCCACGTGGCTCTCCGCAGCAAAGTGCACGACCAGATCGGGGCTGTGGCGTTCGAACAGGGCGGTGACGCTCGCCGGATCGGCGATATCCACTCGCTCCAGGAGGTAGTTGGGCGCCTTGTCCACCTGCTGCAGGTTCTGCAGGTTGGCGGCGTAGGTGAGCTTGTCCACGTTGACAAACTGGTGCTCGGGATGGCGCGGCACGAGCATCTCGAGAAAATTCGAGCCAATGAAACCTGCGCCTCCCGTGACGAGAATCTTCATCTCAAAGCAAGCCCTTCATGGTGTGGACAGATCCTGGTGTGGAGAGATCATGGCGTCGAGAGATCACGGCGTCGAGAAGATCACGGCGTCGAGAGGTGCGCTCGCACCGCCTGTTCTAGATCTCGGTAGGATTGAATCTTGGCGAGTGCTTCGGCCGGAAGCCGCACGCGCAAGGCGCGTTCGACCTCCATCATCAGCTTCAGGTGACCCAGGGAGTCCCAACGCGGCACGCTGCCCACGACGCAGCTCTTCAGGTCGACCCCCGCAGCCAGGCCGAAGGTGGCGCGAAAGGTCTGTGCCAGGCGCTCGCCGACGCGGTCCGGCGCCGCCGGCAGCGCCCGCGCGTCCGGGGCCGCGGCGCTGACAGCGGCGGCAGGGGCCGGCGCCGGCCGGGCCACTCCCAGCAGATCGATGGCGCCCCGGACCCGAGGCTCCGACAGGCTCAGGAAGCTACCGCTGTCGAGCGACCCCTGGCCGTCGGAGAGCTGCGCCACCAGCGCCGAGAGCGCCGCGGCGGGAAGCGAAGCGGACGCGGGCTCCGGCGCACAGAACAGCAGGCTGCGCAGCGGTGTGCCAGCGCAGCGATCGGCCACCTGTCGCACCGCGCCCAAGAGCGCACCGAGCAATGCCGCCGCGCCGAGCTCCGCGCTGGCGGAGGAGCCGCCGGGCGGGGTCGCCGCCGCGAGCACGCACAGGCTGCCGCTTTGCGTCGCGAACATCTCGGGCAACAAAGCCAGGCTGAGGCCCAGGAACGCAGCCGGGCCGCGCTGCATCTGCTCACTGAAGCGCCGGGCCTCGAACGCGTCGGCAGCGGGCCCGCCGCGAGGCGCGACCACGTGCAGGAGCGATGTGACCTGCCCCAGCCGGGCCTCCGCTTCATGCGCGGCACGCTGCACGGCGACGGGATCGGAGAGATCGGCGGAGATGCCCTGGTGTTGCAGGCGCTCGTGTCCGGGCAGCTCGGAGAGGCCGAGCTCCGTCGCGCCGTCTGCCCGAATCACGCACAGGCGCTGACCCGCACGCGCGAGCGCGATCGCCACCGAACGCCCGAGGGGTGTTTCGAAGCCGGTGAGCAACGTAGCGGGCTGGGGTTTGGGTCCGGTCAACACGTCAGCCATGGGTCCGTTCTCCGCTGGGTCGGGGAGCAGCACCGCCCGCACTCTGCCCGTGCGCAGCCAGCGCCTCCAGCTCCAAGAGCGCGCGCCCGCGCACACACAGCCAGGCGCCGCGCGAGACGAGCAAAGAGAGCTCCAGCACCTGCCCCGCACCCCCCACCGACGAGGCAGCGCCGGCGGCGGGCTGCACGGCAGCGAGCCGCGCAGAATAGGTCGCGTTCGACCCCAGGCGTTCAGGCGCCACATACTCGAGCGACAGCTCCCGTACGCGGAACTGCCGCTGGGGCAGCAACGCCGAGAGCAAGGGGGCGAAGGCTTGCGCCAGCGAGAGCTCGAACGCCGGATCTGCCGCCCGCGCCGCGTCGAGATCCACCTCGCGCCGCGCGTAGCCGCCGCGCGCCGGAAGTGCCGGCAGCACCGAGTCGGTCTGCGGCCCCGCCTTGGCGGCACCGTTGGTGCCACCGTGGTCTGTCTTACTCACGGCTGCACCGTGCGCTTTTGCTCACGGTTCCACCGTGAAGTACTCGGGGATCGCGATCGGCTGCGCGAGCGGGAGCTCAAACAGGCCGCCGCCCAGATCCGTAAAGCCGTGGCGCTGGTAGACGTCCCGCACCGGCGTGTTGCGCTCGGTTGCGATGATCTCACCGCGCAGCGTCGCCGCGCCGAGCGCGCGCGCGCGCTGGCACGCAAAGCCGAGCACCGCCGTCTCGAGCGTTCGGCCGAGAATGCGGCAGCTGAGCAGGAATGAATCGATCTGCAGGCGGTCCTGGGCAGGCTCCAGGATGATCACGCCCATGAGCTCGTAGGCAGAGTAGCGATCGCGCGCGCCGATGGCGTAGATCTCTGTGCCGCGCTGCACCAGGGCGTCGATCGCGCCGGCGTCATGCCGCCGCGTGGTGGCGTTGAACTGGTTGGTCTTGACGAGCAACTGCAAAATGCGCGTGCGATTGTCGGTGCCGAGCGGCTCAAAGCGCACGACCATGCCCAGATCGCGATAAAAATCGTCGATATTGGAGAACTTCCGGCGCGAAGCGTTGGCGGCCGAGCGCGCCTTGTACTGCTCGGTGCGCTTGAAGTCCGAGGAGGTGAGCGCCTGGCATTCCAGGTACGGCGACTCGAGCAGCCAGCCCGCAAACTCCGCTGGATCGAGCGGCAGCTCGGGAACCACGACGTCCGGCAAGTTGCGCCGGACCTTTTCGCGTTCAACCGGGTTGTCGTCGATGAACATACAGGAGGCTTTGCCGAGGCTCAGCTCCTCCAGCATATCGTCGATGCCCTGCGACTTCTCGTTCCAGCTGATGCGGTGGGCGACCACGTCCTCAGGTCGCAGGATCATCTCCGGATGGGTCGCCATCAGATCGAGCGCCAGATCCTGATCATTCTTGCTGACCACGGCGAGCGCGATGCCGCGGCGGGCGAGCGAACGCAGGGTGCGCTGGAACTCCTGAAACGCGCTGCCCGGATAGGCGCCGCCGAGCTTCAACCCCTCGCGTCCATCCTCTCCCAGCACGCCGCCCCAGAGGGTGTTGTCCAGGTCGAGCATCAAGACGCGAGTGGTCTTGCCGGCCAGCGCCAGAAGTAGGCCGAGCGTGCGGCGCGCCAGCACGTCTCCAAACTCGGTGCTGAAGGGCACACGCCCGAGGTGCCAGTACTTGCCGGGGTCGGAGCGCGCGCGCCCCACCTCCGCGATCACGTCCTCAGCATCGATGACGTGCGTGTCTTTGAGTTCCTGGACGAGGCCGCGCAACGTGCGATTGGCCTCCGCCAGGAGGGCTTTCACACCGCGCTCGCTGTCCGCGTCCGCCTGACCGAGCACCGAACGACGCACTTGACCGAGGCTGAGCACGAGCAATTTGCCGGGCAGTTGCTCGCGCGCCATCTCGATCAGGCGTAGCCAGGGAGCGAGGCGCTCTTCCAGCGCTTGCTGGCGGGCCTCCCCCTGCAGAGCCATCGGATCGGCATACAGGTCCCCGAGCAGTGCCTCCGCCGATTCGACGATCAGCGTGCTGCCGGGCTCCAGCTTGCGCAGCGCCGAGCCCGCATCCAACAGCTCGGAAACGGCCTGTCCGAAGGCGGGCACGTGCAGCTCGAGTCCGAGTTCATACTTCTTGCACGTCTCCCGGAAGCTCATCGCCAGGTAGTCGAGGTTGGCCGAGCCGAGCAGCGCCAGCCGCCCCAGATCGAAGCGCGTGCGCACCGGCAGCTCGGGCTCGGGTGCTGCGAGCGGCCCCTCTGCCGGGAAGGTAGCGGGCGGGCAGGCGGCGCCGGGCCACTCGATCGTGCCCGGCGCGCTCTCCGCGAGCGCGTCCAGGGTCTGCCCGAGCCCACTCAGGCCATTGGCATGAGCGCTGCCATGAGCCTTGCCCTGACCATTGCCATGCCCATTGCTCGTGTGGCCGTTGCTCTCGTGGCCGTGGCTCTCCAGACCATTGGCGCTCGGGGCGGACGGCGCCACAAATAGCACCTGCGCCGGATTGCCCATCGCGGTCGCACCGGGAGGGATGTCCTCGAGCACCACCGCGTTCGCCCCCAGCTTGGCCCCTCGCCCCACCACGACGGGACCGAGAATGGACGCTCCGCAACCGATGTCCGCGCCATCCTCGATGATCGGCAGGTCGTCGTCGCGCCAGGTCTGCGCGACCCCGATCGTGGTGTTCTGGCGAATGTGCACGTCATTGCCGATGGCACGCGCACCGATGATCATGCCGCCGTGATGCCAGAGCCGCACGCGGCGGCCGAGCTTGGTGGTGTACGGCAGGGTGATGCCGCCGAAGATCTCGATGCCTTTTTCCAGGGCCCGGTAGGCGACGGTGCACGGCGCGCGCAGGAGCGGGTTCCGGAGATCCATGCGCCAGTTGCCGAAGCGATTGTTGGCCACGGCCCAGAAGCCCTGCTCCAGCAGGCTGCTCTCGTGGGTCTCGAAATCCTCGCGCAACAGCGCCCAGATGCTCAGCTCCGACGGGTTCTCGTTCTTGCGCCCGCGCTCGCTCACGGGCGGGACGCTCATGCGCTCCTCCGCCTGCTGATACGCGGTCTTGGCCGCGCCGAGGGCGGAGGGCGGGCTCCCGCTCGTGGCCCGAGGCGGTACGGCCCCCGGAGGTGAGATTTGCTTAGCGTTGCCCATCAGCTGCTCGCTCGAGAAAGTTAAAACGGACGAAATCCGACAGCAAGTGCGGCGGATCGTCATCGGTTTTGCCCTGAAAGCGCCGGCGCGCCCGCCACGAGAGAAAGCCCATGGTCCAGGCCACGTCCGCCAGATGGGTTTTCCAGGGACCGTAGTTCTTCATGAAGTAGTGGCGCCGAGACTCGAACCAGTAGCGGGGCAGACGCCGGGGGGCCAGGCGCGTATCGGTCACGCCCGTGGATTGCCCTTCGAGATGCACGACCCGGCTCTCCGGGACGTACCAGCAGCGATAGCCCGCGCGGCGGGCTCGAAGGCACAGGTCGGTCTCCTCGTAGTACAGGAAAAACGTCTCGTCGAACAAACCGGCAGTTTCGAAGACCTGCCGCCGGATGAGCAAACTCGCCCCACTGAGCCAATCTGTCGGTCCCGCCTGATCGGTGGGTGGAGGGGCGATCTCGGCCCCGGGAAACAGCCGCTTCAGCACGCCGAGCCGTGAGCCCTGGATCAACTCGCTGCGCACGCTCGGAAAGCGAAATGCCGACCGATTGATGCTGCCGTCCGGCTGCTCCTGCTGCGAGCCGGCAAGCCCCACGTCGGGCCGTTGCTCCATGAAACGGAGCAGCGTGCGGACCGCCCCCGGGTGGACATAGGCGTCCGGATTGAGCAGGTACACGAAGTCGGGCGGGTCCTGTCCGGAGAGCGCCGCCTGGATGGCACGATTGTTCGCGTAGCCATAGCCGCCGTTTTTGTCGAGGCGCAGCAGCGTGACCCAATGCCCCATCTGGTGCTCGGCAATGCCACGCTCGATCACATCATCCGACCCGTCACCGGAGGCGTCCGTGACAATCGCGCGACCGCCCCCGAGCGCAGCGAGCTCCGGCTGCAAGGATTGGAGCCCCTGGAGGACCAGCTCCGGGCGCTTGTGGTTGACGATGACCGCCAGGACTTTCACGCTCGCCTCTCCTCTTCCCTTCTGTCGGCTCGGCTCGGCACCCTAGCACTAAACGGCCCGTCCGCCGTCTTGGTGCAGAAGGCAGCCCGCATTCGGCCGGAGTTTTCCCGCGACCGGAGTCTGTGTCAGAGTGGGCTTCGAACGACCGACCGCATGTTTACCTCCGAGAACTGGACGCGCCTGCGCGCCACCGGCGCCCCACACTTGCCCTTCATCGCCGGCCTGGTCGGAGCCTTCGCGCTCAGCCTGCTGTCATGCGCGCGCTTGCTGGAATTCTGGACCCGGGATCAAAACCATCGGGTGCAGGCCGAGCACAGCCTGGGCCCGGAAACGCGCGTGCTGGTCAGCGGCTCCTCCCACGTGTTCGCCACGCTCAATCCGGCGTTCGTCAGCGTGCCGATGATGAACCTGGCGGCGCCGGTGTGCAGCTACGTGTGCGTCGAGGGCATCGTGCGGGGCAATCTGGCCAAGGTGCCTCACCTCGAAGCGTTGATCCTCGAGTACGATGTCGTCCCGCTGTTCTACGACACGCTGCGCGCGTACCACGGCGACTACCGCCAGCTGCTCGAGCTCGACCCCGAGATCTCCTCGATGGACATCAGCGCCTGGGAGAAATATGAGCTGTGGCGCGATCGCGGCCTCGATCGTTCGCTGATCGGGCCGATCCTGCGTTTTGGCAAGTTCACACCGGAAGAGGTGATCCATCGCTGGCGGGGACAGCGCCGCAGCGAGGATACGGTCGTCGCGCCCGGCTACGCGAACGGGCCCGAAACGATGCCGCCGAACGACGATGGCGTGGCGCGCGTGGCGCGTCACGTGCGCGAAGCCGCCGGCCTCAGCGAGCTGCCGCGCAACGAAGCCGCGCTACGACGCCTGCTCGAGCTGGGCGCGGCCAGGCAGCTCAAACTCGCGCTGCTGCGTTTCCCCCACCATCCGAGCTACTGGGCAGCGCTGCCCCCGGAGTGGCGGAACGCCGAGAGCGCCGTCCTCGGGCGGCTCCAGCACGACTTTCCGGATGCGTTTGCGTACTGGGACTTCGGCAGCCTGCCCGGGCTGGCCGAGTCGGACTACCGCAACGGCGATCACATCAACGATGGAGCCACCGAGCGCGTGACCAAGCTGTTCGACGAACGTCTCACGGCCTGGCTCGGCCCGATCGCGCAGGGCTCCGCCGGTACCACCGTGGACAGGCAAATGAGCCGTGCCGGAGAACACTGACGCCGTGCCGGCAGGTGCCCCGGGCGCTGGCCGCGTCGTGTTGATCACGGGCGCGAGCAGCGGCGTGGGTCGGGCGCTGGCGCTGCGCTTCGCCGCCACGGAGGCGCGCCTGGTGTTGATCGGGCGCGATGCCGCGCGGCTGGAGGCCGTGGCGGCCGAGGTCGAGGGCCGCGGCGCGCGCGCCGAGTGTGAGCTCGTAGAGTTCGACGACAAGGCTGCGGTCGACGAGCTCGGGGCGCGCCTGGCTGCGCGCTTGCCCGCCATCACGGCGCTCTTGCACTGCGCGGGCTCATTTGCCGAGGGCAGCATCGCGGCGCTACCTGCGGACGAACTGGACCGGCTCCTCACCGTCAACCTACGCGCGCCCTACTCGCTCAGCCGGGCCCTCTTGGGCGCCTTGCAAGCCGGCCCCGGCGACGTGGTCTTCATCAACTCGAGCGTGGTCGGTCAGCGGCGCGCAGGCCTGGCGGTCTACGGCTCCAGCAAGGCCGGACTGGTCGCGGTCGCGGACAGCCTGCGGCAAGAGATGAACCCGCTCGGCGTGCGAGTGCTGAGCGTATTTCTCGGTGCCACCGCCACCGCCATGCAGGAGCAGATCCACGCGCAGGCGGGCCGCAGCTATCGGCCAGAGGCCTTGCTGCAGCCGAGCGAGGTAGCGCAGATCGTCCACGCCGCGCTGGAGTTACCGCGCGGCGCGGAGGTGACGGACCTGCATCTGCGGCCGGCCACCGCGCATCGCGCCGGCTGACGGCCACCGCGCATCGCGCGCCGACAGCAGAGCGCAGCCGCGTTCAATCGAGGCGGCGCACCCGGCGCGCCAGCAGGACCAGCGCCAGTGCCGACAGTCCGAGCCCGGCGGCGCCCGAGGCAGGCTCGCCGACTCGGCAGCCGCAGCCCGGCTTGTCTCGCATGTGTGCCGGAGGAGGCAGGGGGTCCGACTTCTCCGCGGCCTGCCCTTCCTTGGGCCCGCCTGCCCAGTACGCGTCGTCCTCGGGACTGAGCTCTTTCTCGGCTTCGGGAGGCGGCGCGTCCTTGGCTTTTTCCGGCTTCGACGGCTTGTCGTCGAAGACCACGCTGCGCCGATCGACCACCGGATTGTCTCCGTTCAAGGTCACGCCCGTCGCTCCGCCCAGGTCCTTGCCACTGCGCGCGTCGGTCACCTTGACCTGGTATTGGCCTGCCTCAAAACCGCGGTCGCGCGTGACCTGAAAGGTGAAGCGAGTGCGCGTCGCCGTCTTGCCGCTCCCGGGATCGAGAAAACTCACGTCCACGCTCTCGATGATCGGCTGCTGATTCTGGAGCGGCACCTGGCGCGTGACCGCATCCTTCTTGCCGTCGATCAGCGCGCGTTCGAAGTACACGGTCGGCGTGAAGCTGAACCGCACCGGTACGTGCGCCACGTCGGGCGCGCGATCGAGGTGCACCTCGATCGCGACCTTCCACGATTTATCGAGCTCATCGATCTTGGTTCGCTTCCACACCACGCGCCCGGCGGCGGCGGCCGACAGGGCAAACGAAATCAGGAGCAAGAAGATGGGCAGCGCGGACCCGCGCGCGAGAAAACGGGATTTACTTACACTGTGGGCATTCAACATACACTCACTCGGCCTGGTATTCGGCGATGGCGGGGCGGCACGCTAGCGCTAGGAATCCGTCGAAGCGATAGGAATTTCGAGATCGCGGGGGGACCCGGGCATCGAAATTCCCCGCTGCGGCAGCGCGCTGATTCGAGTTGACGCAGCCGTCGCTCAGCGCTCGGCACGCGCGCCCGGCGGGCGCTGCCACGCCGGCGGCAGGAACCAGGGGTGGCACCCAACGTCGCCGCCCCGCTCTGACTTAAGCCCACGCGCGGACAGCTTAACGCCGGTGCCCGGCCCATGTCTGGTCGCTCACACGAACGCTCCTGGGAGACACACGTGACCCGAGCCGGGCAAGTGGCGCAATCCACTGTGAAACGGAAGCGTCAAGATTGGATACGCGCCCACGCACACCTGGGCGCTCGCTACTACAAGTTTTGTAAGCGCTCACGGAAACAGCTGGCGCAAACTTAACCTGCCCTTACTCTGTACGCAGCACCCTCGCTCAACATGCAACACTTGGTGCAACACTCAGGGAGTGGATCTATGTACTGCAAATTCCTTACATCACTTGCCATTGTCGGTTCGTTCGCGACGGCGTGTGGGTCAGAGTACGCGCCGTACACGCCGGAAGGCGAGCCCGAGGTCCTCGGTACCGCCGAGGCGGCCGTGGCCGCCTGCGAGGGTGACGACCTGCAGTACGACTTCAACGCGTTCGCGGCCTCGCTGGCGGTGGCGATTGCCAACGAGCTGGGACGCTGGGACGTGCTCGGTGACTTCGAGGTCAGGAACGGCAAGCTGGAGCTGTCGCAGACGGGTCTCTTGCACTGCGGCGCCACTGGCTGCGAGAACATCACCGCCCTGTTGCGCCTGCAGGATGATGCCGCCAGCGAGGTGCCCTATCACAGTCCGTCGGTCTACCGCTCCAAGCTGACCACCTGGTACAGCGAGCAGAAGACCAAGCTGACCGAGATGGCCACTGCCGCGAGCCAGGCCGAAGGCACTTACCGGATTACGTCGCGCTACAGCAACAAGCGCTTCACCGTCGACAACGGTGCCATGACGGACAACGCCAGGATCGAGCTCTGGGACTGGACGGCCAGCACCGGCGCTGACCAATGGCAGCTTCAGGTCTCGGGCAGCAAGCACAAGCTGGTCAACGTGCGCAGCGGGCTGTGCCTCGATCTGGCCAGCAACAGCAACGCGACCGGCATCGGCTTCGTACAAAGGGCCTGCTCGACCAGCGACACCCAGCTCTTCAGCTTCCAGGACATCGACCAAGGCTACGTCGGCATCCTGAACAAGTACGGCAAGGCAGCCGACGTCAAGAACTGGCAGGCCACGAATGACACGCCCGTCACGACCGCCAACTGGAACCAATACGAGTCCAACAAAGCGTGGCGGCTCGAGCCGGTCAGCGGCGGCAGCTCCAGCTCGAGCGGGGTTCCGAACGGCATGTTCTCGCTGAAGGTACGGCACACCGGCAAGAACCTCGGCATCGAGGGCAGCGCGCTGGCGGATGGCTCGCTGGTCACCCAGCGCACGTACTCGAGCGCCAACGATGGCTTCCACTGGTTCATCTCCAAGGTGGGCGACAAGTACCAGTTGATCAACCGCCGCAGCGGCATGTGCATGGCGCTGCTCACCAACACCTCGACGTCCGAGGCGGTCGGCCAGCGCGCCTGCGCCAACACCGATACGCAGAAGTTCAACTTCGAGCGCATCAACACGACCGGCGAAGAGTACTACGGCATCCGCGGCCCCTACGGGAAGATCCTGATGATCAAGGACTACAACCAGAACGAGGGTGGTGTGCTGGTGCTGCGCAGCGGCAACCCCGGCGACGAGCAAAGCCGCCAGTTCCGGCTCGACGACATCCTCGCCGGTGAACCGCACCGCCTGTCCTTCTCGCACTCCACCGAGGACGGCCCCTGTGGCGACTACTACTGGTACGACATCCGCCAGCCCAACGGCTTGGCGCTAACGGCACCCGAGCAGTCCTTCGTGCAGCTCATGTTCGCCGGCGGCAAGGACACCCTGACCGGCAAGGACGAGAACCCGTTCATCGCCCAGCAGGTGAGCGGTACCCTGGTGGGCATCGACCCCTCGGGCTACATGAACGGCGGCACCTACCGCGATTCCAATTCCGGCAGCTGCGTCACCTCGGACATCATCTACGACCAGTCCGAGAACCGCACGGATGAGTGCTGCGTCCGCTACAACGGCGCTGTCGGCAAGTTCCGGCAGAGCTCCTGGAGCAACCGCACGTACCTCTGCCTGTAAGGTCCGATCCTATCGCATCCCTCGCCGAGCGCCGTTCGTCCCCACCGAACGGCGCTCGGTTTCTTTTTGTGCGCCCCAACGTGGCACAAGGATACGGTTGGAGCTACTGTCCTCCGGCCGTTGGTGAGGCGTGCTAGGACGCGGACAGCAAGCGAGGGACGAGTTTGGCAAGCAAGAAGGTCGTCATCACGGGGGGAGCTGGGTTCATCGGGTCGCACACGGCGGTGGAACTCTGCGCCGCAGGCTATTTGCCCGTGGTGGTCGACAACTTCGGAGCGTCGGATCGGCGCATGGTCGGCCGCGTCCACGAGATTACGGGCGTACGCTTTCCGGTACACGAGCTCGATTGTCGCGATCGGGCGGCCATGCGGCGGATGTTCGCGAGTGAGGGGGATTGCTTTGGCGTGATCCATTTCGCCGCGCACAAGGCGGTGGGCGCCTCGGTGGCCGAGGCGCTCGCCTACTACGACAACAACCTCGGGTCCCTGGTCGCGCTGCTCGAGGTGATGGGCGACATCGGCCTGGCCAATCTGGTCTATTCCTCTTCGGCCACGGTGTATGGGGAGGCGGACGAGCTACCGGTCACCGAGAGCACGCCGACCAAGCCGGCAGAGTCGCCCTACGGACGCACCAAACAGATGTGCGAGTGGATCCTCAGCGACACGGCGGCGTCCAAGGTACCCGTCAAGGCAGTGCTGTTGCGCTACTTCAATCCCGTCGGCGCACATCCGAGCGGGCGCATCGGTGAGCTGCCGCTCGGCAAGCCGGAAAATCTGGTGCCGTTCATCACGCAGACGGCGATCGGTTTGCGCGAGTCGCTCACCGTGTTTGGTAGCGACTACCCCACGCCGGATGGCACCTGCACGCGGGACTACGTGCACGTGGTCGATCTGGCGCGCGCGCACATCGCGGCGCTGGCCTGGTTAGCCAAGGAGTCGCGCCCGTCTTTCAGCGAGGTCTTCAATATCGGGACGGGTGCCGCCACCTCCGTTCTGGAGGCGATCAGCGCGTTCGAACGGGCATCCCAGACGAAGCTCGAGTATCGCCTGGGCCCGCGTCGTCCGGGCGACATCGTGGAGAGCTACGCCAACGTGGACAAGGCACGCCGCGTCCTCGGTTGGAAGAGTGAGCTGACCATCTTCGATGCCATGCGCGACGCCTGGAAGTGGCAGGTAGCCCTGAAGAACGATCCACTCTGAGGCGGAGCCCCGCGCCGTGTTCACCTCCGCTCGTCCTCCATTTTCCGATGCGACGGCGCTCGGCGCGCGCGTGGAGCGCCTGACGCAGGCCTTTGCCGAGCGCATGGGCGCCTTGCCGGAGGGCGTCTGGGCGGCGCCTGGGCGCGTGAATCTGATCGGGGAGCACACCGACTACAACGGCGGGTTTGCGCTGCCCATCGCCATCGAGCAGTGCGCGCTGGTGGCGCTGCGCCAGCGGCCCGACCGCCTGCTCCGGCTCAGCTCCGCGCAAGCGGGCGACGTCGAGGTGCGGCTGGAGGAGCTTGCGCCTGGGCAGGGGCTCGGTTGGGCCGCATACGTGGCCGGAGCCGCATGGGCGGCGCTGCACGCTGGGGCGCTGCCAGACACGGGGCGGAGCGCCGGCTTCGACCTCTTGCTCGACAGCGACGTGCCGATCGGCGCGGGTCTGTCGTCGAGCGCCGCGCTCAGCTGCGCCACAATGCTCGCGCTCAGTGATCTCTGGGGCCTCGGGCGCAGCCGGCTCGAGCTGGCCCTCCTGGCACAGCGAGCGGAAAACGAGATTGCCGGTGTTCCCTGTGGTCTCCTGGACCAGCTCGCCAGCCTCTGTGCAGAAGAGGGGCACGCGCTCTGGATCGACTTCCAGGCCAACAGCGCGCAGCCCATCTCTCTGCCGCTCCGCGCGGCCCAGCTCGAGCTGCTCGTGATCGATACCCGCTGCCCTCATCGGCTGGTCGATGGCGCCTACGGCGAACGCCGCGTCGCCTGTCAGGCCACGGCCCAGGTTCTCGGTCTCGAGACCTTGCGGGATGCGCCGCTGGCCGAGCTGGAGCACCAGCGGGCCCGCCTCGGCCCAGAGCGTACGCGCCGCGCCCGCCACGTGATCACGGAAAATGCTCGGGTCCTCGCGGCCGTCTCGGCGCTGCGGGACGTCGCGGCCGGCGCCGCGCCGGAGGGGCTGGCCCTGCTGGGGCCGCTGCTATCGGCGTCACACGCCTCGCTGCGAGACGATTTCGCCGTGAGCGTGCCGGAGCTCGATCTCGCGGCGGCCAGCGCCGAACGTGCTGGGGCACTCGGTGCGCGGCTGGTCGGCGGCGGCTTTGGCGGCTCGGTCTTGTGCTTGGTGCGGGCCGGGCGTGGCACGGCGGTCCAGGCCTCGGTGCGCAGCGCCTTCCTGGCACAGGGCTGGGCAGAGCCCGTCTGTTTCCCGGCGAACGCCGGGCACGGTGCTCGCCGGCTGCGCTGAGCTCCGGCGGTGCTGAGCGCCGGAGGTGGTGCTCGCCGGCGATACCGGAGCGGGGGCTGAGCGAAGGCTGAGCGCCCGGCCCCGCCGGCGCGGCAGAAGCGCTCTTGGCGAGAGACCGCGCGCCGCTATTTTGGTAAACTGCTCGCCCTCGTTTTTTCCGCACCGGTGCCGAGTAGGAGCCCAGCCATGCCCTCGTTCGATGTCGTGTCCAAGTTGCCCTGGGATGAGGTGACCAACGCGCTCAACCAGGCCAAGAAGGAAATCTCCCAGCGCTTCGACTTCAAAGCCAGCGGCGCCACGCTGGAGCGCACGGAGAAGGGCATCGCCTTCGAGGCCAGCACCGACGACCGGGTGAAGGCCGCCTACGAAGTCCTGCAGGAGAAACTGGCACGCCGCAAAGTGAGCTTGAAGCACTTCGAGGCCGGGGACATCACCCCCGGGCCGCGCGGCACGGCCAAGATGCTGGTCGGCGTGACCGAGGGCATCAGCACGGAGAAAGCCAAGGAGATCATCAAGCTGATCAAGACCCTCAAGCTCAAGGTGCAGGGCGCGATTGTGGAAGACACGGTGCGCATCACCGGCAAGAAGCGCGACGACCTGCAGGGCGCCATCGCCGAGATCAAGAAGGCCGACATCGGCGTGGAGCTACAGTTCATCAACTTCCGGGAATGAGCCGAAGGTCGCAGGCTGCCTGGAGCGGCCGAGCCTGCCGTGATCCAGCTCCTGTCCCAGCGTAGCCTGAAGCGCGGAGTCCAGCGACGCGGCGCAAAGGCGAGACGCAGCGTCGGAGCTCACCGTCGGAGCTACGACGCAGGCCGGGGGATGCTCGCGCGCCCGCTCGACGGCGCCGCCACCGACACCAGGTGCGGCTCCCCCGCCCGGGTCTGGAAGGCCGCGCCAAACACGACCTCGGCGCTCTGCTCCCGCACCGTGGGCACGAAATACCACTCGCCCAGGACCCGCTCGCGCGTCACATCCAGCAGCAGATAGCCCTGCCGCGTCTGATCGGTGAACTTGACGTGGGGGTGCAGGTCCATGATTCGCGGTGCCGATTGACCCGCCGCGGGCGAGCTCACCGCGGGGGTCACGAACTCGACGAGTGCGCTGCCGCTGCCCGTCGCAGGATCATAGCGGGCAGGGTCAAAGGGGTCTTCCGCTACGTCGATGGCCCAGGCGGAGTGGACATCACCGGTCAAGAGCACGACGTTGTCGATCTCGCGCTCTCGGAGCCGGGCCAGCACACGCGCGCGGCTCGCTGCATAGCCGTCCCACCCATCCGGATTTTGCACGCACCCGGACGCGGAACGAAGCAGCGGGGCAAACATCACCTGCTGCCCGATCAAACGCCAGCGTGCACCCCGCGCTTGGGACTCCGTGAGCCGCTCGTCGAACCAGTCCTCCTGCTCCGCGCCGAGCAACTGGCGTCGTGGATCGGCGAGCCCCTCGGTGTCACAGCGATCCAGCTGCGGATCCCGACCTGCATGACGAGTATCCAGCATCACCAGATCGAGCAGATCCCCGCAGGCAAAGCTGCGAAAGATGGGCGCGTCGGGAGCTGCCGCCCGGATCGGCATCCATTCGCGATAGGCGCGCAGCGCGCCCTGCTTGCGCGTCTCAAAATCGCCCTCGGAGGCGGCCTGATGATTCTGTGCGCCGGTCTGGAAGGAATCGTTGGCGACTTCGTGATCGTCCCAGATGGCGATGAACGGGTGCTGGCGGTGCAGCTCCCGTAGATCCGCATCGGTCTTGTATTGAGCATGCCGGCGCCGATAATCCTCGAGGCTGACGAGCTCTGTCGGCGGCTCTGGCAGGCGCCCGATCGCGCTGCCATCGCCAAAGCGGAGATTTTCGTATTCGTACAGGTAGTCCCCGAGGTGCAAAATCAGATCGACGTCGGCCTGGGCGAGCAGGCCATACACGTTGAAGAACCCCGCCGGATAGTTGGCGCAGGAGACGACACCGAAGCGCATGCGTTCGCTGGAGCCGTCGGGCAGCGTCTTGGTCCTGCCTCGGACCGAGGTCAGGCCCAGGGCGCGGAACTGGTAGTAGTAGGTGGTGCCTCCGGACAGCTCGCCGACGTCGACGTGCAGCGTGTAGTCGCGCGTCTCATCGGTGAGCGCACTGCCCTCGCTCACCACCTCGCGCAAGTCGGCGTCCGTCGCCACTCGCCACTCGACCTCTACGACAGCGGGCGCAGCGTCGGGCAGGGTCACGCGGGTCCACAGGATCACTCGATCCCAGAGCGGGTCGCCGCTCGCCACACCGTGCTGGAAAGGATTGCCCGGCTGCGCCGCTGGCCAGGGCGAGACCAGGGGCCGATCGCCGGCGCCGAGCGCACTGGAGACGCGGGTTTCATCCCGTTGTGCGTCGCACCCCGGGAGAAACGGCAAGAGGCCCGCCGGCGCCAGCCGGCCCAAGAAGCGCCGGCGCGACAGTGTCATTGCGAGCCGGCGACCACCGGGTGTAGCTCGAACAACTCGAGCGCCTGACCCGCCGTGAAGCGTAGCCGCCGCCCCGTCTCGGAATCCCCCGCATCCTCCGCCAGGCTCGCGATCTCCGTCAGGGCCGTACGGGCGCGACGCAGTTCAGCGATCAACCAGCGAATGTCGGACGCCGCCGCATCGCTGCCGGAGGCTCGGGCCCGTTCGATGTCTCGAACACGCCACTCCACCAAGACGCTCGGGTGTGGCAACACCCCGGCACCACCGCAATCCGGACAATCTACGGGGCCCGCCTCCGTGCCGACCTCGCCGCTGCCTGAACAACTATTGCAGAGGCGCGAAGGGAGCCCGTTCGGCCCGCTGCCGTTTTGAATCCTGCCCGAATCCGTCATGTCGAGGATATAGCACGCCTCCAGGGTCGCCCGAAGCCCGCCGCGGGGGGCTCGCGGCGCACGCCGCCGCTTCAGCCAGCCTGAAAGGTTCGAGCCCGGAGGTCGTGAGCGCGGCTCAGGCCGCCAGAGCACTCCCGGAGCGCTCGATACTGCCCCCGCTCGCACCGAGGTCGAGCCCGTCGGGCGGGACCCCAGCCAGGCGCGCGACGAGCACCGCGCGCATCTCGGCCACGCTCGCCGCGCGCGCGGCAAGCCTCACCAGCTCCGCGCCGTCTTTGACCGTGCGGGTGAGGTAGCGCGCCTGCTCTTTCAGCATGCCCAGCGTTCTGCCGGGCGCATGCCGGTCGAACAGCTGCGTCAGCTCGTCGAAGTGGTCGAGCACGTCGTTGCCGCTCGGGCACGGCGGAGGGGTCCCGCGCAGCAGCGCCTCGACCTGTGCGAAGATCCAGGGATTGCGCAGCGCCCCCCGACCGATCATCACGCCGTCGCAAGCGGTTTCCGCGCGCATGCGCAGGGCATCCGCCGCGTACCAGACGTCGCCGTTGCCGATCACCGGAATCGAGATGGATTGTTTGATCTTGGCGATGATGCGCCAGTCGGACACGCCCTGGAAGAAGTCCACCTGCCGGCGCGGATGCACGGTGAGAAAATCGGCGCCGGCGGCCTCGATCAAACGGGCGATCGCCACCGCGCCGGCAGCGTCGTCAAAGCCGGCGCGCATCTTGGCCGAGAGGCAACCGCGCGTGCGCGCTCGCATCGCTCCCACGACGCTGCGCAACAGCTCCGGATCGCGCAGCATCGCCGAGCCCACGCCCTTGCGCACGACGCGCGGCGCCGGGCAGCCCACGTTCAGATCGACGATGTCCGCGCCGGCCTGGGATACGATCTCGGTGGCCTCCGCCATGTGCTCGAGATGGTTGCCCATGACCTGCACCGAGAGCGCCGCGTTGGGCTCCCGCACCACCTGCTGGCGCAGATACTTCGGCCCCAGACCGGTCGCGGAGATGCGCACGAATTCGGTACACAATACTCCCACGCCCGGGCGCCGCGCGATCAGCGCCCGAAACGCCGGATGCGTGATGCCCTCCATGGGCGCGAGAAACGTGCGCGCCGTTTGCGCACCAGGCCAGGCGGCGGAGCTCATGACGGGCGGCTCATGACACGAGCCAGCCCCGAATGCAAAAACCGCCTTTCCGGGGCCCCCGACCAGTGCCATATCTGCCCGCCGTGTTTGGTGAGCTGACCGCGCAGCAATTCCTGGAGCGCCACTGGCAAAAGAGCCCGCTGCTCGTGCCCGGCGCGCTGCCGGGCTTTCGGTCGCCGTTGTCGGCGGACGAACTCGCCGGCCTGGCCTGCGAGCCCGAGGTGGAGTCTCGGCTCGTGCTGGGCAGCAGGGAGACGACCTGGCAGCTGGAACACGGCCCGTTCGAGGAGCAGCGCTTCCGCCAGCTGCCGGAGCGGGACTGGACGCTGCTGGTCCAGGACGTCGACAAGTGGCTGCCCGATCTCGCGCCGCTGCTCGAGCCGTTTCGGTGCATCCCCGACTGGCGCATCGACGACATCATGGTGAGCTTTGCAGCGCCCGGCGGCTCGGTGGGTCCACACACCGATCAATACGACGTGTTTCTGCTGCAAGCCCAGGGCCGCCGGCGCTGGCAGCTGAGCGAGCACTTCGACGCCGCGCTCGAGCCCGACGTCGACCTGAAGATCCTGCAGAATTTCAGCGCCGAACGGGAATTTGTGGTCGAACCCGGCGACATCCTGTACCTGCCGCCCGGCGTGGCGCACTTCGGCGTCGCACTGGACGAGTGCCTGACCTTCTCGATCGGCTTTCGCGCGCCCGATCAGCACGAGCTGATGCTGGCGCTGGCCGAAGAACTCATCCAGCGCGCCACGAGCACGCGCTTCGGCGATCCAGAGCGCAGCGTGGCCGCCGATCCGAGCCAGATTGACGCCTCGGACCTGCGCGCGCTACGCGGCCTGATCCGCACGGGGCTGGCCCTGGACGACCGCGAACTGAACCGTTTTTTGGGCCGCTACCTGACGCGCAGCAAGCCCAACCTGGAAGCAGATTCGCAACCGAATGACGCCCGCCAGGTGAAACGGCGCCTGGCGCGGGGGGATCAGCTGATGAAACGCCTGGGCGCCCGTCTGGCACACGTCCTGGAACAGGACGGGGTCTGCCTGTTCTTCGACGGGCGCGAGCGGCAGCTCGGGCTCTCCCACCTCGCCTGGATCGTGCCGCTCGCCCGCGGCGTGCCCTTTGACGCCGCACACCTCGAGCGCCACCCGGAGGCCTTGCCCGAGCTGCTCACGCTGCTCGGCCACGGCTCACTCGAATGGCTCGAGCGCGGACGCGGTTGACGCCGTGCTCGGGCTCGGTGGCGGGCTCAGCGGGACGAGCGAGGCTTCGACAGGGCGCCCCCCTGGTCGGCGGCCATGGCCACGGCGTGCGCGACCGCATCCGAACGACTCGTGAACAGGTTGGCGCGGAAGCCTTCCTTCATGGCCGCCACGGCAACAATCTGACCGACACCGTTGGGTCGATGTGAGTAGCGCGCCACGCCGCTGGCAAACCGATCGCCGTAGTTGCGCACGACGCTGCCGTATTGCGCCGCGACCTGAGGCCGAATCGTCACGCCGTCCAGCGAGACCACGATCGGAAAGCGCCCGCCGCGCGCGGCTTCGAGGGCGCTGAGCTTGGCGAACACCTCTTGGCTCCAGTGCTCGACCTCCTCCGCCGTCTCCAGGAGCAGGCCCTGCGGGTGCGAAACGAACGCCACCCCCGCCGTCTCGTCCCAGTGCACCTGCAGCAGCTCCACGCCTTTGCGCGGCGACGCCAGGCTGCGCGACGCGGGGGGCGGTGGTGTCCGTTCTGGCATGCGAGCGTACCGTGGAGCCTGGCGGGAAAGTCGACGTACGAAGCGGACAGCGGCTCGTCACGGCCCGCGATCCGTGAGCGACGCGTGGCCCGGGGACTTGAGAGCTGGGGCACAGCAAACGCCCCCGGCATGGGCCGCTGCGGGCCACGGTGTACCCCGATGGGGCGCTCCGGGGCGCGCAGCGTGCCGGGTTGGCTCGGGACGCTAGCGGGTGCGCACGCTCGTTACGCTGCTGCCGCCGGCGGCGCGAACATAGCGACGCACGGTCTCAGCGAGGCCCAGATACAGGGCGTCGCAGATCAGCGCGTGACCAATCGAGACCTCCAGAACTTCAGGCACCTCGCGCGCCAACGTCGGCAGATTCGAGAGGTTCAGATCGTGGCCCGCGTTGACACCCAGGCCGGCGCGGGCCGCTGCCTGCGCGGTCGCTCGCACCCGGGCGAGCTCCGAGGGGCCGCGCTGGGTGCCAAACGCAGCGGCGTACGGCTCGGTGTAGATCTCGATCCGGTCGGCGCCGATCTGCTCTGCCAGCGCCACGCGCTCGGGGTCAGCGTCCATGAAGAGCGCCACGCGCATGCCCGCCTTGCGCGCCTCACGCACGACCGGGATCAGCCCTGCGCTCTGCCGCGGCAAATCCCAGCCGTGATTGCTGGTGACCTCGCCGGGGGTCACCGGCACGAGCGTGAGCTGGGTCGGCCGCAGCTCGAGCGCCAGCGCCAGGAGCTCGGGGCGCGGATCCCCCTCCAGATTGAATTCCACCCCGCTCTCCTGACTGTAGCGCACCAGCTCCCGCACGTCGTGCTCACGGGTGTGCCGTGCGTCCTCCCGCAGGTGCAGCGTGAGACCCAGAGCGCCCGCCTCGACGCAGGTGCGCGCGGCATGCAACACGCCGGGGTTGTCGGCGCCGCGGCTGTTGCGCAAGAGCGCCACCTTGTTGAGATTCACCGACAGCTGGATCAATGCAAGACTCCACTCTCCGGGGCGCCCGTCGCGTCCCCCATCGCGGGACCCAGCAGGCTGCGCAACGCCTCGAGTTCCAGGGTTTCTTTCTCGAGCAACGCCTCCACCAGGCGTTCCAGAGCCGGGCGTTGCTCCCCCAGCTTCCGCTCCGCTTCGCGCTCGGCGTTGACGAGCAGATTGCGCACTTCGTCCTCCATCTGGCGCACCGTCACGTCGCTCGTGCCCCCCTCCGTGGCCAAGCGCTGGCCGAGGAACGGATGCTCTACCTTGTGCTCGTGAAAGACAGGGCCCACCTTCTCGCTCATGCCGTAGTGGGCCACCATTTTGAAGGCGATCTCGGTGGCTTGCTTCAGATCGTTGGCGGCGCCCGAGGAGATGTTGCCGAGCACCGAGCGCTCCGCTGCATAGCCGCCGAGCAGCACACAAAGCTGAGACTCGAGCTCGGGTTGCGTGAGAATGTGGCGATCGTCGGGCGGGGTCTGCTGGGTCACCCCGAGCGCCATCCCGCGCGGCAGGATGCTCACGCGTCGCAGGGGCTCGGCATGGGGGCTGTAGTGCGCCACGATGGCGTGCCCGCTCTCGTGCACCGCCACGCGGCGCTTCTCCTCGGGCTGAAGCTTGCCCTCGCGTGGGTCGCCCAGCACGACCTTCTCGTAGGCGGCGTCGAAGTCCCGCTGGGAGATGGACTCTCCCTCGTTGCGCGTGGCGCCCAGCGCGGCCTCGTTGACGAGATTGGCCAGATCCGCTCCGGAGAATCCGGGCGTGTCGCGCGCAATCTGATCGAGCGCGACGTCAGCAGCGAGCGGCTTGTCGCGCGTGTGCACGTCCAGGATGGCGCGGCGCGCGTCGAGCTCCGGGCGATCCACCAGCACGCGCCGATCAAAGCGCCCCGGTCGCAGCAAGGCTGGATCGAGGACATCGGGGCGATTGGTCGCGGCCAGCACCACGGTCAAGTCGCTGCGGTCAAAGCCGTCCATCTCCGACAACAGCTGGTTCAGGGTTTGCTCGCGCTCGTCATTGCCGCCGCCGAGGCCCGCCCCGCGCGAGCGTCCGACCGCGTCGATCTCATCGATGAAGACGATCGCCGGCGTCGCCTTCTTGGCCTCGGCAAACAACTCGCGCACCCGCGACGCGCCCACGCCGACGAACAGCTCGATGAACTCGGAGGCACTGATGGAAAAGAAGGCTACGCCGGCTTCCCCGGCCACCGCTCGCGCCAGCAGCGTCTTGCCGGTACCCGGAGGCCCCACGAGCAACACGCCGCGCGGCACCTTGCCGCCGAGGCGCCGAAATTTTTCGGGTGACTTCAGAAAGCTGACGACCTCTTTGAGGTCCTGCTTGGCAGCGCGCAGACCGGCCACGTCCTTGAAGCTGACCGACACGCTCGCCTGCTTGTCGAAGCGCCGGCTGCGCCCCTTGAGCACGCCCGCGAGCGGGCCGCCCCCGACCATCATTTGCTGAGCCCGCCGCGACAGCCAGATCCAGACGCCGATGATCAAGACCCAGGGCAACAGCGTGCCCACGATCTGCAGGGGCAACGGTGGCTCCTGACTGTGTACGCGCACGTTCACGCCGCTCTTGCGCAGCGCCGGTAGCAGCTCCGGGTCCGATTCGGGCAGCAGCGTCTGGAAGTTCTGGAAGCTTTGGCCCTGCCGGGTCTCCGAGCGCCTCAGCTGGCCGATGACGCTTTCGCCCTTCCAGGTGATCGCTTCGACCTTCTGCTCCTCGACCAGACGGAAGAACTCCGAGTAGTCGATCGAGGGATAGGCCTGCTCCTGGTTCATCGATTGCCAGATCGCCATCGCGCCCAGCAGCAGCGCGAGAAGCACCCACGCCTTCCAGGAGAAGGGCTGCGTCGGCGGCAAACTGGGGCGCCCGCCGGGAGTAGGTTCAGGCGGGCGCGACGGCGGTCGGGTGGCTCGGGTCATGCTTCACGCCGGTTCTAACATGGGCCTTCGGCCCCTCGCCCCCTTGCAAGAGTCGGCCAAACGACCAGCGCTGACCCGCCGGCCTACGTTGAGCGGAGCTTTCTGGTGGGGGCGTCAGCGGTCGGGATCACCAGCGCCACGAGCGCGCTTGATGTCACCGCGCGCGCGTTTGTCCGCGACCCGGCGCTTCTTGGCGGCGCGGCTCGGGCGGGTGGCGACCCGTCGCTTGGGAGCGAAGCGAATGCCGAGCAGCATCTGCACGAGCCGTTCGCCCACGTCGCGCTGATTTTGCGGCTGCGAGCGGTAGCGGTCGCCCGCCAGCAAGAAGTCTCCAGCGCGGGTGACGTGGGAGGGGAAGGCCTCCGCCAAACGCCGCTTCTGCGGCGCGCTCAGCGCCGCGCTGGTCGCGAAGCGGAAGCGCAGCTCGACCTTGGTCGCCACCTTGTTGACGTTCTGGCCTCCCGGGCCGCTGCTGCGCACGAAGCTCCACTCGAGGTCCTCGGACGGAATGACCCAGCCCGGAGCCACCTGCAACATCGCGCCAGCGACGAGACTAGCAGCAGCCGCCGCCCCGCTTCAACCCGCCGGGGGGTTCTCCTGCCGCGCGCGCGCCACGTGTTAGGCTGGCAGCATGCTCCGCCCTCACCGCCAAGGACTCGGCTCACCGCCGCGGCACGCCGTGCTGCTCCCGCTCATCGGCGCCCTGGGCCTGTGGGCGTGCGCCGACGAGGCTGCGAGCGTCGCCGATACGCCGGATGCCGCCCTGGCTCCGCTCTGCGAGCCGGGGACCCAGGCCTGCGTGTGTTCCACGTCCGACGCCTGTGATGACGGCCTCTTGTGCAACGCGGGGCGCTGCTTGAGCACCGCGGGCGGGCACGACCCCGAAGACCCGGCGCGCCCCGGCCCACGGCCGCCGCCGGCCCCCCCCACTCCACCTGCTCCGCCCGGCATCAGCGACGCCGGCAGCGCTGCGAACGCCGCCGAAGCGGGCCCGGCCGCGGCGGACGCGAGCGCCGACGCGGCGCCCCCCAGCGACGTGGTGCCGCCCGCCGACGCGGCAGCGCCCGTCGACGCGGCAGCGCCCGTCGACGCCGCCAGCGACGCCAACCCCTGAGCTCGGCTCGCGCGCGCCGCGCCGAGCCGCGCGCTGGGGCTTACTCGATGCCCGTCTCCCGCTTCCAGACGAACGGCACGCTGAAGGTCCCGTCATCCTGGATGTGCGTGCCCCACACCGTGCTGCTCGCCTGGTGGTTGGTGCCCGAGAAGTTGAGCGTGGTGCCGATGCCGATATCCAGGTCCTGGATCTGCGTATCCAGCGTGCGGAGGAAGTTGTCCGTCGTCAGATTGGGACCGTTCATGATCAGCGCCGTGGTGAACAGGCGCGCCACGATGTAGCCCTCGAGCGACGTAAAGCTGTACGTGCCCTCATCGTATTTGCGGATGTCGTCCCGATACTGCACCACGCCCGCGGCCTGCGAATCATAGTTGGGCACGACCTGGGTCACGATCACGTCCTCGGCGTAGGTGCGCTTGGTCCCCGGGTGCAGCACGTCATCGTAGTTCTCGGGCGTGGCCCGCAAGGCCACCGACAGCGCGTCCCCGCCCACGAACGAGACGTTCATGAACAGCACGTCGAGCCGAGCGGCACGTGCGGCGTCGGCATTGATCCAGTCCTTCACCCCTCGAATGAAGCGGTTGCCGATTTGATAGGTGTCGATCATGGCGATCGCCACCGACTCCACCGAGTCCCCGCTCGGCGCCCGCTCGAGCACGCCATTCAGAAACTCACCCGCGCCAACGATCGCCGGGTCCACGCTGGCCAGATCATCGCGCGTATAACCCACCCGCGTGATCGCAGCCGCGTCCGGCAGCGCGCCTACCGATTGATTGTAGGCGTTGACCACGCCATCGTAGCCGGCGTTGCCGTAGGTGTCCTCCTGCGCGAACACCAGGATGCGCCGGTAGTCGCTCGCCGGGTCGCTGATGATGCGCGGAATGCGCACGCCGTGGATATAGTCGATCATGGCCGCCGTCTCGTCGGCATAGCCGGCTCGATAGTTGTACACGTACGGCGACTTGGTATCGTCGCGCAGATACGTCTGCGCGCCGGTGAACGGCCCAAAGAAGACGACCTTGTTCTTGGTCGCGACGGGCGCCGTGGCCAGCATGGTGGGCGTCCCGACGTTGCCCACGAGCGCAAACACGCCATTTTTTCCGCGCACGTCGGGTCGATCCATGTCGTCGACCACCGTCTCCACATCCAGCAACTGCCTCGTCACTTCGAGCGCCGTGCCCGGATCGTAGTTGTCGTTCAGCGCCTCCAACTCGACCTGGCGGCCGTGCACGCCACCGTTGTCATTGACTCGATCGAGCATGGCGTTGATGCCCCGGCGCATCTCGATACCGAGCGCCGCACTCGTGCCCTGCAGGGGCGCACTCATACCCAGACGGATCGGAACACTGGACGGCGCCTGACAGGCCAGCGCGCCATTCATGTCGGCGCAGATCTGCCCCGGGCCGCACTCCGCATCGACCGAGCACTTGAAGTTGGTATTGTCGAGTTCGGGGGACGAGCAACCCCAGAGCAGGGTCGACGCCGCGAGACCAAGGACACCAGAGATACCACGCAACATGTTCAGAAACTCCCTTGGAGCGTCACGGAAGAACCGTGAGGAGACAGGTCGAAGGCGAGGCTCGGCTGCTCGCTCGGGCCACTGTCATCACCCGTGACCAGCAGCACCACGTAGGTGGCGGCCAGCGCCCCCGCGAGGCCCAAGCTGATGCCGCCGATGAGCTTCTTGGTGTCTCCGGAGCTCACCAGGTCCTGTGCCTCGCTGCGGGTCATGTCCGAGATGGCATTCGGATCTCCGTAGCCGTCCGCGTCCGTGACCTGGTTGTGATCGCTGACTCCGAGCACATAGAAGGTCGTGCCCACCGCGCCGAACACCAGGCTGCCGCCGAGCGCCGCCCAGGGCCAGTAGTTCGGACCTTTCGCCGCCGCTACGCCGGCCTCACCCCCCGGCTGGGTTGGGCTGCTCGCGCCCGAGGCCGCGCTCGCACCGCTCGGCTGCTTGTTCGACTCGCGCAGCGCCTGGATGGATTCGCGTGCGCGTTGCCGGCCGCGCGTGTCGGCACCCGGCGTCTTGAGGAAGGCCTCGTACTTCTCGATGGCCGCATCGACCTCGCCCAACTCCTCATAGCAGCGGGCGATGTTGAACAGCAGGTTGGGATCGCTGTCGACGGCATAGGCCTGAATGAACTTCTCGATCGCGCGCCGGTAGTCGCGCGCCGCGTACAGGCTGGCGCCCTCTTCGTTCAACGTTGCCACGCTAGCAGGACTCGTCGCAGCAGCGCCGCCGCGCGCCTCTCCGGCACTCGCAGGCGTGGCGACGAGGCCCCAGGCCATGCCGGCGGCGACGAGCAAGGGAAGTCGGACTGTAACGGGCGCTTTCATGGCAATCATTTCTCCAGTCTAAAGTCGTCGCTCGATTACTCGAGGATGCGAGCCCGCCCCTGATCCTCCAGTAGGCGAACGCGGCTGCGCTCTTCCACCAAGGCGGGCTCCGGGCTGGGCTCCGGACGAGCGGGCTCCGGCGTGGCTTCCATGTTCGCAGCGGTCGGTGCCGGCGCGTCATCCCGCGGATTTTCAGCCACCGGAGCGCGGCGCGGCGCGGCGCGGCGCGGCGCCGGGCGGGCCGCCACGGCGCGTGGCCGCGGGCTCGCCTCGGGGGACGCCTCGGCACTCTCGCGCAAGATCACGCGCGTGCGCACGGCCTTGGCACCAGCAGGCGCCGGATCGAGCTGCACGAAGGCCTGCTCGGCAAGGTAGCCTTGCTTGGAGATCGAGAGCTGCTGCGTGCCGACCGGCAGCAACGTCGACAGCGGCGTCAGGCCCAGGGCCTGCCCCCCCACCTTGACCAGGGCACCGCTCGGCTGACTCTCTACCAGCACCGTGCGCGACAGGGACAACTCGGCCGCCTCTTCGCGTGCGCCTTCGGCGGGCGAGGAGGCTCGGTTGGCCCAGGCCGCCGCCGTGGCAGCTGCAGGCGTTTCGACTCGTACCGCGTCGCTGAGCTCGGCGCGCCGCGAGCCGACCCAGAGCATCGCTGCCGCGGCGCCCATTCCGGCCAACGCGAACAATGTGACGACGCGACTGGTCCTCGGATCGTCCAGGCCGCGGCTCATGCGCTGACCAAACACCGGCGGAGCGCTGATCTCGGGCAAAGGCAGCGCCAGCATCGACGTGGTGGGTGGACGCGCCGATGGCGCATCGGCGAAGGAACGCCGAACCGGCAGGGGCGTGGGCATCGGCGGCAGAATGCTGTCGCTTCGCGTGCCCAGAATGGAAGAGGCGCGCTGCGCGTACAGTCGGGCGCGGGAGGGCGCGAACGGCAGGAGCGCTATCGCGAGCTCGGCCACGTTCTGGTAGCGCTGCGTCGGGTCCTTCTCGAGGCAACGATCGATTACGCTCTGGAGCGACGCCGGCGCTTCCGGGCAGTGCACGCAGAGCGGCGTTGGTGCGGTCTCCAGGATCCGCGTCCACACCTGATGCACGCTGTCCGCGACAAACGCGCTGTGCGCCGTGATCAGCTCGTACAACACCGCGCCGAGCGACCAGACGTCCGTGCGATGGTCCACCTCGGCGGTGGCGCGGATCTGCTCCGGTGACATGTACAGCGGCGTACCGAGGAGGCATTGCGCCTCCACGCCAGACAGTTCGTCGCCGAACACCGTGCCCGTCAACGCCGCCTTGGAGATGCCGAAATCGAGCAACTTGATCAGCTCGAGATCGCCCTGGCGCGTGAGAAACAAGTTCTCCGGCTTGATGTCCCGGTGGGTGATGCCGGTGGAGTGCGCGACCGCCAGCGCCTCGCAGGCCTGCATCACGTAGTGCACGGCACGCCGGATCGGCAAGCGCCCTTCCAGCTCGAGGACGGCGCCCAGATCGCGGCCCTCCAGGTACTCCATCACGATGTACGGACCGATGCCGTCGGCGGTGCCGACATCGAACACCTGCGCCACGTGCTCGCTCTTGATCGAAACCGCCGCCTTCGCCTCGCGAGCGAAGCGGGAGAGCACCCCGGGCACCTTCTGCATTTCCGCGCGGATGAACTTGATCGCCACGCGCTCGTCGAGCTCGAGATGTCGTGCCGCCAGCACCACCCCCATCGAACCCACACCGATCACGTGTTCCACCCGGAACCTGCCCGACAGGACCTGCCCCACCGCGTAGTCTTCCGGGCTGAATGTGCTGCTCTGCGGGGCAGATTGGCCCGCTCTGTATTCCGAAGCGCCCGGGCGCTGGGAGAAGCCTTCAGCGTTGCGAGGAAACTTGCTAGCGTTCATGGATCCTGCTCGAGCTGCGAGGTGAAACGCTGTCTCATCGTCTCACCGGCCCCTACCCCGGCCACACGCGAGTCGCTCGCCGGAGCGCGGGGTCCGTCCGCTCCTGGCGAACCGCACGTACGTAGCAACGGGACGCTCCGCGTTTCAGACTGTTAAATTGCCAGCACCCACGTGGGGTTCATGCGCAGCACAGGCCAAAAACTGTGCTCTCGCGGCAGGCCGAGCCCGAGCGTCCCTCGTGCACCGTACCAACCCGAACCAACACGGCCCCTTGCGGAACGCCGGCAAGGCTGCCCATGCTCCGCTCCCCCCACAGTCCCCTACCGACCCGTGTCCCTGTTATCCCGTCTCAAATCTACCGGACCCAGTGGCTTCGGCTACGCCTCGAGCGCCGAGGAGGTCACGCGCGGGCTGGACCTGAGCGCCCAGACCATCTTGCTCACCGGGTGCGCCGCCGGTCTCGGACAGGAGACGCTGCGCGTGCTCTGCCTGCGCGGTGCGCGCGTGATCGGCACGGCTCGCAGCGAAGCACAGGCACAGGCCGCCTGCGCTGCGGTATCGGGCCGAGCCGTACCCCTGGCGTGCAATCTGGCGGACCCTGCCAGCGTGCGCGCCTGCATCGCGGCGATACAGAGTAGCGGTTACGAGCTCGATGCCATCATCTGCAACGCCGGTATCATGGCGCTGCCTCGGCTCGAGCAGGCGTACGGTTACGAACTCCAATTTTTCACCAACCACATCGGCCACTTCTCGCTGGTGACGGGCCTCTTGGATCGCCTCGCCGTGCGGGGGCGCGTGGTCGTGGTCAGCAGCAACGCACATCGGCGAGCCCCGCGCGCCGGGATCGAGTTCGAAAACCTGTCGGGGGATGCCGGCTACCAGCCGTGGGCGGCCTACGGCCAATCCAAGCTGGCCAATCTGCTCTTCGCGCTGGAGCTGTCGCGGCGCCTGCCGCGTCCGGAGCAAAGCGCCAACGCGCTGCACCCGGGAGTGATTCACACGCGCCTCAGCCGCAACCTGCCGGCGTGGGGGCGTGCCGGGCTGCAGGTGCTCGGGCCGTTGGCGCTGAAGAGCATCGAACAGGGCGCCGCCACGCAGTGCTTCGTGGCCACCCATCCGCGCATGCTCAGCAATGGCCGCTATTTCTCGGACTGCAATCTCGCCACCCCCAGCCCCCAAGCCAGCGACGGTGCCCTGGCGCGCCGGCTCTGGGAAACGTCCGAGCGCATCGTTCGCGAGCTGTGAAAAGCCGCGCGCGGGCGTGGAGCTCTCGGAACGTGTGAAGCGCTGGTAACTACGCTCCAAAACGGAATGACCGACCGGCCGGTAGTGTTAGGTGACCTACCTACCGCTTGGCCTGGCAGCCCCTCCAGCTTATAGGGCTCGTCGCCTTCGACGAGCCGGGGAACGACGCCACAGGGGCGTCCACAATCCGGCCCACCGCTCCCCGACAGGACCCCCAGATGAATCAGACCGTAGAACTCACAGCACCGGTACCGATGACAGGCCCCCCCGCCTCGCAGAACGGCGAGCGCGGACGCACCCACGGGATGCCTTTCATCTTCTGGGTGCTCGAGCAGAACATCTGGTTGCTCCTGTGCGCGCCGACCGCGGTGGCGCTCGTGGCGGGGCTCGCCACGCACATGCATTGGCCGACGATGCTGGGCGCCTGGCTGGCCGTGCCGCTCCTGTTCGTGGTGCTGCCGCTCGCGTACCTCGTATATCTGTCGCACTCGCACGACGCGGGCGCCGTGGATTGGCGCGGCGCCCTCAGCTGGCGCGACGAAGCCGACGCAAAGACCTGGTTCGGCAAGAAGATCCCGATGGAGGTCATGTACGAGGCCTACATCGCGGGCAAGCTCGACTTCAAAGGCGACGTGTACGAGACGCTGCTCTCGCGCAACAAGCTCTTCCGCTTTTGCTTCACCTGGGGTGACATCAAGTTCTACTTCAAGGAGTTCCTCACCCAGAACGTCACGCACAGCGTGCGCAGCGATGAGGCGGACATCGCCCACGTCTACAATCGTGGCAACGATTTCTACCACTACTTCCTCGGCGACTCGATGACCTACACGAGCGGCGTCTTCCGCGATCCCTCGGAGACCCTCGAGGCCGCTCAGGAGCGCAAGCTGGAGCTCGTGTGCCAGTACGTGCAGATGCAGCCGGGCGATCAGCACCTGGACATCGGCTGCGGCTGGGGTCCGTTGATCACGCACGCGGCGCAGCATCACGGAACGCACAGCACCGGCATCACACTCGCCAAGGAACAGGCCGAGTGGGCCAACGCGCGGGCTGCGCGCGCCGGCGTCTCTGACCGCGTCAAGGTCATCGTCGACGATTACCGGAACCTGCCCAGCAAGAAGTACGACAAGATCACCTGCCTGGAGATGGCCGAACACGTCGGCATCAAGAACTTTCAGAAGTTCCTGCTGCAGGTGCGCGGCATGCTCAAGGACGACGGCATCTTCTACCTGCAGATCGCGGGCCTGCGCCGCTCCTGGCAGTTCGAGGACCTGGTCTGGGGTCTGTTCATGGCCAAGTACATTTTCCCGGGAGCGGACGCCAGCTGCCCGCTTGGCTTCGTCGCCTCTCAGGTGGAGCGCGCCGGCTTCGAGGTCCATCGCGTGGAGAACACGGGCACCCACTACGGCGTGACGATCGCCAAGTGGTACCAAAACTGGAAGCGCAACGAGGCAGAGGTCATCGCCAAGTATGGTCAGCGCTGGTACCGGCTCTGGCAGATCTTCCTGGGTTGGTCGGTCTTGATCGCGGGCCAGGGCAGCTCGACGCTGTTCATGGTCACGATGACCAAGAACACCAAGAACGACAAGTCGACGGTGACCCCGGAGGAGGCGTCGAGCCAGCCCTTCAGCCGCCAGGAGCGCTGGATCGGCGGCAAGGTGATCGCGACCCAGCAGTAATGCACATCCCATCGGGGGGCTTTCAACAGCCCCCTCCGCCGTCCCCACGAGGGACGGCGAGAAGTGGGAGTCAGCTGGGGGGCCCTCCGAGGCCGCGTTTCGCTCGGCCTCCGAGCACCTCTGCCGGGCGGCGTGCCCTACTGGATCGTACCGGGCATGCGCAGGGCGAAGCCGGCGACCTCGATGTCGAAGGTCTCGTTGTGCGGACCGAGCATTTGATAGCTGCCGTGCATCGAGCCAAAGGGAGTCTCGAGTGGACAGGCGGACGTATACTCGAAGCTCTGACCGGGCTCGAGGATCGGCTGCTTGCCGACCACCCCGGGCCCTTTCACTTCTTCGATCTCACCGTTGGCGTCGGTGATGATCCAATGGCGCGTGAGCAACTGGACGCGGACCGCGCTCTCGTTGCTGATCGTGATCGTGTACAGGAACACCCACTGGTGCGCGTTCGGATCCGAGTTCTGCGCCGAATAGCGCGCGCGGACGCTCACGCGAAGATCGCGCGTGACTTTCTCGGAGGTCGTGGTCATCGCCACGCGGCCACGCTAGTGCCGCTCGGCGAGAGGAACAATCGCTATCTCGCCGTGGCTACTCGACCGCCGCCGATCCACGGCTGGACACGGCAAACGGGTGGGGAGCGGCGCGGCGACGCTTCTTCTGTTTGTGCCCGGGCAACAGTCCGGCTTGCGCCAACCAGGCGTAGGATCGGCGCCCCGTCAGCTCTGCCGTCGGGTTCTCGAAACGCACGTGAAAATGCGTCGCGTGCCCCCAGCGATGACGCACGATCGGATCCCCGTCCTTGGAGGCGCCGCCGAAGACCCGGGAGAGCCACTCGGGGTCTTCCCCGTGCGCCAGCGCGTACTCCTCCAGTAGGGACTGAAGGCGCTTGTCCATGAAGACATACTCGACCGGGGTCTGAGTGATCAGCGTCTTGAGCAGAATCCAGGTCCGCGCGCGATCCAGGTTGCGAGCGTCCGCGCGCTGGTACCAGACCGCCTCGCCCGAATAATAGTAGCCGATATCGACGTCGCGCCCGGACTGGTGGCTCTTGTGTGGCCGCAGGCGCCCGCCGCGGCGCGCGCTGAAATCGCCGACGTAGAGCGTCGGTGTACCCTCGAACGTTTCGTTCACGCGCTTGATCGCGAACTCCACGAACTCCACCGATTCCCGAGTGCCCCAGGAGTGGGTCGGGTCCGCGCGCTTCCACAAGGGGGAGTCGGGAAACTCGACGGCGTTGAACAGGATGCCCCGGTTCGGCGCACCGAGCGATACCGAGCCCAGTGCCGACGGGTCGCGCTGCACGAGCGCGCCGATCTCGTCGTCATCCAGGGCTGCCAGCGGGTGGACCACTTCGTCCGCGGGCGCCCGCGTGTCCGTGGTGCTGGGAGCGCGTGCCCCCGGCTCGGACGGGGCGGCCTCGGGCTCCGAGGTCAGCGCGCCGCTGACGGCACGGCCGTCCGCGTCCGGGCTCCACCAGGACGATGCGCTAGCCCCCGCCACGGCCGAGACGGCAGCGGCCAGAAGGCCCATTAGCCAGGGATTCATGAACGGTACACGATGCCAGTTTGGGGCTCCGCTGCAAAGCCCGCGTAAGACCCTGAACGGTTCACGACCGCCCAGGTTCAACGAGAGTTGTGAGAGTGGACTCGGCCTCCTGCCGCAGCGCCGTCCCGCAAAATGCGTTTGTTCCGCAATCTTACAGAAATACGGCCCGCGTGCCGTTCGCGTCGCCCCGATTGGCGCAAGTCGCCCCCAATGCCCCGTCCTGGGCCGCAAGAGATACGGTATACAATCTGAGTTGTGGACTGCTGCGACGTGGACGCACCCGCCTCCCCACCCAGCGTGCGGGGCGCCCCGCGGCACGATCTGGGGCGTCTCGGTCCGGCGCTCAGCGCGGTCGCGGTGGCCCTGCTGCCCAAATGTCCGGCGTGCTGGTCCGTCTACGCCGGCCTGTCCAGCCTGCTGGGGCTGAGCATTGCCCTGGAGGAGCGCTATTTGCTCCCGCTCAGTGGTGGCCTGCTCGTGCTCTCGGTCGGGGCGCTGGTGTTGCAGGCGCGCCGGGGTCGAGGGCACGGTCCGTGGCGGCTGGCGGCGTGCGGGGCAGCCCTGATCCTGCTCGGCAAGTTTGCCTGGAACAGCGACCCCTGCACCTACGCCGGGGCGGCGGGTCTACTGTACGCCTCGCTCTGGAGTCGCCGCGGACCACGGCGGCCTGCGGCCGGGGGGACCGCTCTCGGCGCGTCAGAACTGGCCCGACACGCCGAGGCTCGGTAGCACGATCGGGCCCACGTATTCGTTGCGGCAGGTGCGCTCGCAGGGCCGGCGCAGCACCTCTCGGCTGAGCGATGCGTTCATCATCTCGAATACGATCGACCACCACGCCGTTTCGCTGGCGATGAAGCGCTTCTCCAGACGCACGTCGACGCGGAAAAATGGCGGCGCTCGCGACTGATCAAAAACGCGCAGCTCGCCGAAGGAGCGACTGCCCGGCACGCCGCTGTAGAGCACCGACTGCGCACTCCACAGCCAATGGCGCCCCGAATCGAAGCTCACGCCGCCGTTCAACACGTGAGGTCGATCGTAGCCCGAGAGCGTGCCGACGCGACCGAAGCTGCGCGTCGTGCGCGACAACGTATATGCCAGCGAGGCGCCGATACGCTGCGTCAGCGGCCGCTGCAGCGAGAGCTCGAGGCCGTAGGCGTGGCCCTGCGCACGAATCTTGGCCTGATCCGCGTCCAGATCGAGATCCTGCCGCTGGCTGAACGGGTCGGTCAGGCTGAAGAAGGCGTTCTGGAACAGCGTGACCCGGCTGCGGATGGAGGCGGGCAACTCTGCGCGCACGCCAGCGCTGCTCTGCAGGCTGCGCTGCAGACCCCCGGGCAGGCCCGCCACCGCCACGCCCGGCACCCCCGGCACGAAATTGGGTGGCTGATCGGCGAGGCCGAGCGTGTGCTCGATGCTCACGGCGCGGCTCAGGCGAAAGGTCGCCGCCAGCCGCGGGCTCACCCCGAGCGCGCTGTTGCCCATCGACGCATAGCGGTCCACGCGCAGCCCCGGAGTCACGCTGATGCCGGGCGCCGCCTCGATCACCAGCTCGGCGTAGCCTCCGACCACCGAGTCCCAGCGAGTCGGAAACAGCTCCACCACATCCAGGAAGTTCTCCGTGTTCGGATCGAGCTCCAGCTCATAGCGATCGAAGCCGCCACTGGCACCCGCGCGCAGCATCACTCGCGCGCTCAACTGGCTCTCCAGCTCCAGCCGCGCCGACGTCATCCGGTCGCGCACCTGACCTTGCCCGCCGCGCGTGACATCCAGGCCGACCGTGCCGGCGGCACGCAACTTCGTACTGTCGCCGAAGCGGCGGTCATAGCGCACGTCGATGCGGTGAAACAGCACGGCACTGTCGCCCTCGCCCACGGGCCCACTCGCGGAGGGCGTACTCTGAGCGCCAGCGAAGTCATACGCCCCGAACGCAAAGATGCTCAGCCGATCGCGCGGCGTAAAATCGTAACTGACGAGAGCTTGGTAGTCCCAGTAGTCGAGCTTCAGATCGCTGAGCATCGACAGCAAGAGGGCCGTATAGGAATAGCGCCCCGAGAGCAGCACGTTGCCCTTGCCACCGGCGAACGGCGCATCCACAAACAGGCCGGCATCGATCAGGCGCGCCGACCACTCGCCGTTGAACTCGCCGCGCGGCTCGCTCACTTCCGCGTTGATGATGCCACCGGCGAAACGACCAAAACGCGCTGGGTAGCCGCCCGCGTACAAGTCGGTGCGCTCCATCAGCCGCGGATGAATCACCGCCGGCCCCAGAAAGGCATGGAACAAGAGCGGCACGCGCACGCCGTCGATGTAAAAGCCCAGGTTGCCCGGCGGCGCGCCCCGCACGTAGTACACGGGCAGGCCGGTGACCAACGGCGCCACGCCCGGCAAGACCGAGATGGCCCGGAACGGGTCGCCAAACGCCCCGGGCAACACGCGAGCTTCCGCCTGAGACAGCCCGACCGCCCCCGGCGTCGCCTCGCCCAGTACTTGCACTCGCGCCACCGGGGCGGTAGCAGCGTGCGTTGACGCGGCCGCCACTCCTGGAACGGGCGTGGGCGGGGGCGCCTCCGGCGGAGAGTATTCGACCTCCAGGCGAATGCGCGCCGGCACCGGCTGACCGCCGCGCCGCGCCGGCTCGAAGTGAAACCCGAGCGCGGCCTCCTCTGCCGCATGTGCGAACGGCACGAGGCCGAACAAGACACGCACCGATCGCACCGAGCCATCGCGTTCGACGACGAGCTCGAGCAGCACACGCGCCGTGCCCGTCGCGCCCTCCGGGTACTCGACCCGCATCGTCACCAGCCGCGGTGGGACCACCTCGCCCACCGCGTCCGCCGGCGCGCTCGGTCCAGCGGGAAGCTCGACCGTGCCCTGTTCCGACCCCGGCGCGCTGGGCGGAGCGCCACTGGGCGCAGGCGCAGCCCAGAGCGCCGGACCGCGCAGCGCCAAGATCACCCAGGACAGCGCTGCCGGGAATAAAATCCAGGCAGGCAAATTCCGGCCGGCTCGGCGCGCCGCGCTGCCCACCCGCCCTTGCTGGGGGCGCGCGCGACCAGCGCTGCTATACTCCTGCACGATGCTCGGTTCACGCCCCTCTCGCTCCCCGCTCGGGACTGCAGCGCTAGTCGCCGTTGGTTTCAGCATCTCGGGCTGCAATCTGGATAGCAACTTTGGCGACCTGGGGGAAAAGCTTCTGGATCCCGATGTGCAAGGCCTCGACATTCCGGGTCAGCGCTTGCTCGCTGGGCCACACTTCGATCTGAGCATTCAAGCGGACGAAGCGGGCGCACGTTATGCTCTGGCGCGCAATGAGGACAGCGAACTCATCATCGTCGACTTTGCCGAGCGCACGCAGTGTCGCGCTGGCAGCATAGCGCGCTACGACAACGCCGTCACGGGCCCGCCCGGCAAGGCGTTGATCCCACTTTTGTTGACGGACGACGCGGGCAACGGCGAGCTCACATTCAGCGACTTTTCCTGCGCTCGCAGCGCCTTCCGGGTGCCGGCGGCCAGCCTGCCATTGCAGTTGATGGAAGGCGTCCCCACCGCCAGCGGCAGCGGGTTATTGATCCGGACTCCCGAGCAGGGGTTGGCCCTGATCGATCCCTGGAGCGAAGAGGTTTTTCCGCTCGCTGAGTCCGTGAGGAGCGGTGATCCGGTGTCGGCGTTTGGCCGCTTTCTGTGGGTCGATCATGGCGTGATCGTGATCAGCGAGCCAGACCTCACGCCGATCGCGCAGTTCGGTGAGCGCGTGATTGAGTTCAATCTCTCCTCGCAGGACGCGGAGTTCGCCTACATCGAGGCGGACGTGGCGGGCGGTACATCGGGCAAGTTGTTCCTGCTGGACGCGGAGACCCGGACAGAGCCCCGCCAGATCGCGGAGGACGCTTGCGCCGTGCGTTATCTGAGCATCGGGGAGCGTCGCAAACTGGCCTACTTGTCGCCCTGCGCGGACCGGCGCCTGGTCCTGCAGGATCGCACCGACGGCTCGGTTCGCGTCGTCGCAGAGGGGGTGCTCAACGGCCCGGCCGTGCATGAGGTCCAAGGGGAGTGGTTTCTGACCTATGTCACCGCACCGGCGAGCGACAGCGCCTCGAACGGGACCTTGTGGCTGGCGCGCGGTGAGGACGACGGCACGACGGCGCCGATCCCGATCGCAGAGAACGCACGCAGCAGCCCCAGCGCCGTCACACCCGACGGCGGGCTGCTCACCGTGCTCGACTGGGCCAGCACCGGTGGCCGCCTCGTGGAGTGGAAGGGTGACGCGCTGACCGCCGTGGCCGACGGGGTGATCGAAGTGGCGCCGCTGGGCCGCCTCGAAAACAAAGATCTGACCTTGCTCGCCAACTTCGACGGAACCACCGGCGACCTCTTGCGCCTGCGCCGCGATCTCTCCACGGAGTTGCTCGCCAGCGGGGTTCCGGCACGCTCCGCGAATGCAGATGCGTTTCTCGCCAATTTTGACGGCGCCCAGGGGGAGCTGCGCCTGCTGCACCGCGACGACGGCAGCAGCGAGTTTTTGGGCAGCGGCGTGGCCCGGGGAGCCTACAAATTCGCCCAGCAATTTTCCGCGGTGATGATGTTGACGGAGCGCGACGCTGCCACCAATACCAGCACGCTCGAAATCCGCCTGCTGGATACCGGAGAGGACTACGTGCTCAACTCCGGCGTCACGGAAGCTCGGGAGGTAGCCTTCCCCAACCCGGGCCTGCTGTACAACGTGGTGGTCGGGCAAGGGGCGGGCGTCTGGTTCTCGAAGGCGCTCTGAGCGTGCTCGGCTAGCCGCGCTGGCGGCCGGCTGCGTTGCTCGCCGCGGGGCCGTTCGCGGGGCCTCCAGCGCTGCGCGGCCGCGCCCGTGCCCCAGGGGCCTTCGGGCGCGCTCTTGACGGGGTCAGCGCGCCGGCTTACCCAGCCGCGCATGAGCGCAATCGCGGCCATCGACATCGGTAGCAACTCGGTGCGGCTGCTCATCGTGGGTGCCCACCGAGAGGAGCTGTGCCGCGAGGCACGCATCACGCGCCTGGCCGAAGGCGTGGACAAGAGCGGTCACCTCGCAGAGGCCGCCATGGGTCGCACCGTGGCGGTGCTACAGAGCTACGCCGAGTCGATCGCGCGCTACGGCGTGACGCGCTTGCGCATCACCGGCACTAGCGCCGCGCGCGACGCGGACAACCGCGCAGACTTCTTCGAGCGCGTGCGCGGAGCCGTCGGCACCGAGCCGGAGCTCCTGTCCGGGCACGCCGAGGCGGCGCTCGCCTTCGCCGGCGCCACACACGGTCGCGCAGCGAGCGACGGGCCGTTCGTCACGCTCGACATCGGCGGCGGCTCTACCGAATTTGCCTTCGGCCAGCGCGAGCCCGAGAGCAGCATCTCGCTCAACCTGGGCTGCGTGCGCGTGACCGAACGGTTTTTCTCGAGCGATCCGCCCAGCCCGAGCGAGCTGGCTCGGGCACGCGACTTTCTGCGTTCGGAGTTCGCCCGGGTCGACGCCAGCGTGCCCTGCCGTCAGGCCAAGACCTGGCTCGGCCTCGCCGGCACGGTCACCAGCCTGGCCGCGCGCGACGCCGGTCTGGTCCGCTACGATCCGCGCGTCACACATGGCTACCTATTGCGGCGCGAGCGTGTGCTCGCGCTGCATCAGCAGCTGTGCGCGTTGCCGGCGGCCGAGCGCGCAACGCTCTTGCTGGAGCCGCAGCGCGCCGGCGTGATCCTGGGCGGAAGCATCGTGCTCGTCGAGGTCTTCGACTTCTTCGATCTGCCGGCGATCGTGGTTTCCGAGCGCGACATCCTGGATGGCCTGGTCGCGTCGCTCGCGTCGGCCTGACGTTTTCCCCCGCTCTCTCAGCTCATGCCTGAACTCCCGGAGGTAGAAGTCACGCGCCGCATGCTGGCGCCGCGCGTCGTGGGCCGGCGCATCAAGGAAGTGCGCTGCGGTCCGCCGAGCTACTTCTTCCTGACTCCGCCGCGCCGCCTGGTGCAGAGCCTGCGCGGCGAAACGATCATCTCGCTCGAACGCCAGGGCAAATACCTGCTGCTGGGCCTGGCCGCGGGGCAACGGCTGCTCTTGCATCTGGGCATGACCGGGCAGCTCTTCATTGCCGGCACCTCGAGCCCGCGCCTGGTCCGCCGCGTCGACCGCTACGCTCACAGTCCGAGTGCTGCCGCACAGAGCGATCCCCACACGCACCTCGCGCTGGAGTTCGAGGATGGCGAACCCGGGCTGCGCTTTCGTGACGTACGCAAGTTCGGCAAGGTGCGGCTGCTCGCCCCGGGAGAAAGCGACGCACGCCTGGACAAGCTCGGGCGCGACGCGCTGACCGCAGACGGCGAGCTCTTGTACACGGAGACGCGGCGCCGCAAGGTGCCGATCAAGACCCTGTTGCTCGATCAAGGCGTGCTGGCCGGAGTGGGCAACATCTACGCCGATGAAGCGCTGTTTCTCGCCGGTATTCGCCCGACCCGAAGTGCTCGTCGCGTCACGCAGGAGCAGTGCAAGCTGCTCGCCGCCCAGGTCAAATGGGTCCTCTTGCGCTCGATCGAGATCGGCGGCAGCAGCATCAGCGATTTCATCGCCCCCGATGGCCAGGACGGGCAGTTTCAAAATGAGCGGCGCGTGTATGCCCGCACGGGCGAGGCTTGCCTGACCTGCGCCACGCCGATCCGGCGCGTGCTGCTCGGACAACGCAGCTCTCACTTTTGCCCCAGCTGTCAGAAATAGCAGCTAGCTAGTCGAAGCGCTGTGGCACGCACAGCGAGCCGCGACAGGCGTGCACGTCGACCTTGCGCAGCCTGCGTTCCTCTTTCGCCCAACACCCCTCGCCCGCAGTGTCGTGGCTGAAGGCAAACACGCGCGCCCCCGGCTCCCGGTTGTCGAACGGCTCGGACACGAACTTCTGCCCGCCCGACAGCTTCACCTCGGCGAGGAAGCGATAGTGATTGCGCTCCGGCGCTGCCTCCCGATAGCCCTCCGCGGGCGCGTCGAAGTAGAGCCGTACGCGCACCACGCAGCCCACGTCATTCACGGTCGCGCGGGCAAAGGCGTGCTCGAAGACGCGCACCCCGAGGTCCGCGCTATCTCGCCAGACGGGGCCGGCCGCGGCGCTTTCGACCGCGATCGCCAGCAACGCCAACGCCACACCGAGCCTGCCAGGCCCACGCTTGTAACCTCGCATCACGCGCTCACCTCATCGTCCGCGATCGGATCGGGAATGTCGTCGAGCCCGCGCCCGCCCTGCACGGGGATATCGCGCGCCGCGGCCACTCGCTCGAGCTCTGCCGCCAGGCCTTCACGATCGCCGACGGCGGGCAGCACGGCGCGCTGGCCATCCCAGAGTTCCACGGCCACATGCCGCTGGTCGAGCACGATACGCGCCATCTGCGGCCAGCGGTAGCGGCGCACGCGTGGAAAAAACAACTGAGATATCTCGCGGGCCTCGACGCCATCGCCAAAAATGCGAACCCCCCGCATGTTGCCGCGCAACACCGAAGCGATGGCCCCCAGGCTGAGCAGCACGGCAAAGGTGCGGGAACCGATCATGCGCCCGCGATCTTGCACCACGACGTATTTGAAGAGCCAGCTGCTCGGCTCGCTGTGTTCCCCGATGAGCACCGCCGCCACCGCCACCACGGCAGCCGCCAGATAGACCAGCGACGGCACCCGCTGCAGCCATGGCACGCTGTAGACCGCTTCGCGCGGTCGATAGGTCATGTCAAAGCCCGGCGGACGCGATGCTCGACTCACCACTGCCATGACGTACCATTAATCTGCCCGATGGCGGGGTCCGTGAAAAGTTCGAACCCCCAGCGAAAGCGCTGGCGCTCCGCGAGTCCGCCGACCGCGGCGCGAGGCCAGCGCTCGCCTTCGGGCCGGAGCCCCTCGGCTCCCGCCGGTTTCCGCGCGTTTACCCCTGCTGCTTCGCAGTCAGGAAACGTACCAGAAAATCCAGCCGACCTTCGCGCACATCCCCGCGCACCAGCGCCACGGCGATGACCGTGAGCGCGGCAAACAACAGCACCGTGGACAGGTGGAAATGCAAAGGCATGTCCGTGACGAGCACCGTGTAATACTGGGCGGCGCACAGGCCGAGCAGCGCCAGCCAGATGCAGGCGTCACTGGTCGTGAGCGGGCCCGCCTCGCTCGCGACACCCCGCCGCTCGACCGCGAGCAGCGGCAGCAAACAGACGATGTGGATGTAGTAGTTGGCCGCATAGAACACGACCGGGATCAGCACCAACCCGAGGATGGCGGCCTGGTCGAGCGGGCGCCGACGCGCCGAGAGCACGACCGCGATCACATAAAACGCGATCGCCGCAGCCTGCAGCGGCCAACGCGCGATCAGCACCTGGTACTGCCCCGCCTCCCAGCCCGCGACCAACCCGCGCAGCGCGACGGAGTTGCCGTGCGGATCGGCGGAGAGCTTGGCGACCTTCCAGAACCAGTCGCGCCAGGCCTCGACCGACCACTCGAGCGTGGTCAGACCGACCAGCAAGAGCGCAGTGACGAGGGCCGCGCCCAGCATCCTCAACACGGGTTGCTGCGCCACGAAGATCTCGCGCAGCGTCGGCCGGCGGCGTTGGGTGCGCCAGGTCTCCCCCAGCCACCACAGCGCCGGCAGGCAAGCGGTCACGATGGTGATGGCTGGAAACGCCCGAATCAAGGTGGACAGCGCCAGAAATACGCCCCCGAGCACGGGGCGTTGCCGTTTGAGCGCGCACGCTGCCAGCCCGATATACATCAGCCAGTCGTGCCGCAGGGTGGCACCACCCCAGTTGCTGCCGTACATGATGAAGTCGTTGGCGCCAAACACGACCATCACCACGCACATCGTCCGATAGCCAAAGCACCAGCCGATCGCGGCGAAGGTCACCAGGAACAGCAGCGGATCGAGCAGCCCGGTCAGCAGGAACGCCGTGGTATTGGCGTGAAACGCGCTGAACAGGAAATGCGCGATGCTGATCCAGACCGGCGTGGCGTTGCCCCCGTAGTCGAACATGTAGCGCAGGTAGTCGCGCTGCCCCATCATCTCGCGGAAGTAGCGCGCATCTACCTTGTAATCCTGCCAGCGCTGCGGGCTGAAACGCTGCTTGATGTCGAGGATGCGCTGGCGCTCCTCACCGATCGTCGTCATGCGGTGCGTGGACAGATCACGCATCGGCGTGTCGCGCATGTTGTCGAGCGTCGCGCCCGGCGTGTCCTCGACGTAAGCGGCCACGTCGGCCAGGTACATGCCGCGATAGCCGAGCTCGTCGAAGTACTTCGCCGTCTGGTAGTACTGGCGCAGATCCAAGAGGTGCACGGGCGTCGGTTCCCCCGCTTGCCCGTCCCAGAACTGCGGGCGGCCGAGGTTGTAGAACGCCAGCACGGCGACCAGGCCGCTCACACCCAGGCAACTGAAGACGGCCGCGCGCAGCGCCGGAAAGCGCGGCGGCGCAAACACCTCGCGCAAGATCGCAAACGCGGCGATGGCCGCCACGGCGCCGCGCACCAGCGACACCTGACGCTGCTCCACCGGCCAGGCTCGGTCGATCATCTTCAGCGTGTCCACGCCCGCCAGCACCGGCAGAAGTCCGCACAGCACGATCCACCAGAACGGGGCACCTTCAAACGTGAGCGCCAGAAACAGGATGGCGGCCCCTGCAAACAGGAGCACCTTGGTGCGCACGGCGACCTCGAGCGAGACCCCACGCCGCCGGGGTGGTTCAGGCGGGAACACGGCGGGCAACTCACTGTAGACCGCAAGCTCGGCCACGCCAAAGCGTCCGTCGCCGCGCAACGGCTCCATGCGCAGGTAGCGCCCGGTGAGGTCCAGGTTCTTCGAAAAGCGGTCTTGCATGCCGCCGGGCTTGGCCCGGGGCGAGTCCCAGATCTGCTCGAACACCGCGCCGTCTTCCGACACCAGGAAGCGGTAATCGTCATTGTGGTCCGACTCGAACCAGATGCCGTGGATCGGCAGCACGGCCCCGAGATCGTACGTCACCGAGGCGTCCAGCTCGCCAAACTGCGCGGTCAGATCGGTCTCCCAATCGTCGCCGATCACGGCTGCCATGCCGTCGGTCAGGCGAGACACTCCACTCACCCCCACCACGGCCGACGGTGCCTTGCCGAGCAACAAGTTGCCCTTGGCGTCGGGCGCGCGATGGCAGGCACTGCCCGCGCCCACGCAGACCAGTGCCAGAACGGCGAGCAGCCGAGCCCAACGCCGGGGCGGGGCCCAGCAATTCCGGAGGGCTCTTGCCCAGACGAGAAACACTGCGGCCGAACTCGACATTGCTCGCGTCCTAGACCGTCGGGGTACGAACGGCAATCATCGCGCATCTTCCGGCTTATTGGCCCAAGCGCTGCAGGAGCAGGCCCGACGCGGGCCAAACCCGGGGCCCCGGCACGCGCTCCGGGCTTGTCCGGGCGGCGCGCGAGACGTATCACGACCGGGTGATCACCATCGTCGACTACGACGCCGGCAACCCGACCTCGGTCAAGCGGGCACTCCATGCGGTGGGCGCCGACTCTCAGATCAGCCCGGACCCCGAGCAAGTGCGGACGGCCGAGCGCATCATCTTCCCCGGCGTGGGACACGCCAAGAGCACGATGGCAGTGCTCGTCGAGCGCGGCCTCGATCAGGCGCTGCGCGACGCCTTTGCGCGGGGCACGCCAATTCTCGGGGTGTGCGTGGGGGCTCAGCTCAGCCTGACGCGCTCCGAAGAGGGGGATACGCCGTGCCTGGATCTGGTGCCCGGCACGGTGCGCCGCTTCCCGCCGTTGCCACGCGAGCTCAAGGTCCCGCACATGGGCTGGAATCGCATTCTGCCGCGGGGCCGCCCGCACCCCCTGTTTGATGGGCTGCCGGAGCAAAACGAGTTCTATTTCGTGCACTCGTATTACCTCGAGCCAACCGATCGCGAGAGTGTGCTGGCGACCACCGAGCACGGCATCGAGTTCGCCGCCGGCTTCGCGCGAGCCAACTTGGCCGCCTTGCAGTTCCATCCCGAAAAGAGCGGGCCACTCGGGCTCGCGCTGCTCGAACGCTTCACTCGCTGGACGCCCACATGCTGAAAAAACGGGTCATCTCGTGCTTGGACGTGCGCGACGGCAAGCTCGCCAAGAGCGTCAAATTCCAGGGCACCGTCGACATCGGAGATCCGGTGGAGAAGGCCAAGGAGTACTACGACGCCGGGCTGGATGAGCTCGTGTTCTACGACATCACGGCCTCGCACGAGGGCCGCGGCATCCTGCTCGAGGTCGTGCGCCGGGTCGCCGAGCAGGTCTTCATCCCCTTCTCCGTCGGCGGTGGGCTGCGCACGGTGAGCGACGCCGGGCGCGTGCTGGAGGCGGGCGCCGAGAAGGTGAACTACAATTCCGCGGCCGTGCAGCGCCCCGAGGTGCTCGCCGAGGCCTGTCGCGCCTTTGGGGCGCAGTGCGTCGTGCTATCGATGGACGTGCTGCGCACGGCTCCCACCCTGAAGGTGCCCTCGGGCTTCGAGGTGGTGACGCACGGCGGCCGCACGCGCCAGGGTATCGATGCCATCGAATGGGCGAGGCGCGCCGAGCAACTGGGCGCCGGCGAGATCGTGGTCAATTCGATCGACGCGGACGGCACCCGAGAAGGTTACGACATCGCGCTCACTCGACAGATCGCAGATGCCGTATCGTTGCCGGTGATCGCCTCCGGCGGCGGCGGAGAGTCCGAGCATCTGCGAGCCGTGCTGAGCGAAGGCCACGCCGACGCCGCGCTGGTCGCTTCGATGCTGCACTACGGCAGCCACACGGTGGGGGAAATCAAGGGTTATCTGAGCCAACACGGCATCCCCGTACGCGCTTCCCCGCCCAACACCGCGGCGCCGCGCGCCAAATAGCGCCCTCATTTCTGGCCAAACGCTCGCCTGGCTTGCGCGAGACCGAAGGGCTGTTCGGAGCCCGCCGGCAGTAGTACAAGGCGAGTCTGATGACGGCTCCTGAAGCGACGCACGACCTGTCTAGCCGCCCGGTGCCGCTGACGGCCTTCGAACAGCGCTTCAAGCATCCGCCGGGCCTGGTCATCCTGTTCTTCGCCGAGATGTGGGAGCGCTTCAGCTACTACGGCATGCGCGGCTTGCTCAAGCTGTACATGGCCAACTACCTGTTTGTGACGGCTCGCGAAGCGTTGCAGGGCTGCCGCCAGTGGAGCACGCCGTGCGAGCTCGTGGCGGGCAACCCGGACAGCGTGTTTCTCTGGCCGCTGATCCGTGGCCTCTTGCCGAACAATCCGCAAGAAGCGGCCTCGCTGCTCTATGGCACGTACACGGCGCTCGTCTATCTGACGCCGCTTTTCGGTGGGATTCTGGCGGATCGCTGGCTCGGCCAGCGCAAGACCGTCGTGGTCGGTGGCGTGCTGATGGCGGTCGGCCATTTCGTGATGGCGCTCGAGAACTCGTTTTTCCTCGCGCTGATGCTGCTGATTGTGGGCAACGGCGCCTTCAAGCCCAACGTCTCGACACAGGTCGGTAGCCTGTATGCCCCGGGGGATCCCCGGCGCGACGGCGCGTACACGATCTACTACATGGGCATCAACCTGGGTGCCTTCATCTGCAACTTCATCTGTGGCACGCTGGCGGTGCTCTACGGCTGGCACTTCGGCTTTGCTGCAGCAGGCGTGGGCATGCTGCTCGGCCTCGGCGTGTACATCGCGGGCCAGAAATACCTCGCGCCGGATCAGCTCGCCCAACGGCGCGAGGCCGGCAAGAACCAGACGTCCACACCGCTGGATGCGGGGGAGATGAAGCGCGTCTGGGCGCTGATCGGCCTGTGCGCGCTGAACGTCGTATTTTGGGCCGTGTACGAGCAGCAGGGAAACACCATGCAGAGTTGGGCGGATGAGCGCACGGTGTGGCCCGCTCTGTTCGGCTTCCAGGTTCCCTCCACCTGGTTTCAGTCGTTCAACCCGCTCATGATCATCCTGCTGGCGCCCGTGCTCGACCTGTTCTGGCGCTGGCAGCAGCGCCGCGGCACCGAGCCGAGCAGCGTGACCAAGATGGCCATCGGCTGCGTGCTGCTCGGGCTCTCCTTCATCGTGATGATCGTCGGAGTGCAGAGCATTGGCAGCGGCAAGGGCAGCCCATTTTGGCCACTGTTTTGCACCGCTCTGTTGACGATCGGCGAGCTCTACCTGTCGCCCATCGGCTTGTCCCTGGTGACCAAGGTCTCTCCGGCACGCATCGTTTCGATGATGATGGGCATTTGGTTTCTATCCAGCTTCTTGGGCAACTTCCTGAGCGGTGTGATCGGCGTCCTGTACACGCGCTGGTCCGGCGAGGCGTTCTTCCTTCTGCTCACCGCGCTGGGCGTCGGCTCCGGCTTTGCCATCTGGCTGTTCAACCGTCCGCTACGCGCAGCCATGGGCGGCAGCGGCACTGGATGAGGCGGCCGCCGGGTACGTCGGCGGAATACATCGGTCTACTCGTTGTGAGAGCCGGCTGACCGCGCGAGCGGCTGTTTCAGAAACGAACCAGGCTCGTCCCGAAAAGAACCGAGGCCCGCTCGAGGGCGCCCAGGCTACCAAAACGGGACCGAACTGTGCCGACATCGTGCAGCATCGTCTCGGCTGCGGCACCACTCCGGTACTCTGCGGTAGGTGAGGTGTACCGACATGCACAGAGCAAATCCATGAGCAGGCGTGATCGCAGAAATCCCATGCCCCACCGGTGCCGCGGGCGATCCAGCATTGCGGCATCGAAATGATACAAAGTCGTAGGAAAAACCGCTGGACGAGGGAGTGCGCCTTGTCCTTTACTGTAGGGTGGTGGCATCAGGCAGCTGGAATGCTCGGGCAGGTCATGACAAGCGTGTCACGCTTCGGCCAATGCGAGCGATGAGTGCACTTCTGGTTCAAGGGTCCGACGACCCGCGAGACCTGAGCCGCTGCTCTGGCGGACGGTGGGCGAGATGATGCCGCGCGAAGGAACCATGATCGCCGACCGCTACCGCCTGGAGCGCAAGGTGGGCGGCGGTCGCGTCTCGGCGATGTGGCTGGTGCAGGATCATGTCACGGACGCTGCGTGCGCGATCAAGTTGTTGCATCGCTCGATGAACGACCATCCGGAAGCCCTGGCGCGCTTCTCGCTCGAGGATCGCCTGGCGCGGCAACTCACCGGATCGTACTTCCCGGAGCGCATCGGTTCCGGCAGCTGGCACTCGGTGCGCTACATCGCCTGGCGCTGGTACGAGGGCGAATGCCTGCGTTCCCTGTTCGAACGAAATCCCAAGCAGGACGTTCAGACGGTCAATTCGATCGTGCAGGAGACCTGCCAGGCGCTGGCGGTCGTGCACGGCGCCGGCTATGCGCACGGCGATCTGAAACCGGAGAACCTGTTCTTCGCCGAACGCGGCGAAAAGGAAGGGCCGCGGCAGCTCAAGCTGCTCGGCTTCGGCGTGGCGTCGCGCTTGGCGCGGCCGCTCTTGGGTGCGCAGGGCCGCCGCACTCCCGGTCAGATTGTCGGCACCCCGCTCTATTTGAGCCCGGAGCTCATCCTGGGGCGCCTGCCGCGCGGAGGGCAGGCCGACCTGTGGGCCCTCTCCGTCATCGTGTATGAGGCGCTGACCGGTCGCGCGCCGTTCCTCGGCAATGATCTGGGCCAGGTGCTGCACGCCATTCTCGAGCGGCAAGCGCCCCGACCCACCAGCATCACCGACAACCTGCCCGGCACCTTCGACCTGTGGTGGGCGCAGGCACTGGAGCAGGAGTTCACCACACCGGCGGAATTCGCCACCAGCTTGGCGCGCGCGCTGGCACCCGCCCTGCGCAGCTCGCGGACTCAGCGCTCGGCGTCCCTGCCCGACCGCAATGCCCCGATCGCAGAAGCGTTCGCGTCGCGCGCCGGAAGCGCGGGAACGCACCGGGCGGAGCCCGCGGTCTCCACGAGTACCGTGTCCAGCTCGGCCTCCAACGCTGGCGCAGCGGCGCTGGCGGCGGCCAAGCCCAGCCCGGGGCCGAGCCTGGCGGCGGCCTTCGCCGCCGCGCTCGAAACTCCGGCCCCCCCGGCCCAGGCAACCCGCTCCCCCGCCGCGGCTCCGGCCCGCTCCCCCGCCGTGGCGCGGCCCGCCGCACGGCGACCTGCGCAGGGGCCCGCTGCACGCGCTGCCGAGGTCCCGCCGGCGGGCACACCGGCCAGCGATTCGCTCGATACCCCCGTCGCCCCACCGGCGGTCGCAGAGCCTGCGCCGCGGGGCAGCGTCACCTCCAGCACGGTCGCCGGCATCGGGCCCGCCGCCGTGTCGATGATGCGCGCCCTGGAGACGGCGGCCGCAGGCGCCACCGCCAAGATTAGCGTCGTCCCTCCCGAGGAAGAGAGGTTCGCGCCGCTGCCCTCGCCGCTGCGCGACCTCGGTCCGAGCGGCTCACGCAAGACCCTGGTCGGGATCATCCCGCCGTCGACCCCGCTCGGCCCTCCCCCGGCCAGCGCCGCCCCCGCCAGCCCTGCCTCGCCCGCAGCGTCGAGCGCGCTCACCCCGGCGCACGCCATCGTGATCGAGGGCAGGCCCTGCCGGAGCATCGAGCTCTCCAGCGAGGACGAGCCCAGCGACGCGCCGCTCCCGGCGGCCTCGCTGCGACGTCCCGGTAGCCCCACCGTGCCCTTTCCGCGGCCGCGCGCAGCGCCCCGGAGCACACCGCGGGACTACGAGCCGACGGCAGATCTGGGCATGGGGCGCCCTCCCCTGGCGCCCAACAGCTGGCAACAGCGCACCACGCACACGCTGCGCCTGGTGCTCAGCGACCCCGACCACCGCCCGCACCTGATCGCCGGTCTGGTGGTTTGCGCTGCCGCGGCGGTCGTCATCTTCTTTGCCGGGCGCTCGCCCGTCGCGGGTACCGGTCCGCTGGGCCAGGCCACGAACTCCCTGTCCGCCGAATCGCAGGCACCGGGCCGGCGCGCGCTCGCCGATGAAGCGCCCGCGCTAGGCTCGCCGAGCCGCGGTCAGGCGGCAGTCAGCGAGATCGAGCAACCCACGGCGGACCCCGCCACGGCGGACCCCTTGGATGAAGTCGCAGAACGGGTCGACCCGGAGCCCCCGCTGCGCGGCGAGGAGCTGGCTCCTGGCTTAGTGGTTCCTCCGCGCGGCGCTCTACCCCCCGGGGCCCAATCCCCCGGCGCGCCCGCGCGAGACACCGAACGGTCCGGCGCAGCGGCGACCAGCCCTGGCCCGAATGCGCCGGCCGCCGCGAGCGCCGAGGCGAACGCCGTGCCCCCGGGCAGCGACGCCCGAGCGCCGGCGCTCAAGCCGAGCGGCAAGAAGCCTGGTGAACCAGCGCCGCCTCAGCGCGGTGGAGACTTCGATTTCGGTATCTGAACTTAGACATGAAATATCTGCTTTCCTTAGCTTTGCTGTCGCTGGTCAGCTTTCAGCCAGCACCGGTTTGCGCGCAGGACGGGCCCTCGGCAGCGGACCGAGCCACTGCACGCCGTCTCGCCACCGAGGGTCAGGTCGCCCTGAAGAAAGGCGACTTTGACACGGCCGCCGATCGCTTCGAGCGAGCCAACGACCTCTTGGCGGCGCCCAGCTTCCTGGTGCGTCTGGCGCGCGCGCGCGTCGGCCAGGGTCGCCTGGTGGAAGCGTACGAGATCTACCGAAAGATCATTCGTGAGGGCGTGGAGCCCGACAAGCCCGAGGCCTTCAAGCGGGCTCTCGCCGACGCCAAGCAAGAGGTCAAGGCGGTGGAGCCGCGTCTGGCGTGGATCTCCGTCAACGTCGTCGGCGCCAACCCGAGTGCCGTTCAGGTCACGCTGAACGACGCCGTGATCCCGAGCGCCGCCCTCGGTGCACAGCGCCCGGTCGACCCAGGCACGCTGCGGGTCAAGGCAAAGGCGGAGGGCTATCAGCCCGCGGAAGCCGAAGTGCAACTGGCCGAAGGTGAGCACCTGCCCGCGATCGAGATGCGCATGATCGCGCTGCCCAAGGCCGCGCCCGTCGCTTCCGCGAAGAAGGACCCCATCATGGACGAGAATGGGGGAGAAGAATCGAGCTTCATGTCGCAGAGCACGCTCGGCTATGTGACGCTGGGCGTGGGCGGAGCCGGCCTCGTCGTGGGCGGCATCACCGGACTGCTCGCCTACAGCCGCCACCAGGATCTGGTGAATACACCCTGCGCGGTCAAGGAGGGCAACCATTGCTGGGTGCTCGACCCCACCCCGGAAAAGCAGGAAGAAGCGCAGCAGACCGAGAAGGAAATGAACACCTTCGCAACGATCTCGACGGTCAGCTTCATCGCAGGTGGGGCGCTCGCCGCCACCGGGATCATCTTGCTCCTCACGGCGCCCGATGACCCTGCGACCACTGCTGGGACGGCGACATTTCGTCCCTACGTCGGGTTCGGGACGATCGGTGCCGTAGGAAGCTTCTGATGCGTCCCGGGGCAGCCGGGTCCAGGGGAGTCGGGCGCTCGTGGCGAGCCGTGCTCGGGCTCGTGCTCGCGCTCGGTTGCGCCCAGGTGCTCGGCACCGACCAGATCCAGATCATCGGCGATCCACCGGCCAGCGGCGGCACTGGTTCGGGTCCGGCCCCTGCCTGCAACGCCAGCGAGCTGCGCTGCGTGGGGCCATCCCTGCAGATCTGCCGGGAAGATCGCAGCGGCTTCCGCACCGCCCGGGTCTGCTCCACGCCGCAGCTCTGTTGCAGCGACCCGAGCCGCTGCCCGACGCCGACCTGCCTGGCCCCCAGCTGTGCGCCGGGCGATTTCAGCTGCGACGGGCGCACGCTGCGCATCTGCAACGACGCGCAGACGGGCTGGACCGCCATCAGCACCTGCGCGAGCGCGCCGCAGTGCAACGCCAGCCTGGGGCGTTGCACCGACCAGCCCTGCAATCCGAGTCTCCCGGACCGCCAGTGTAGCGGCGGGGAATTGCTGAGCTGTGCCAGCTCCAACTGGGCGTCCCTGGGCGTCTGCGAAACGCAGGCCCTGTGCAGTGCCGAACCCAGCAACTACGGCTGTACGGAGACGGGCTGCCGGGTCGGCAACAACACGCTGCCCAGCCCGTTCCAATGCGCGAACGGAGACCTGCTGCGCTGCAACGACGAGCAGACGGGCTTCGAATTCGTCGAGACCTGCCTCAACGCACTGCACTGTAGTGGGCTGATCAACGAGGTCGGTGACCCCTACGGGGTCAACCTCGACGCCGACGACCTGCGGGCCCTCGGCTGCACGCTGCCCGGCTGCACCCCCGGGCACTACAGCTGCGACGACCAGGGCCGGCTGCTGTTGTGCAACAACAACCGCACCAGCTACCGGGTCGTCGTGGAGGAGTGTGGCAGTCCGAGCCGCTGCAACGCCTCCACCGGCCGCTGCACGGACGACGATTGCACGCCGGGACAGACGCAGTGCAACGCCAACCTGCTGCAGACGTGTTCGCCCCAGCGCCGCTGGGAGACCACCGCCACGTGCGCCGGCGCCGCGCAATGCGAGCTCGACGGGTGCCGGGCGCCGGAGTGCCAGGTCGCCGACTATCGCTGCAGCGGCTCGACGCTGGAGCGCTGCAACATCTCTCGAACCGGGTGGATCGCCATTCACACGTGCGATACCGCGGCGCTCTGCAACGCCGAGGCCAAACGCTGCGACGCGCCGGTGTGCCGGCCCGGGCAGCGGCGCTGCAGTCACGAGGGCAAGCTCGAGTCCTGCAGCTCAGGCCAGAACGCCTGGGACACCAGTAGCGACTGCCGCTTGCTCGCGGGCCTGCCCGAGACGGCCAGCCCGGAGCAGCTCTCGGGCCTGTGCGACCTGAGCGGCACACGCTGCCTCAATCCGGCGAGCTGCAGCGCCGGCAGTCTGCGCTGCAATGGGGAGTTCCTCGAGCGCTGCCAGAACGACAGCTGGCAACCCCAGGCGCGCTGCGACACTCCGAGCGCCTGCGACGCATCGGGCACGGGCTCCTGTCGCATGACGCAGTGTATCCCCGGCACGCACCGCTGCGTGATCCCTGGCTCGACTCCGATCGTCGCGGAGCCGGGAGATCCGGTGCAGGGGTTGACCTTGCAGGAGTGCAACGCCGCAGGCAGCGACTACGACACCGTGGCCGAATGCACGGGCTACTGCGATGCCTCGCACGGGCAATGCGACATCTGCAACTCGCTCCAGTTGCTGTGCTTCGACGCTCGGCTCTACCGCTGCTCCGCCGATGGCCAGGAGCGTGAGCTGGAGAAGCCGTGCAGAATGGGCTGCACCACGCCGTCGAGTTCGGGGGCCAGCGACGCGGGTGCCGACGCCGGCACGGCAGTCATGGGCCGGCCAACCTGCGTAGAGGATCTCGGAAAGGTTTCATCGGGGAACGATTAGCTCCCGGCGCAGGCTCGGATCGGGACGCTCGCGCACTTCGGCCCACGTTGTGCAGCAAAGTGGGCAGGTTTACCGCGTCGCCGGCGAGGTTTGAATGAGCCGGGGGGCCGCAGCGTGCTACATCTTGGTCGATTCGAGGACACAGCATGAGCACTGACGATCGGGACATCGAATCCAGCAATCCCTCGAAGAACTTCAAGGTCGGGGAGTTCGATCAGCGCTCGGGCTTTTTCACGCCCGTCTGGGAGAGCAAGCGCCGCATTCGCTCCGAGCCGCCTCCGCCCTCCTCCCGGAGCGCGGCAGACAGCGCCGGCTCCAGCCCGTCCAAGCCCGGGTCATTGCCTCCGGGGTCCGCGAACGTACCGCCCACGCGGGCCGCCGCCGGTGCGGCCAGCCCCGAGTCCTCGAGTGCGAACGCTGACGCGACCGGAGCCCAGCTGCAGCGCAGGTCCGGCGCGGGCGTGCCGCGCCCTCGGGCCGCCAGCGAGAGGCCGCGCGCTCCCAGCGAGAGGCCGCGCTCCGCCAGCGGGCGCCCCGCCAGCACGAAGCCGGGGGCAGGCGCCGCCAAGGCGGCCGAGTCGGCGGCCACCGCCTCCCAGCACGACACTGCGGCTGCCGTGGTGTTGCCACCCGCCGTGGCCGCGGTGTTCAACGCAGCCCCGGAACCTGCCGCAGCGGCGCCGGACGCAGACACCGCCGCGCAGCGCTCCCTCGACCGTTCCCTCGATACGGGGCAACGCGGCAGCGCCGGCAAGACCCCGAGTGCGGCGGCCCGAGCGCTGCAGAGCGCCGGACCCGATCTCCCCCCGGCGGCATTCCTGGATGAGGAGCCCGATTTCCGCCCGCCGCTCGTCCCCTCCGTGCCGCGGCCCGCACGCGCGGAACGGCCTGCGCAACAGCAGCGCGCCCTGCGTGCTTCCGCTGCCGCGACGCGCGTCCACGAGCAGCTCAAAGCCAAGCTCCAGGCCGAGGCGGCCGAGATCGCCGAGAGCCGCTATGAGCTCGAGCCGGAGACCAACCGGACCCCGCTGCAAGACCTCGAGCTGCAGGGGGAACCAGAGCCGTTCCCGCTGTCGTCATTGCGACATCTGCGCCGCACGCTGCGCCTGTCCACTCCCGTGCCGGAGTCGATCCGCTCGTCGTTCTCCAAGTACGACCGGGGCTAGCGCGCATTTTCCGCGCCGAGTCGCCGCTGTTTCACGGCTGGAAGTCGCGCGCAGCCGTCGCGCAGCCGGTCGTAGCAAACGTCAAGATTCTGACGCCCGACGCGACGCTGAGGCCCCCGCTGGTTCATCCTTGGGGCGGGGCTTCTCGTCTTTGCTAGATTGCCTATCGTGCAGATCATCTTGGTGGCGCTGCTCGCGCTCAGCTTACTTCTTCAGACCCATGCCGCCGTCTCGGCCCCAGAGGCTTCCCCTGCGCCGTTCCAGACCCAGGGCATCTACGTGCAGCAATTTACTGCACTCGATCCGGACAAGCTCGAACATCTGATCCAGCAGTCGCTCGAGGTGGGCGTGAACACGCTGGTCGTCGACCTCTGGTGGCCCTCGCCCAAATACAAGAAGGCCGTCGAACGGATCGTGCAGTCCGGCCTGCGCTACGTGCCGCGCATCACCATGTTTCCGGGGGGTGGAACACACGAGCAGATCACCAACCAGCGCTACTGGGAGAAGCGCTGGCAACTGGCCCAATTCGCCCTGGATATGGGCGCCAAAGACGTTCAACTCGACTACATTCGCTACAGCTCGAAGCAGGCGGCCTCCCCGCACAATGCCCTCAACGTCCGCGAGGTCCTGCGCTTCTTCAAGAAACGCATCAACGAGCGTGGAGCACAGCTGCAGATCGATGTCTTTGGCGAGGTGGGGCTGGCGCCCTCCATGCACATTGGACAGGACATCGCGATCTTCTCGCCCGACATCGATGCCGTGTGCCCGATGGTGTACCCGTCACACTATACGCCGTACGCGGAGCACGCGCTCAAGCCCTACGAAACGGTATACGGCTCCCTGGTGTCGCTGAAGCGGCAGATGGGCAAGAATCAAGTGCCGGTGCTCGCGTACATCGAGCTGTTCAACTTCCGCCACTCCATGAACACGGTGGAACGGGTTAAATACATCCGCTCGCAGCTACGCGCGGTGCGTGAAGCACGAGCGGAAGGCTGGCTCGCCTGGAGTGCGGGCAACCACTACGATCTCCTGTTCGAGATCCTGCGGCAATTCAAGCACGACGCCGCGGGCTAGCCGCCTTCCTGCGCGCCGGGTCGGAGGGCGCGAACTGTCGCGCCGTCCGGGCATCTTCGCGGTCGTGCTCGGGCGCAGCGAGGGGCAGCGCGGCCGAGGAGGCGCTTTCGGCGCGGCGCCGCCAGCTCCGCCAGGGGTGATGGGGTCGTGTGTGGTTCCTGGACGAAGGCCGACCGATGGCGTCCGATGCAGCATAAAGGCGTACGAAAACGGGTCGTCTTAATAAAGAAGCAGCCCGCTCGGTCGTTCACGATCACGTGGCGAACCCCCACAATGCCGAGCTGGAATCCGATGCCTCCGAACTCGACTACAACCGAAAGACTTCGGGTGTCCGTCGAGCTTCGCAGGAAGAGGAGATCCAGCGCCTGTATCGGCAACTGAGTGATGGCAGCCTCGACCTTTCACCGCCCAGCGTGCCGCCCATGATGGGAACCAGAGACGATGACGAAGACGAACCCATCACCGAGCAGTTCGATCTCCCGACCAGCGAGAACCTGCCCACCGCGTCGCGCGACCGCGGCGTGCTGGTACGCGTAGACGGCCCATCGAATGGCCAGGTCTTCTCGCTCGAAACCTCCGAGCTGGTGATCGGTCGCAGTTCCGCCTCGGGTTTCCGCCTCGCGGACGAGGGCGTGAGCCGCCGACATGCCCTCCTGCTGCACACCCGAGGGCACTACTTCATCCAGGACCTGGACTCGAGCAACGGCACCTTCCTGGAGGGCCGCCGCGTCAAGCGGGCACCGCTGATGGAAGGTGACCTGATCCAGTTCGGTCCGCATGCGAGCTTTCGCTTCTGCATGATGGATACGAAGCAGGAGCAGGCCATGATGCGTCTCTACGAAGAGACCACAGTGGACGCCCTGACGCGGGTCTACAACCGTCGCTTCATCGACAAGCGTTTCGATGAAGAACTAGCCTACGCCTTGCGACATCAGAGTGAACTGTCCGTCGTCATGCTCGACGTCGACTACTTCAAGCACGTCAATGACCGACACGGGCACACGTCGGGAGATGTGGTGCTGCGCTGCATTGCCGAGGTCATCACGGACCAACTGCGCACCGAGGACATCCTGGCTCGCTACGGCGGCGAGGAGTTCCTGGTGCTCTTGCGAGGCATCCCGCATGAGGGCGCCACCAGAGTGGCGGAGCGCGTGCGCTTCGCGGTTCAGAATGCGCAGATCCGCGTGGGCCGGGTGACGCTGCGGGTCACCATCAGCGCCGGCGTCGCCTCGCTCGGCTCTTGCCCGTCGAACACCAAAGAAGACCTGATTGCGCAGGTCGACGAGCGCCTCTACCGGGCGAAGCACCAGGGCCGCAATCAGGTCTGCTCCGACTAGCCCGCCGCGGCTCGCCGCAGCAGCGCAGCCCGGGCAGCAGCGCGCCGCGCGCGCTCAGAACCGCATGCTGAATTGCGCGCCAATGTGGCGGGGGCCCGCGTTCGGGATCAGCCGAGCTTCGCTCGAGGCTTCCCCTTTGGGCGGCGCCGCGTCCTCCTGAAAGAGCAACAGCGCGCCCGCCGCGACGGCGGCCGCCCCGGCCATGGACAGGCCGATCACGCCGTACAGCTTGGTCGAATCCCGGCGCTCTTCCAGATTGGCGATCTCGTTGGGGTCCGGTACGTCCTCCCCCTTCGCGGCGTCCACGTCGTCCGAGAGCTTGCCGGACTCCACGATGAAGTAGGTGCCGCCGACGGCGAGCGCACCGGCCACCCCTGCCCAGACGCCCCATTTGGACCAGAGCGACGGCTTGGGCAGCACCGGCACCACGTCGGTGCTGGGCTTGGCGGCAGGATCGACATCGAACGCCTTCAGCTCATTGCCGCGTTCATCGTGCAGCAGCACGCGGATGCTCTGCACGTCGGGATCCACCTGCACGCGCGTCGCGGCAGGCTTCAGCGTCGCCTTGCCGATGTCGCCATCGGCGCGCGTCATCACGACTTCGACGTTCTTCACCAGCTGCATCGGGTCATTGCCGATGCGCACCTCGAGGGCGCCCCCCTGCACGTGGCCGGAGGCCTCGAGAGCGCCTACCTCCGTGAGCCGGCTGCGCGCCTCGTTGAGACGCTCCCGGATCTTCGGGGAGCCGCCGGACGGGAACAGGAGCGACGGCTGGATCATCAGCGCCAGATAGAAGGAGTCCGTCGACTCGACCTCATTGCCGAGGCCGGCTTCCACTTCACCGAGGCTGAAGTACGCCTTGGCGAGCTGCTCGGAGTTGGCACGGCCCGAGCCGACGATCGCCAGCAGCAGCTGCTGCGCCTCTCCGTAGTTGAGCTGCTCGACGTCCTTGACGGCCTGTTCGAGCTTGGCCGTCTGATCGTTGACGACCGGCGCCGCCTCGGCTGCCTCATCCGCCGCTCGGGCCACACCCGGAGCAAACGAGCCCAGCACGATTCCGGTTGCCAGCAAGGTGGCGCACGCCAACGGCGCCCACGAGCGCCGCCTCCGCGAGGACAGCGCCAACGACCGATACGGCCTCCCCCACCCCTCGTGCGCCGCCTTCACCACGCCACCGCTCATTCGCCTTCGCCCCAGGGCACCTTGACCACTTCCGTCTTGCCTGGGTCGAGCTGCAAGGTAAAGCGTTTGGTGCGGCCATCCTCGGCGCGGGCCACCATGCGGTGCAGACCCGGTGGCAGCTCGAAGCGCACCAGCGGGGTCACACCAATTTTTTCGCCGTCGATGAAGACGGTCGCGTACGGATCCGCATCCACGCTGAGGAAGGCCACCTTCGGGGCCTCCTCGATCACCAGGTCGCCATCCGTAGCCGGGCCGCCCTTGCGCGGTGGGGCCACGGGTGGGGTCGGGGCTGCCGGCGGAGTCTCCTCCTGTGCTTCCGGCAGATCGGCCACGTCCACCGTCGCCGGCTCTGCCCCGGCACTCGGCGCCGTATTGGTGGCGCGCCCTGCCGGTTCGGTCGTGGCACGCCCGGCGGGCCGCTTGGGTTGCGCAGCCACTCGCCGCAAGACGGGGCGCTGCGTGCGCTCGGAGCTGCCGGAGCCCTTGCTCCGCTCGGCGCCGTTCGCCGCGCGCTCCGCTGCGTCTTCTGCCGCTTGCCCGCCGAGTGCGGCCAGCGCCGCGTTCGGCATCGCGCCGGCGGCTCCCGCCTTCGAGCTCGAATCCTCCGCGACGGGGTTGCGGTGTGCCTGCTTGCCGGCCTCCGACGCGACGCCGTGGCTCGCTGCCGCCGACGCGCCTGCGGCCGATGCGCCCGTGCGCCCCTCCGCGCTGGCCACTGCCGCAGGAGCTCTCGTCATCGAGCGACTCGCCATCACTGCGGCGCCCGAAGCCACCGCCACGAGCACTCCCAGCAGGCCGACCACCGCCCAGCGCGACCAGCCCTGCCTCACCCCTTCGGGCGGGCTGCTGTCGTGCATCCAGGCCTGCGACTGCGCCGGACCTTCCGCCTCCAACTCTTCGCCGTCGTAAATACGAGTGACGGCATCTTCGCCGGCCTCTTCCTCGTACTCTCCGAGCTCCGCCTCGTCCTCGGCGGCGTCCGCCGCCTCGACCGGGTTCGGCGCCGCCGCACGGGCGTCGCTGAGCGACTCCACGTCCTCCGAAGAAGGCGGCACGCTCGGGGCGTCGCGTTGGTCCGCCCACTCCACTTCGCGCAGACCGCGCACCTGGCGCCGCCGCTCGAGCAGGTACTGCTCGCACACGCCGCGGACCTGGGCGCCGATGCTCTGACGAGCCACCACGGTCCCCGTGCGCCGCACCGCGTCCTGCAGGGCCGCCGCAAATGTATCCACCGTGCTGAAGCCAGCGCCGGGCGCCGCGCGCAGCAACTCGCGCACGATGCCGCCGAGCTCGTCCCGCTCGCCGCCGGCCGCTTCGGCAGCGTCGCCGAGCAGCTCCTGCAGCACCGCTCCGAGGGAGTGCACATCCACTGCCGCCGTGACCGGTGCGCCGCCGAGCAAGTCCGGCGATGCATACGCCATGGCAGCGGCGGGCACGTGCTCCCGCCCCACCACGCGCCCCACCGGTCGAGCACCGATGAGACCCATGACTTTGACGTCGCCGCGCTCCGTCAGCAGGAAGTTCCTCGGGCACAGCGAACCGTGCACGAAGCCTCCCGACTCATCCTCCCCCAGGCTGAGCCGGTGGAGGCGCTTGATGAGGTCGCAGGCCTGCAGCACGATGCCCACGGCCACGCCGGACGGCAGGCGCCGCCCGCTCTCTCTCAGGCCCTCGATGACCTGAGCGAGGAATACCCCTTCTTCAAATCCGTACACCGCAAAGGGCCGACCATCGAGGACTCCGTAGTCCAGGAGTGGCACCACGTGCGGGCCATTCAATTTCAGCGTCAGCAGCGCCTCGAGCCACAGGGCATCGGCGCCAGCGCGCGTTCGGTTGTTCTCTCCGGTATGCTTCAGCAGCACCGGGCGACAGTTGCCTGCCGCATCCCGTTGCTCACCGAGCCAGGTTCCCCACGCTCCGTCCGCGTCGAGTTCACTCAACGCGCGGTAGACGAAAGAACCCTCGGAGACGCTGTCCGGCAGACCATGCCGGGCCTTCAGTCTCTTTGGCTTAGATAACTTGAACACCCCAAACCGCGAACGGTTTGGGGTGCCCAAATTCTGGAACGTGTCCATCCTCTTACTACACCCAGGCCAGCTCTAGTGAAGCTGCAGCCCTTCCCCCTCGACGAGTCGAGGGGGGAGGTGCTGCGCGGAGTATCCTCACGCCCCGCGCAGCTTCTTCTCTACTTCTCGAGCTTACTGCAACAGCGCGGCGGCAGCGGCATCGCACACCGCTACGTCGGGCTGGTTCTCGAGAGGCGTGGACAGCTGGCAAAGGCTGTCGACGAACACTGCGGTGAAGTCGTCGCGATCCAGGGTACCCGAATCGAGGACCGACACGACCGGATCCAGGAGCTGGAGGTTGTCGCGCAGATCTTCGGGGAGGAGACCGAGGTCACCGGCCGCATCCGCGAGCCGCATGTCCGCGTCGAACCGGAGGAACACGTTCGAGACCGGGTCGCCGCCCTGGGTGGGGAGGTTCGCCCGCTGAAGTGCGCTCTGGTAGAAGCCCTTCGAGTCTTCATCAACCTGGCGAGCGAACGCCTGGGGGGTGATGTAGAGCTCTTCGAGCTGCTCGATTTCGTCGCGGTCGAGGCCAATTTCACGTGCGTTGCGAATCGAGATCTCGGCGACCTCGTCCACGACCGGGATGAAACCGGAGGCGTGGCAGTTCGAGCAAGACACCGAGGTGATGGCGCGGAAGTTGTTCTGGTTGGTGTCCAGAAGAATGTCCGAGTCCTCCACGATGTTGTCGTTCGCGTCGGCAATGATGAAGCCGAGCATGCCGTTCGGCAGGGTGAAGATGGCTTCCGTGCCACCGGCGTTGAACCCAAACGGATCCTCGAAGATGCTCTCGTTGGCGTCGTCTTCGAAGTCGAAGCTCTGCCAGAGGGCACCACCGCGGACCTCGATGTCGTCGCGCTGCACCAGGCGATCCTGGCGCGAGATGCGGGACTTCGTGGTACCGGCGCGGATCGAGTCGCCGTCCAGGATGTTCTGGTCGACGTCGATCAGCAGGTCGTTGGCGATGAAGTCAGCGAGGGGCGCTGCCACATCGACGTCGATGATCGCGTAGTAGAGGTTACCAATCACGGCCACGTCCATCATCTGGTCCGCGAACTGAATCGGGAACGCAGTGAGGGTGTCGTCCTTGGCGTCGTCAGCGTCGTCACCCACGAACTCCACGGCGTAGGGGTTGTTGGCCGCGATGGCTTCCCACACGTCGTTGAAGTTGGTGCCCTCGACGGAGATCGCACGATCCCAGTCGAAGTCACGCAGGTCGATGCGGAAGAGCGTCTCGTCGGCGTTGACGGGGAGCGGCTCTTCGATGCTGGCGTTGATCGACAGCATGTTCAGCATCTTGGTGAGACCCTGGCGATCCTTGTCCAGAGCGTCGGCGCACACGCCCGCGGTGAAGCGGTTCGTGATCGAGATGTAGCGGTAGAACTGGGTGTCGTCCGCGTCCTCACCCGAGAGGTCTTGATTGACGTCCTGGAAGAGTTGGTCGTAGTCCACCAGCTGCTCGTCGTCCGTGCAGTTGCCGCCCGTCGCGGGAACTTCCGGCCAGAAGCGGGGGTTGTCGATGTACTGGGACACCGTGGTGATGTCGGCCTCGGTGACCTGCGGCAGGCCCGAGCTGATCGGCGGCATCTGGCCGTTGACCATGCGCTGGACGATGCGCGAACCGGCACTGTTCAACGGAATGATCTTGCCGGTGCTGACCAGCTGATCGATGTCGTTGATGTAGTTCATGCCGGCCTGGGCCGTCTGGGGCGTGAGCTGACCGCCGTGGCACTGACCGCAGTTCGAGGCCAGGACGTTTTCGGCAGCAGCCTTGGCGAGCCGAGCTTCGTCGCTCAGGTCGTCGTCGTCGTTGGCGGCAGGCGGAGTGACCACACCGGGCGGGGTAACCGGCGCGCACTTGGCGAGCAGCGGGTTCTGGTCGCAGGTCTCCTCGGGGGGAGCGATGTCGACGACGCCACCAGTGGTCGGGGGCGCAACCGTAACGCCGTCACCCTTGGTGCTGTCGTTGTTGCTGTCATCGCTGCCGCACGCGAGCGCGAGCACAGCGGCGCTAAAGCCGATGCTAAATGCTCTAAAAGTCATGAGCGAGTGTTCTTTCTTCACAGAGTCCTCCAGGTCCTAGTTCTGCGCATATTCATTGGAATAGATGCGCCCGTGTTGGGGTGAAAAAGGCAGACCCGAGGTTGAGGTCTGCATGTTCCGCCCTGAGGTATAAGGCGCTGAGTGTGATGGCGAGCTCCGCCACCGAGGGAGAAGTGTAGGTGGCATAACGGATCTAGTCAGCCAAAATCGTGTGTCTGAGAAGACTTACGCTCTGCTGAGAGAATTCTGGCGATGCCGTACGATGGCTTCCAGAGCAGCATGGACACGATTGCTGCGCTTTAGATCACAGTGCCGGCGCGCGCAAGTCCGAGCAGCGCGATCGCATCTGCAAACGTGCCTCATCCGGTCGCTCTCGCCCTGGATGAGGTCGTTCTCGTCAGCAGTGAAACACTCGTCTCGCTCGCGCGAGATTGCTCATGATTGCTGCGCTTTGAGCTAGCGCCGACGAAGCGCGCCGGCAAAGGAGCGCGAGCACGGGTACACGCGTGCCTCACGAGGGCACGCTCATCAGGAGATCGATCTCATTATGAGTGAAACATTCCACTGTTGATTCATCCTGGACGATGGCGGTCGAGATCAGAATACCGAAGCGCGCGAGTCCGAACAGGTAGAGAGCATGTGCACGCGTCCCTCGAGTGAGCGCTCGCAGCAACGAGTTTCGATCGCACCAGCGGTGGAACATTCCGTTCTGGGCTCATCTGAAGTGACGGCGGCTGCTCGAGGGCCTCTCGTGTCTTCGCAGTCGCGGCCCTCTGATGTCGCTCGCGAGGACCTCCCCGGCAAGCTCGACTCGCGTCGCCGAGGGGCTCGCCAGGGGTGATGGCTCCTGACCCGGGAGGACGAAAACTACAGGCCTCGGCACACGCACTTTCCGGAGCCCGCCGCGAGACCCTCGGCTTGCCGTTTCTTGCCGCGTTGGTCCCAATCCGGTGCGCTCACGATCGGCAAATTCAGCTGAATTTTCCGACAATTGTGCAAGATCGAAAATCTGGGCACGATATTAACAAGGTTTAACACGGGGGCGGTGGAGGCCTGCTTGCGACCCCCATGGCGCGCGCGTAACCTGTCCCGCTGGATGGGCGAGACAATCGGAGTCCCTCGGGCGAACGCTGCGGATCAGGCATCCGAACTCGCTATCGATCCCCTCGCCGAACGCTCGGCGGCGCAGTCGCAGGTGGTGATGCAGAGCCTGCTCGAGCAGGCGCGCCGCAGGCGCGAGCGCCGGTTGGCTCGGCTGCAGGTGACCGTGCTCGCCGCGGAAGAGCTGGCGGAGCTGGACGAAGCGCCCGTTTCCACGGCCAGCCCGGCCGAGCTCAGCGCGGAAGCCCCCGACGCCCAGGCCTTCCTGCTGCTGTTTCAAGAGTATGAGCGTTACGTCGCCAGCATCGGCAGCCGCATCCTGGGCCCCAACAACGGGGTCGACGACTTGGTGCAGGAAGTCTTCCTGGTCATCTATCAGGAGTTCCACAAGCTTCGGGAGCTGTCTTCGATCAAGGCCTGGCTCGCCACCATCACCACACGGCTGGCGTGGCGCCAGCGCGGGCGGCCCTGGCTGTTCTCCAAACTCAGCCTGGCTCAGGTCGAGGAGATGAACCCGCTCGAAAGCCAGGACGCCAGCCCCGAGCTGCAGGCGGACCTCTCCGTGCTGCTCGACCGGCTGCGCTCCATGCCGGCGAGTCTGCGCGAGCCCTGGTTGCTGCGCTTCATCGACGGGGAGACCTTGCCGCGCATCGCCAAGCTCTGCGACTGCTCGCAGTCGACGGTGCAGCGCCGCCTGCGCGAGGCCGGGGAAGTCATGCTCGGCGCCCGGCCGCCGACGGACGAAGCCCCCAAGAGTGACCCTCTAGACGTGAAGGTCTAGAAGCTCAGGCCCAGACCGAGGCCGAAAATCAGGCCATCTGCGTCGGCGCCCTCGTCGCTGAACACCTTGTTGTAGCGAGCCTCCGCACTGGCCGACAAAAGGCCCAGCCCCAGCACGAACTCGGCGCCCGGCGCGAGCACGAAGTACGAGTCGGTGACGCGCGCCTCGTCCAGCTCGGCGGCGGCCGTCGCCAGGCCGAGCCCGAGATTCGGCCGGAGCGTGAAGAGCGGTCCGATGCCAATGTCATAGCCGACGCGGGCCTGCAGCTGCAGGCTCGAGCTCTTCAGATCCAGGTCCTGGACCGTTTCGGACTCGCCGAAAAAGTAGTCGAAAGCGGCGCCCAGATAGAGCGACGCGGGCAGCGTGACGCCCGCGGTCACCCCGATGCCGAATTGGTAGGGGTCGAGTTCTGGGTCGCCTAGCGAAGTACCGTACAGCCCGCGCACACTGCCCGAGAACGTGATGACGGGCATGGCCTCTGCCCGCTCCGCCGTGCACAAGCCCACCAGAGCGACCGACGACGCCGGCAGCCAAATGGCGATCCGGCGCCAGCTAAAGCCTCTTGAACGCACGTCGACCTCCTCCAAAATCGCGAGCAGGGCGAGCGGGCCCCGCGACGCGCGCGCAACCTACACGAGGCGCGCCGACCGCGGCAAAGACTCGTCGGCGAAGCCAGATTTTGTCCGGATTTCCGGGCTCGGGCGCGCCGAGGGCCCGAGCCGCCCGCGCCGGCTGCGGCGCTGCCGGGCTCAGTCGGGATCGCTGAAGAGGTCGGAGTGGGGTGGCGGGGCCGGCGTCGGGCTGGCCGCGGGCGGCGCCGGAGTGGCGCGCCGCGGTGGCGCTGGAGCGCGGGTTGGATGAGCCGTGGGGCTCGGGCGTGGCGCTACCGTTGCTGCGGCAGGAGCCGCGGCAGCCGCGGGCGGCGCGGGCGGGAAGGCGAGCGCGGGCACCGGACGCACGCTGGGCTTCGCCTCCGCGGCGGGCGCTGCCGGCACTTCCGCGGGCGTGGGCTCCGAGGTGGCGCCGAGCTCGACGGGGTCCTCCGCGGGCGGCGCCGTTGCCGGTTCGACCGGCGGCGCTGCCGCGGGCGGGCTGGGCTCCGCTGCCGCAGCGACCCCGGCGGAGGCCTCGGCGGGGGCCGAGGGCTGCCCCTGCCCGGCTGGCTCCGCCTCGGGCTTGTTGCGAGCCTGCGCCGCGCTGGCTTCGCCGCGCGGGGGACGGGCTGGGCCGCCCCGCGCTACGACGAGCCCAAGCACGCCCAGCCCGATCAGCCCCGCCAGGCCGCCCCAGAGCCAGAGGCGCCGTGGACCTCGGCGCGAGGGCAACACCGCCATCACGCTCTGCGCCGCCGTCACATCGGTGCGCAGCGGCGCCGACTGCGGCGCGCGGGGACCGCCGCCGACGGTCGCGCGCAGGGCCAGAGAGTCGCGCTCCGCGCCGAGCACCACCTCCAGAGCTGCCAGCATCTCGTCCACCGTGGCGTAGCGCTGCTCGGGCTCACGTTGGACGGCGCGCGCAAACCAGGCATCAAAGCCCGCAGGCACGCGAGCCAACGCGGATGGCACCGGCGCCGGCAGGGTGCAGATCTTGAGGACCAGGTCGCCAAACGCGGCGCTCTCGAACGGCAACCGACCCGTCAGGCACTCGAACGCGATCACGGCCAGCGACCAGATGTCACTGCGGTGATCGACCGCCTTGATGCCGCGCGCCTGTTCGGGGCTCATGTAGAAGGGCGTGCCCAAGAGCGCGCCCGTGCGAGTGCTCGTGGTGGGGAGCCCGGAGCCCGTCCCAGATAGCTTGGCGACGCCGAAATCGAGCACCTTGAGCAGCTCGTCTTCCTGTTGCGTGATGAACAGATTTTCGGGTTTGAGGTCACGGTGCACGATGCCCTCGGCGTGCGCCTTGGACAGGGCACGCGACGCATGCCGCATCACCCACAGCGTGACCTCGGGACTGAGCGCCCCTTGCCGCTCCATGCGCGCACGCAGACTCTCGCCCTCTAGCAACTCCATGGCGATGAATGGCGTCTCGCCGTCCACTCCGAAGTCGAACACCTTGACGACGTGCAGGCTGCTCAGGCGCGCGGCGGCGCGGGCCTCTCTCAGAAATCGATTCAGCGCTTCGGGCTGCTGGGAGATCGCCGGGCTCATCAGCTTGAGCGCCACGGCCGACTGGAGCTGCAGGTGGCGGGCCCTCCAGACCGCGCCCATGCCCCCCTCACCGACGAGCGCCTCCAGCTCGTAGCGACCGGCGATCACGTGGCCCGCCTGAAAGGCAGGCGCCGGGGGTTTCGCGTCCACGACCCATGGTAGCGCCTTTGCCGGCGCAGCGCCGGGACTAGACGCCGCTCGGCGGGCTAGAGCCGCACGCGGGAGCGGCCGCATGGCAAGGAGTGAGCCTTCAGCCAGCAGCGGAGAACCCCGGCGAGCGTGGGGGAGCGGCGCGCGTCGAGGCGAGCCGCCAGGCACCGACATCCGACCACCCGCGCCGGCAGCGGCGAGTTTCGGTCGGGATGCGGGCGAGCCTCGCGCTGCTCTCTTGCGTGCTGTGCACCGCGAGCCCGTCGCCCGTGACGGCGCAGGAGGACGCGGGAGCGCTGGCGTCTCGCGCGCTCTTTGATGAAGCGCGGCGGCTGATGCAAGGCGGGCAATTCCAGGAGGCGTGCCCCAAACTCGAGGAGAGCCAGCGCCTGCGCTCGGGCATCGGCACGCAATTCAACTTGGCGGAGTGCTACGAGAAGGTGGGGCGCTACGCCAGCTCGTGGTCGCTGTACCTGCGGGTCGCCGCCGATACGAAAGCGCTCGGGCAGCCCGACCGGGAGCAGGTGGCGCGCGCTCGGGCGGCCGCGCTCGAGCCGCGCGTGGCGCGCCTGCTATTGCAAGTGTCGGCCCCCGTCGCTGGTCTCGAGCTGACGCTGGATGGCAGCGCGCTCGGCTCGGCGACGTGGGGCGTGGCGACGCCCGTCGACCCGGGCGAACATATCGTGCTGGCCCAGGCTCCCGGCCACGAGCCGTGGCGGGGCGTCGCGCAGATTCCGGAGCGAGCGGACCAGGTCACCCTGGCCGTACCCGAGCTCGCGCCGAGCACGCCGGCGCTCGTGCCGTCTCGGAGCGACGCGCCGAGCGACGAGCCCAAGGGCAGCCCCGCGCCCACGCTGCCCTATGTGATCGGCGGCGTCGGCATCGGCGCCGTGGCGCTCAGCGGGCTCTTTGGGCTGAGCGTCTTGAAGAAGAATGGCGACGCCAAGAAAGTCTGCGTCGACAATCCCAACAGCTGCCCCCAGGATGAGATCCAACGCCACGAGGAGTTGCTCGAGTCCGCGCGCGCCGCGCGCACCGCGGGGCTGGTCACGTTTGGGATCGGGCTGGTAGGGATCGGGGTGAGCGCCGTGTTGCTGCTGCAAGGCGATGCTGCAACGGACGGCGGCGCGAGCGGCGGGTTCAGCATCGGCGCCCGCTGGAGCGACTCGGACGCGGTGTTGAGCTGCACGGGCCAGTTCTGATTCTCGCGTCCGAGCCACGGCTCAGTCCGCGAACGCGCAGGTGGCCAGCTGCGTCGTACAGCCGGCGTCGTTCAAACACTGGTCGCAGTCGCCCTGCTCTGACTGGCAGGTGAGCAGGCAGTAGTCGGTGAGGCAAGAGAGCGACTGCGCCATGCACGAGGAGCAGGGCCCGGACAGTCCGGTCTGCAGCGCGAGACAACGCTGGCAGGGCTGCCCGAGCACGTCCTCGGCACACTCGGGACAGCTTTGGTCGTTCAGATTCTGCAATACCCCCGCCTGTAGCTTGGTGCAGTCGTTGCTGCTCTCGCAGGCGCCCGACCCCGTCGGATCACAGGAGTCGAACGCGCTGGCCTGGCGGGAGCACACCAGGCACTCGCTCTGCGCGCAGACGCTGAGCGCCACGGCGTCTCCGTAGCCGCTCGGAGAGTTGGCCCCACAAGCGTCCACGCAGGCGTCGACGCCGGCGCAACCCGCAACGCAGGTCAGATAGCGGACACACTGCGACCCTTCGCCACACGCCTGCGCCTGCTCGCAGCAGTCCCGGTACAGGCAGGTCTCACACGCCGTGCTGCCCTGCGCGCCGCAGGCGATGGCGCCGCTTCCGGGCGGGCTCGGCCCCTCGCTGAGGACGCGGTCGTCGAGGCGGCAGGCCAGCAGCACCCCGAGCCAGCTGGCAACGCCCGCCAGGACCAGCCGCGCCGGCCACCGGCGCTGCCTCTCGGGGCTCGGACTCGCCATGCCCCAGGCAGCGACCCTCCCCCCGAGCCACTTAAGAGCCTGGCGCGCCTGCGACCGAGGATGGATTGCTCATCGGGCAGCCCCGGCGTAAGTAGAACTCCGCCCATGCTCATTGCCGCCTTTCGTCGCTGCGTGCTGGGCCTCGCTCTGCTGGGACTGGCGCGCCCCTGCCTGGCCCAACCCGACGCGGGCCGCGCTGGCCCGTCGCCGGCATCCGTGCAGCCCAACCCGGGGCCCCTCGAGCTCAGCTGGGTCAGCCCCGATCCGACCTGCGACGGGACGACCGTGACCGCCCGCGCCCTCGAGCTCGTCACGCCGGGCGTCACGCCGCGCCCCACGCAGGCGCGCGCCGAGCTCAGCCGCGACGGCAACAGCTGGATCGTCGATCTTCAGACCCGCAGCGAAAGCCACGCGGGACGGCGCGTGTTGCGCGGTGAAAGCTGCAAAGAGATCCAGCAAGCCATCGCCCTGCTCCTGGCCATGATTCTGGAGTCGGAGGCCAAGTCCGCCGCGAGCCAGCCGCCGGCGGCGGCCCCCGCCGTGCCCGCGCCCGCCGCCGCGCCCAACACCATGCTGGCCCCGAACGCGATGGCGGCCGCCATCGCGGACGATGCGCCGCCCCCGCCGCCGCCAGCGCCAGGCCTTCGCCTGGGTTGGCTCTTGCGCAGCGACGCCACGGCTGCGCTGGGCTTGAAGCCCGGGCTGGGCCTGAGCGCGGGCGTCGGTGCGGCGCTGAGCCTCGGCGCCTGGGAGCTCGCAGGCAGCGTCGCCTACTGGCCCACTAGCCGCACCCCGATCTTCGACGGCGCCGGCACGCTCGACGTCTCGCGCCGGAACCTCAGCCTCGCCGGCTGCTACGGGTTCTCGCTCGGTACGGTGTTACAAATCGTACCATGTGTGGGCCCGGAGCTCAGTTGGTACAGCTACTCCTCCGACGGCATCGAGGAGGGTGCGGAGGGCACCAAGCTACTCGTGAGCGGGACCGGCACCCTCGATTTTCGCTTCGAGATCATCGGCCCGATGTTCGCAGCGCTGACGCCGGGTGTGACGTGGGGGAAAATTCAGCCTTTCCAGGCAAAGGACTGCAGGGATTGCAATCCCACTGATGTATTTCATACATGGGGTATCGGACCCCGCCTCGGAGCGGGTATAGGCGCGCGATTTTGAACGGATGGGTCCGTTGGCCCCCACTCACCCCATGTGCTTTCTACCTGTTGGCCCCTCTGGGGAGGGTCGAGCTCCGCGTGGAGCCCGTTCGCTGCCCCGTTTGCGATCGTCGCGGGGTGGCCGATGGTAGACGCTGAAGAAGAGGCGTGCGCCACACCGGAGCAGGCGTTCGAACGACACTTCGCCATGGTGTGGCGAAGCCTGCGCCGACTCGGCGTAGCGGCGAGCGCGCTCGACGATGCATCGCAGGATGTGTTCCTCGTGCTGCATCGGCGCTGGCTCGACTTCGAACACCAGTCGAGCCTCAAGACCTGGATTTATGGGATCCTGCTGCGCGTTGCGAGCGATCACAAGCGACGTGCTCGGCGCGAACGAGAGCGCTGGAGTCCGGAGGTGGCAGAGATCGAGTCCAGCACCGACTCGCCCGATCGCATCTATCAGCAACGAGAAGCAAGCCGCTTGCTGCATATCGCTTTGGGACAGCTCGACGACAAGGAGCGGCAAATACTCGTGATGGTGGATCTCGAGGAAACGAGCGTCGTCGATGCTGCCGAAGCGCTTGGCATCAACTTGAACACCGCATATAGCCGACTACGGAGAGGCCGACAGAGCTTCGAGAAAGCACTGCGTTCGGCCTCGTTGGTGAAGAGCGAGGAGTTCATGACCCCGCCGGGTCCGGGACCCACCTCTCTGACGACCGAGACGAATGGTGAATGAGCGCCTCGATACCGAGCTGAGCGCGACCGCGCGTCAGATCATTGCGGATGCCCGCGGGGCGGATGACCCGACAGCGGAGGACGAGGCGCGCGTCAAGGCTCGTTGGTTGGCGGGCATCGCCGCTGGCGCCGGTGTTTCATCGTTGACTGAAGCCGTGCGAGCGGCAGCGGGCAGCGGCTGGGGACTCAAGGTAGCGGCGATGGTCGCCGCTGCAGCCGCAGCGAGCGTCGGCGTGTACCTCGGTTGGCCCGAGGGCAAACACGACGCGCGGCCGCCGACGGCCGTGTCCGTGCAGGCCCCAGCAACGGCGCCGGTTGCGGCACTCCCCGTTGTCGCTCCCGCAGAGCCCCCCGTCGCCGCCGTGGCGGAGCCCGCTGCTCCCGTCGCGGCCCCGGCGGCGGAGCTGCCGCGCACCGAGGTTGCGGAGAACGCCGCGCTGCCGGAGCCGGTGGCCGCCGCGCCCGTAGCAGCCCCCCCCACGACGGCGGCGGAGGCCCGCGGCGTCACACCGCCGCGAGCCGTTCGGCCACGGGCGGTCGCCGCGGAGCGGACGCGTGCACTGCCCGCCAGCGCCGAGCCCGCTGCAGCGGCGCCGATCGGCGGACAGTTGGGCGAAGAGATCGCGCTCTTGTCCGAGATCCGCGCTGCGCTCCAGGACGGCGCGGCGTCCCGCGCGATCGAGCAACTCGGCGAGTATCGCCGCCGCTTCGATCGTCCGAGTCTCGCGATGGAAGCGGACGCGCTGCAGGTGGACGCGCTGTGCCGCGCGGGTCAGCGCGAGGCCGCGCAGGCAGCCGCCACCGCCTTCGTCAGCAACTGGCCGAGCTCTCCGCTGCAACAGCGCGTGAGCTCCGCTTGTCCCTGAGCCGAGTTTCAGGCGTCACCGGGTGACGGCGTTGCTCGGCGCCGTGGGTTCCGTGCACCGGCCCGGATCGGTTCGGCCAAGCAGCCTACCTCGACGCGCGGGGTGAGGGAGACGCCTGAACAGCTGTGATGAGATCCATCCTCAGTTGGCGCTTGTACGGCGCTATGCTGGTTGTCACAATTGAGCTGTAGTCCGTTCGCCTCCCCAAGCTGAGTCGCGGCGGGCTGGGTGTTGTGCGGAGCGACCCAGAAAATGCAGGCTGCCAAGGTCAGACGGATGGCACGCCCACGGGAGCGAACGCCCTGGGTGGCGCTGAGCTCCATCCTGCAATTACTGATGGCGCCCGTCGTGATCGGCTGCGGGACTGCGGCTCCCGTCGATGTGGGCACGGACTTCGCGCTGGAAGTTTCGACCGATCCAGCGGCCCGGATCCCGGACGAACAGGACGATGACCCGAATGCCTTCGAGCCTTCCTTGGTCGACGGCGCAGTATCGGCGGCTTGCTCCAGCGGCTTCCAGGCATGTGGTGGCGTGCTGGCTGGGCGGTGGATCGTGGAAGACACCTGCAACAGCGAAACGCGCAACCCCAAGGCTCTGCAGATCTGGGGGCAGACGTTCCGGAACCTGGATACGACAGCGTGTTTTGACGCGGTGCAGAGCGTGACCACACGCTGGATGGGCATGCTGATGTTCGAACAGGGGCTCGCCATCGATCAGCGCATGCGCTCCGACACGATCGAGATGAACCTGACACGCTCCTGCCTGAACGCGACGTTCGACTCGAACATCCGCGAAGAGCGGATGTCCGCCATCTGCACGGCCCTCACCAACGACATGACCAACTGCTCGTCGGTGGGCGGCGTCTGCCAGTGTTCCAACCGGCGCGAGAGGGAGCTCGACACGTCGGGCACGTACGGGGTGCTCGGCAAGAGCGTGGCGATCGGGACGGAGAACGGCGGTCTCGATTTTTACGACTACTGTGTGCAGGGCGACCGTTTGTACTGGCGCGAGCCCGCGTACGCACGCCACGTGGTGCTGCTGCGCGAGGGCACGAAGACGGACGCCGTCGACCCGGAATTTCCGCACTGAGCCGGGCCAGGAGCTGCCCCGAGTCCAGCGCACGTGCGCACGCCGAGAGCTAGGGCTTGGCGCCGCCGGCGCGTTGGCGCAGGTAGTGGTCTGCCAGCACCAGCGCCACCATGGCTTCCCCCATGGGAATGAAGCGCGGCAGCAAGCATGGATCATGCCGCCCGGTGGTGCGAATGGTCGTCGCTTCACCCTGACGATTGACCGTGTCCTGGGGCCGCGGCAGGCTGCTGGTAGGCTTGATGGCGGCGCGCAGCACGATGGGCATACCGCTGGAGATGCCCCCCAACATGCCGCCGTGGTCGTTTTTCGTGGTGCGCACCCTCGGCACCGCCCCGGGCGCCTGAGGCGCTGCGGCCGGGTCGAGCACGAACGGGTCGTTGTGCGCGCTGCCGCGCATGCTCGCGCAGGCAAAGCCGCTGCCGTATTCGACGCCGAGCACGGCGGGCAGGCTGAACAGCCCCTTCGCCAGGTCCGCCTTGAGCTTGTCGAACACCGGCTCGCCCAGCCCGGGTGGAACGCCCGTGGCCACCAGCTCCGCGACCCCGCCGATCGAGTCCTGATCTTTTCGCACTTCCTCGATCAGCTGGATCATGGCCTCGACTCGGCTGTGATCGGGGCAGCGCACGATGTTGGGTTCACCGCCGGGCAGCGTCTCGACCTGTTCTAGCGTCACGAGTTCCGGCGCGGGGATATCGGCCACGAGGTGCCCCACCTGCTTGACGTAGCCCACGATGCGAACGCCCAGATGTACGGCCAACAGTTGCTTGGCGACCGCACCCGCGGCCACGCGAGCTGTCGTTTCACGGGCGCTCGAGCGACCGCCACCGCGATAATCCCGGAAGCCGTATTTGCTGTCGAAGGTGTAGTCGGCGTGCCCGGGCCGATAGGTGTCCTTGATCTTGGCGTAGTCGCGGCTCTTCTGGTCGGTGTTCCGGATCAGAATGGCGATACTGGTTCCGGTGGTGAGCCCTTCGAAGACGCCCGACAGGATCTCGGGCTCATCGGCTTCCTGGCGCTGGGTCACGATCTTGCTCTGACCCGGCCGGCGGCGCGCGAGATCTACCGACAGGAGCTCGGGGGTGAGCGCGAGGCCCGGCGGGCAGCCGTCGATGATGACCACGTTGCCCGGGCCGTGCGACTCGCCGGCAGTCGTGATTCGGAACGCCTGGCCAAAGCTATTTCCAGCCACGCCAGGCTGCTAGCCCGTCAGCGCCCCCGAGCGCAAGGGCCGAACGTCACTGGGCGTCGATCCGGAAGACCTGGCCGTTGAAGGAGACCACGTAGAGCTCGCCCGCGTTGTCCTGGCCGAACGAGGTGATGTCGTCGACGCTGCGACCCGGATTGATACTGGCCGTGATCTCCACCTGGGGCATCACCACGGCTCCGCCCTCGACGCGCAGCGCGAAGAAGGCCGCGCTCAGGTAGTCGGCGTAGAGATAGGCACCACGCAGCGCGGGGATCGCGCTGCCGCGGTACACGTACCCGCCGGTGATGCATTGCCCGGTGACGCGCGGGTAGCTGGCGATCGGCAAGCTGATGCCCTGCGCCGGCGCGTCACACCCCGTGGCGGGCTCGAAGCAGGTCTCCGCTTCCATCAAGCGCCAACCAAAGTTGTCGCCGCGCAGCTGGCTCGCCGGGTGAAAGTCGACTTCTTCGCGCCCCTCCTGACCGACATCCCCGATGTAGAGATCCCCGCTACAAGCGTCGAAACTAAAGCGCGAGGGATTGCGCAAGCCGACGCTCCAGATCTCCGGCAGGGCAGCGGAGTCGATCTCGGAGTAGTTGCCGGCCGGAATGCCGTATTGATTGTCGGGCCCTGCGCTCCGCGCATCCACGTCGATGCGCAACATCTTGCCGAGCCAGGTGTCGAGCGCCTGACCATTGCCGATCGTGCCGTGCACGTCCCGGGCGCCACCGCCGTCGCCGAGACCCAGGTACAAGAGCCCGTCCGATCCAAACTGGAGCTGCCCACCGTTGTGGTTGCCTTCCGGCTGCGCGATCGTGAGCACGCGCCGCTCGCTGCTGTCCGCGCGATCGGGGTCCCCCGGGTGCATCGAAAACTCCGCCAGCACCTCGGTGTGCGCGGGGTTTTGCCCCGCCTGCGCCCCCGTGGAGTAGGTCACGTAGAAGAGGCCGTTGTCGTGGTAGTGCGGGTGAAACACCAGCCCGAGCAGGCCCATCTCTTCCACGGGGCTCTCGACGCGATCGGTGATGTCGAGAAACGCGGCCTCGAGCAGCTCCCCGTCTCGGATCACACGGACCCGCCCGGGCTTTTCGATCACGAACAGGCGCGAGGCGTCGCCCGGCGCCTGGGTGAGGTAGATCGGTTGCTCGAGGTCGGTGGCGATCTGCGTGAGTTGGAGCGGCGGGATCTCGGTGACGCCAGAGGAGACGCACTCGGCCGTGACGCCCCCCACCACGGCGGCATCCGCCGACGCGTCGGCAGCGCCCGGACCGACCGGGTTGCTGACAGAGGAGCTGCTGCCCGCCCGTGCGATGGAAGCGCCAGCCCCCGACTCTTCCCCCGCTCCGTTGCCGCCGTTGGGAGCCGACGACGAGGCGCCACCGCCGCCGCTGACGTCGCGCACGCCGGACGTGCCCGCTGCGCTGCCAGCGCTGCCCGCGGAGTCAGCGCCGGGGCCGTGGGAGAGCCGGTCGCAAGCGTTGAGGGCAAGTGCCGCTGTCAGCACGCAGACACGAGGTCCCGGGAACGTCAGAGGTCGCATGGCGGTGATTTCGAAAATGGGCGCGAGTGGGCCAAGTTATAGATCTATCGTCAAATTCCCTCTGTGAAAACAGCGGAATTTTCCTCGCTGCTCACCCTGACTCGCCCTGCCGCGTCCGCCCCGCGTCCGCAAGCCCGCTACGAAGTAAGCAGGCAGCCTACATTGGAGGGCTTTCCTACTGCGGCGCGCGCGCAGAAGAGTTAGAGACGCGGGACGCCGTCGCAGCCCGGGGCCGGCGGAGGAGGAACGAACCATGCAACGATCCCAGCCGCCATTTCGTGCCGATCAAGTCGGCAGTCTGCTCCGCCCCAAGGAGCTCCTTCTGGCGCGCAAGCAGCAGCAAGCGGGAGAAATCACAGCGGAGGCGCTGCGCGCCCTCGAGGATCGCTGCATTCGTGAGGTGGTAAAGCTGCAGGAGTCCGTCGGGCTCCAGGGCATCACCGACGGGGAGTTTCGCCGCGCCATCTTCCACGTCGACTTTCTGAAGCGCCTCCATGGCGTCACCGTCTCTGCCTCGCAATACAAGGTGAAGTTCCGTGGCCAGGGCAAAGAGATCGATTTTTCGCCACCGGTGCTCGGTGTCGCCGAACGGCTGCGCAGGCCAAACGGAGGCGTGGCGATCGATGACTTTCGATTTCTGAAGAGCGTCACGTCGCGGACCGCCAAGCTCTGTATCCCCTCCCCCAGCATGCTGCATTTCCGCGGCGGCCGCGGCAGCGTGGATCAGTCGGCGTACCCGGACATCGCGGAGTTCTTCGACGATCTGGCGCGCATCTACCGGGAAGAGGTGGCGGACCTGGCCGAGGCGGGCTGCAAGTATCTCCAGCTCGATGACACCAACCTCGCGTACCTATGTGATCCCGAGCACCGCGAACGCGCCCGCGCCATCGGTGAAGACCCGAACAAGTTGCCCTCCACCTACGCGAAGCTGATCAGCGACTCGGTGCGCAATCGCCCGCGGGATCTCATGACCTGCATCCATCTGTGCCGGGGCAATTTCCGCAGCACCTGGGTCGCGGAAGGTAGCTACGAGGCGGTCGCGGAGACGCTCTTCAACGAGATCGACGTGGATGGTTTCTTTCTCGAGTACGACGACTCCCGCTCCGGGGGCTTCGAGCCCTTGCGCTTCGTGCCCAAGGGCAAGCTGGTGGTGCTGGGGCTGGTCACGTCGAAGCGGCCAGAGCTGGAACCGAAGGACGTGCTCAAGCGGCGCATCGAGGAGGCCGCTCGTTACGTGCCGCTCGACAACCTCGCGCTGAGCCCGCAGTGCGGCTTCTCCAGCTCCGAGCACGGCAATGACCTGAGCGTGGAGGAGCAGGTGGCCAAGCTGCGCCTGGTGGTCGAGACCGCCGCCGAGGTCTGGGGGTAAAGCGCCGCTGGCTTAGCTCTCGGGCGGCTGTTTGTCCCGCGGGGCCTGGTGCCCGCCCAGGCGCGCGGCGATCGCGTCGGCCACCGCCAAGAGCTCGCGCCGCGCCTGATCCACCCAGGCGTGCGCCTGCCCGAGGTGATTTTCCGGCAACGCCAGCGCAGCCCAATCGACACGGCTCTCTGGCGCGTCGGATGCCCGTCGCTCGCGCAACACGTCGATCAGGCAGCGGCCCTCCGAGCGAGCGCGCAGCACACAGCGCGTGATCAACGCCTGCGCCGCGGGGCGAGGCATCTCGGTGGACAGCGCGCCCACGGCGGCCTCGGCGAAAGCCAGCGCGGGCGGCGCTAGCAGCTGGGCCCGCATGCGCTCCGTGTCGATCTCGAGCTCC